>Ga0164318_10004665_pt1 | contig 13206 bp, 8 predicted proteins | sample GuaBasSedimGuay9_FD_113734 | JGI IMG/M metagenome (GOLD analysis project Ga0164318, IMG submission 113734) | Subseafloor sediment microbial communities from Guaymas Basin, Gulf of California, Mexico - Guay9, Core 4571-4, 0-3 cm | ecosystem: Environmental > Aquatic > Marine > Hydrothermal vents >...
CCCTCTCTCCGCCATTTGAAATGATGGCAAAATGTTCTTGAAATTTCGGGGTGTAGCGTAGCCCGGTTAGCGCGCCTGCTTTGGGAGCAGGAGGTCGCAGGTTCGAATCCTGCCACCCCGACCTTTAGGGAATCAGTTTACTGGTTCCCTTTTTTTATGCCTAAGCTTCAGGTTTTAGTCTTGATCTTATTAATGACGAAATATCAAAATACTATCACTTTTTGCTTGGGCATAACGGAAGTTCCCCCAGGCTATGCGAAAACTCCAATTTTATTTTGACTTTACGCTCACAAATTGCATTTAACTAAAAAACGAATTTGCTGTTAAGTGTTTTGAAAATAAAAAATGCTCATTATCTTATATAAACCCATGCTAAGATTAATCTAATTTACACACATTTTGGTAAAAATTAGACCGAACCTTAGGGATTTGAGTCAGGGCTTCACTTAAAGTGAAACTCCGATTTATTGCTCCTAAGCAAAACACTGCTAAGCTTAATATTCCGCCAATAGGTGGACGGGCATGATAAAACTTCTTTTATCATATACAAATTATAAATACGACTTAATATATAGATTAAATCGAGCAGAGGAAAAAGTCCAAATTCTCTATTAACAACGTATCAAACAAATCAACTATGTATGCACAAGAGTCGGACGCTACATTAGCCTTAAAATAAATCAAGACTAAAACAGGAAACATTTAAAAATATCAAAGATGTTATATTCAATTGTTAAGTATATTGGTTTGTCTCTTTCTGTCAAGAAATAACTTTTTTCAGAAATATAGGATAAAGCATTTAGATATAGTAATTTTAACCATTAAATAAAATATTTGTATGCTAAATGAAATCAAAATAATTATACTATTTACATTTTTTATATGCTTTAGTCCTTATGTGAAATCACAAGAGGTCTCCCGATGGTTTTTAAAAGATGATGGAAGTATAGAATGGCATGTTAAAGCCAATGATTCGCATATGGATCATATAGAAATGAGCGGTTTGCATATTTCTGCAATAGTACACTATGGTGTACGAGAAGGTGAGCTTGAACAAAAAGTTCAGTTGGTTTTCCCTATGCTAAGAACTATTCCAAATGATACTCATGCCAGTCTGATACACGAAATAGGCAATAGCGAACTTGCTTCAATAAAGATTAATGCTAAAGATGTAATTGAAAAGCCAAATATTTTTGATATAAAGGGAGTTTTAAGTTATCGTTCAGAGACAGCAGAAGGAATTTTAATAGAACACTGTTTATTTCCATCTGTTAACCAAGCTCTGTTTTTTGATAAGGTTAAAATAGTTAATTCTACTGATAAATCAGTTAATGTTGAGCTTCCGAAGATTGAACTTTCTCATATAACCGAAGCTGATAAAGGTGTTTATGGATCTTACATTGTTAAAGTTGTGTCAAATAAACATGGCAACTATATTCTAAATCCAAATGAATATTTAGAATATGCATTGATATATTCAGGACGAAAGTTAGGAACTGAAGAGCCATATTTTTCTCCCGACTACGAATTTAAGAAACGTGAAAAACTTATAGATGAAACGTTTTCAAACTTAATTTTTGAATCTCCTGATAAGGTTATAAACACCACTTTTTCATTTGCTAAGTTAAGAGCAGTAGAGAGTATTTATCAAACTAAAGGAGGATTGATGCATGGTCCGGGTGGTGGAAGATATTATGCGGCCATTTGGGCAAATGATCAGGCAGAATATGCAAATCCATTTTTTCCATTTTTAGGTAATTTAGAGGGAAATGAATCGGCAATTAATTCATTTAGACATTTTGCAAGTTATATTAATCCGGAGTACAAACCAATTCCGAGCTCTATTATTGCTGAAGGAACTGATTTTTGGAATGGTGCCGGAGACAGAGGTGATATGGCAATGATTGCTTATGGCGCTTCTCGTTTTGCTATGGCGTATGGTAATGAAAGTACAGCAAGAGAACTTTGGCCTTTAATTGAGTGGTGTCTTGAATATTCCAAAAGAAAGCTTAATAAAAATGGTGTAGTAGCCTCTGATAGTGATGAGCTTGAAGGTCGATTTCCTGCAGGCGATGCTAACTTAAATACTTCATCATTATATTATGATGCATTAACTTCTGCTATAATGTTGGGGAATGAGTTAAATATAAATCCCTTTGTTTTAAAAGAATACAGTAAACAGGCTAAGGATATTAAAAAATCAATTGAAGATTTTTTTGGATATAATATTGCCGGATTTGAAACTTATCGATATTATGAAGGGAATAATACTTTAAGGGCATGGATATGTACTCCTCTCACCGTTAATATTTTTACAAGGAGTAAAGAAACTGTAGATGCTTTGTTTTCAGATAAACTTTGGACTACAGATGGTTTGGCTTCTGAATCGGGAAGTACTACTTTTTGGGACAGAGCTACTTTATATGCTTTAAGAGGAGTATTTGCAGCCGGAGAAACTGAACGTGCAATAGATTTTTTTCAATATTATTCCAAAAGGCGTTTATTAGGTGAACATGTTCCATATCCGGTTGAAGCATACCCCGAAGGAAATCAGAGACATTTATCAGCCGAAAGTGCTTTATATTGCAGAGTAGTAACCGAGGGTGTATTTGGAATACGGCCAAAAGGTCTTAGCACATTTTCCTTATCGCCAAGATTACCAAAACAATGGGATTCAATGGCATTACGAAATATAAAATCGTTTAATCAGACTTTTGATATTGAAGTGAAAAGGGAAAAAGATAAGTTGATAATAAAGGTGTTAAACGAAAACAAAATATTTTTAGAGACTAAGGTAGAAACAGGAGAAGTAGTAGAAGTTCAATTTAAATAGGACTTTATTTCCCTCTTCTTTTATAAATAAATTTAATATTTATCATGAGAGTATTAACCATTTTATCATTATTTCTCATTTTTCAAATGAGTTCAAATGCACAAAATTTAACTGTTAGTTCACCTAATGGGCAAATCAAAATGTCTGTTAATCTTACAGATGAAATTTCATTTTCTATAAGTTTAAAAGATCAGTTAGTTGTTGATAATGCCGTGATAGCCATGAATATGGGGAATAGCAGAATACTTGGAAAAAACCCAAAACTCAAGAGCAGTAAAAACGAGACTTATAAAGGTGAAATTATTCCGCAAGTTCCTTATAAAGATTCTAAAATTATTGACGAATATAATAGGTTGACATTAGATTTTAGTAATAACTATAAAATCATAATCAGAGCTTATGATGATGGACTTGCATACCGATTTGTCGATAATAATAAGAAAACGGAAATTGTTATTGATGAGAAAATGACACTTAGATTTCCGGAAAATACCTTTTCTTATTTTCCAAAAGAAGAGTCAATGTACACACATAATGAACGAAAATATCTTTATAAATCATTGTCAGAAATAGAGACAGGAGATTTTTGCAGTCTTCCGGTAATGTTCAATACCGCTAATGCTAAAGTGCTTTTTACAGAAGCTTCACTTCATAGTTATCCTGGAATGTTTCTTAAAAAAAATAGCGGTAGCTTTCTTAGTGCTAGCTTTCCTAAATATGTTATCAAAGCTATCCCAAACCAAGAGCACTCTCCCGATCGTAACCAAATTATTACAGAAGAGGCTGATTTTATTGCCAAAGTTAATGGTAACAAATCTTTTCCTTGGCGTGTTTTTATGATTAGTAGTGATGATAGGCAATTTGTTGAGAGTAACCTGATAACAAAGTTATCAGGATTGTCGAAAATTGAAAATGCCGACTGGATTAAACCCGGAAAGGTGGCATGGGATTGGTATAATGCTAACAATATTTTTGGAGTTGATTTTGTGGCTGGACTTAATACAGCTACATATAAATACTATATTGATTTTGCCTCAAAAAATAACATTGAATATGTAATTCTTGATGAGGGATGGACCAAGTCGACAACTGAAATTATGGCTTATAATGATCAAATTGATGTTGCTGAACTGATAGAATATGGTAAATCTAAGAATGTCGGAATAATACTATGGGTTTTGTGGAAACCACTTAGTGAAAATACAAATGAAATATTGAAATTGTACAGTGATTGGGGAGCAAAGGGAATAAAAGTAGATTTTATGCAGAGAAATGATCAATATATGGTTTCCTCTTATGAGAAAATTGCAAAAATAGCGGCAGGTTATAAGTTGTTAGTTGATTTTCATGGAGCATTTAAACCGGCAGGGATAGAAAGAGTTTGGCCAAATGTTGTCAATTATGAAGGTGTGAAAGGAAATGAAAATAACAAATGGAGTTCTGATATTACTCCCGAGCATAATGTAACAATTCCTTTTATCAGAATGGCGGCAGGACCTATGGATTTTACCCCGGGATCAATGGTAAATACCAACCGCGAAAATTTTAGGATAAGATTTAAAAGACCTATGAGTATGGGTACACGATGTCACCAATTAGCAATGTATACTGTGTATGAAGCACCATTGCAAATGCTGTGTGAATCTCCTTCAATTTATTATAGAGAGCAAGAGTCTGTAGATTTTATTTCTAAAATACCGACTGTATGGGATGAAACTCGTGTATTGAAAGGCGAAGTTTCTAATTATATTTTGGTAGCACGAAGAAAAGGAGATAACTGGTACATAGGAGGGATGACAGACTGGGATGAAAGAGATTTGGAACTGAATTTATCCTTTCTTCCAAAAGCCAATAAGTACAAAATGATAATGTTCCGTGATGGTGTTAATGCAAACGAAATTGCCATTGATTATAAGCGTATCGAACTATCGGTTGATAATACGTATAATGAGAAAATCCATTTGGCAAAAGGCGGAGGTTTGGCTGCAATACTTGAGTTAATAGAATAACTTCAAATAAAAGATTAACTTATAATCTTGCTAAAGCTAAAAATCCGGCATGTAAACCAACTATTATAGAAATATAAATAACCCAAGCATTTTTATTAGATCCAAAGAAACTGAATCTAATAGATCCTGCATGACAAGAAGTAAGACAATCGCCGCAAAGGGTACAATTCCATCCGGCAGAGCCGCTTTTAACATCTATTGGAGTTAGTGCGTCGTAACGACATTCGGTGCTGCAAATACCACAAGAGGTACAGGAATTTTGATCTATTTTTACTCTTAAAGGATATAATTTACCAAGTAAAGTGGTAACGCCTCCAATAGGACAATAAGTTGTACAATGTGTCATATAACCCCTTTTGCGAGAAAAGACCAACATTATAAAAACACCAACTAATCCAAATGCTAAAGCAATTACAAAGGCTATGCTTACCGATACACCAAAATAATTTAATGCTGCTGCAGTTACTGCTACCAAAGCGAGCATCAAATAACGAATAATTATTGTTTGTTTTCTGCTAAATGATTTTTGTGGGCGCTTTTTATTTCTGGCAGCCAAATTATCCCAAGCTCCAATATAACATAAATGAGAACACCATCCTGGTCCGGCAATAGCCAAGGTTGACAGTAGAAGTATTGGCATAAAAAAGCCTCCACCACGATAGATGGGAGCTCCAACAATTAGTGCAGGTATAGGCAAATGTAAATCGCCGGTCATAAGAAACTTATCGTTAACAGTAAGTCCTAGAATAAACTGACCAAAGAAAACTACTGAGAAAAATAACCAATATTTTATACGAATATTTCCAATATTTCCTGTTTTAACCATTATTTGTCCAAGCCAAACAGAATAAATAGTCAATACCATAATTTCTATCCACCAACTTCCGGGGAAAAATCGTTCTGCGAGCAACATCGACGGTTGCATAATAAAGTGAATAGGAACTAGTATTAATAATGGCAGCAATAAAGTTATAAAAAATGCTGTGAGGTTGAGTTCTTTGATGGTTTTTAAAAGCGTATTCATATACTGTTTTACCTAAATTAAATCGATTGCAAATGTATAAATTTATTTTGAATTTGAGCAAAAACGCTTTATAACATTATAGGCATTTGAAATCCCTAATTCTCCGGCTTTGCTTAAATCCGGGCAGGCGCTTTTGTTATCTTGTAAGAGTAATAAAGTTAAACCTCTATTATAGTATGCTTCTGCTAAATTGGGTTGTAAAGCGATAGCCTGATTATAATCGTTAATGGCCTTCATATATTGTTGCGACTTACTATATAAATTAGCACGATTGTAATAAATAAATCCGAGTTTAGGATTAATTTGCATGGCCATATTGTAATATTTAATGGCTTCTTTTAAATCGGGGACAGCAAATTTATCGACAGGAGTTTTAAAATCTTTAATATCCTTTTGGATTAAATTATTATTGGTTTCCGAAGATTTTTTAAAGTTTTCCATTGCTATAAGATAGGTCACATTAGCTAAGTTTAAATATGCAAAACCAAAAGTAGGATTTAGTTCAATGGCTTTTAAATAAGAACGCTTAGCACTTGCTAAATTAGCTATTCTTTCGTTTAAGATACCTATATACAGGTGGTTATAGGGGTTGTTTGGTTGTTCTTTTAGTGTGCTATTTAAACGTTGAAGAATTTCTTTGGCTTTAGTAGGATGCAAAAGACTTACTTCTTTAGTTAAACCAAATGCCAATTTATATTGTGATAGGTTGGATTCGTTATACTCGGCAATTTCAGGAACAAAATATTGCTTTCTTCTTTCATCAATATAATTATCCTCATCTTTGGAGAGCATAGAAATATTAAAGTTTGATTCCAGTTCGATATAGATATTTTTAAATTGAATATATCCATTATCGGCATTAGCATTATTAAAATCGCTTTCAAAAGCAATTAATTTAGTTAATTGTAAGCTGTCTTTAAACAATTCAGGAATAGAATCACTATGGTCAAATTTTTCGCGTATTACTTCTGCTTGCAGATAATCGTTATAAGCACCTTTTTTATCGTTTAATTTTTCTTTTAAAGTTGATCTGTTAAGATAAGCACGTGCAAAATCGGGGAAAAGTTCAATGGCTTTATCATAATCTTTTAAAGCCCCTTTTAAATCGCCCATTATACTTTTAACATTGGCCTTATTATAATAGCCGTAAATATTATTGGGGTTTATAGTTGTTACTTTTTCATAATCGAGCAAAGCTCCCAAATAATTTTTGTCTTCTGTTTTTAAAATGGCTCTATTGTAAAGGGTTAAAGCGTTATTGGGATCTAACTCCAATACTTTTGCATAATCTGCATAAGTCTTATCTTTTTCGTCTAAATAATAATATGAAATAGCTCTAAAATAATAAAGTAACGGATCTTCATCATCCAACTTCATCGATAATTCAAAATCAAAAATAGCTTCCTTATATTTTTTCATTCCGAATTTTAAAATGCCTCTACGTAAATAAGCGGTTTTATTTAAATAGTTGAGCTTTATGGCTTTGTTAATTTCCTTTAAAGCTTCGTCCTTTTGCTTTAATTCGTAGAGTGCCAAACCTCTGTTTAGATAAGCATTTTCATTTTTAGCATCTAATATTATTGCCGTATCAAAATCGGCGATAGCACTCTGATAAAGTTTTAATTGAAGTTTTGCAGCACCACGATTAACATAAATATCAGGATTGTTAGGCCCGCGATGAATGGCAGATGCATAGTCTTTTAGTGCTTCGTGATATTTTTTCTGCTGTTGCTTGCAAAGGCCGCGATAAAGGTAAGAGTATGAAAAATAGGAATTTATAGAAATAGAATGATTTAGGTCGGCAATAGCTCCATTATAATCGCCTAAAGAATATTTTGCTAAACCTCTGAAAAAATAAGGCTCAAATTTATCGGGGGCGGCATTAATTGCTATTGTAAGATTTTTAATCGATTCGGTATAGTTATCGTTGAATAAATCTGTTCTCCCCATCGCTAAAAAACGTTTGGTATTTACTTGGGAGTATCCGGTTAATTCAAACGAAAAAAGCAAAAGAAAAATAAATAATGTTTGGTATGGTATTTTTATAGACCTCATAATCGCGCCAAAATTAGCTTAATTTTTTTTATGGCTCTATTGGTTTTTTAGAGTTTTTAACGAAAGTAGGCGTTTTAACGAAATTGAAATATCTTCGCAGACTGATTGTATGGAAAAAGGAAATCTTAAATCGAACTTAATTTTATTGCTTACAGCAGCTATTTGGGGCTTTGCTTTTGTTGCTCAAAGAAAAGGGGCGGAATATGTAGGTCCTCATACTTTTAATGCTTTGAGATTTTCTATAGGTGCAATTTCCTTATGGCCTTTGTATTTACTAACGCGTAATAAAAATGGGGGCGAATGTTTTAACTGGCGAAAAGTAATTAAGTCGGGTGTTTTGTTAGGAGCGGTTTTGTTTATCGCTTCCACGGCACAGCAAATAGGAATGAGTTTTACCAATGCAGGTAAAGCAGGTTTTATAACCAGCTTGTATGTAATTTTGGTTCCTGTTTTTGGTTTGTTTTTGGGAAGAAAAGTTAGTAAGACTCTGTGGGCTGGAGTGATGATAGCTATGTTTGGTCTGTATTTACTTAGTATTCGTAATGGCTTAACTTTAGAGTTGGGTGATAGCTTGATATTTATGAGTGCTGTCTTTTTTGCTTTTCATATGTTGATGATAGGTGCTTTTGCTCCTAAGCATAATGTTATCTTACTGTCGGTTTTTCAGTTTGCTATGGCGGCAATTTTTAGTCTATTTGCTGCTGTATTTTACGAGGAAGTTAATATTGAAGGTATAAAAAATGCTTATGGTGCTATTTTGTATAGCGGACTATTTTCTGTGGGTATTGCTTTTACATTGCAATCTTATGCTCAGAAAAAAGCACATCCTACTCATGCTGCAATAATCTTAAGCTTTGAATCTGTTTTTGCCTTAATAGGCGGATGGTTAATTTTGAACGAACAAATTGATTTACGTGCAGGAATTGGGAGTTTACTTATGTTTTCCGGGATAATTATTTCGCAAATAAATTTTAAAAAATTTAAAAGATGAAAAGAACAGCTTTAATTTTTCTTTTTGTAATTACTTTTCAATTTGTGTTTGCCCAAAAAAGGCTGTCGTTTGCAGAACGTTTAAACACATTGGAAGGTGTTGAAGTAGAGGTTATCCCATCTTTTGATTCATTATATCAGACTTTTAAAATAAGTATTGAACAGCCAATAGATCATAATAATCCGGAAGATGGAGTTTTTTTACAAAAAATTTATCTGTCGCATTTTGATTTGAATCAACCTATTGTTTTAGTAACTGAAGGTTATCAAGCAAAGCATAATTATCTCACTGAGCCGGCCCAATTATTAAATGCAAATCAGATAATTGTTGAGCATCGGTTTTTTGGTGAATCGGTTCCCGATAGTTTGGATTGGACAAAGCTAACTACTTTTCAAGCTGCCTCAGATCATCATCGTATTGTAGAATTATTTAAAGAAATATATGCCGGAAAATGGATTAGTACAGGAATTAGTAAAGGTGGACAAACAACTATTTATTATCGTTATTATTTCCCTGACGATGTTACGGTTTCTATTCCCTATGTGGCTCCATTAAATATTGAACAAGAAGATCCGCGTATAAATCTTTTTCTAAGAAATGTTGGTACACCTGAATGTCGTGCAAAACTGCTGGGTTTTCAGCGCAAACTTTTGGCTAAGGAAACAGAAATTTTGCCTCTTTTAAAACGATTTAAAGAACAGAATAACATTGTTTTTACTCAAAGTGATGGTTTGGTATTTGAATTTGCTGTTTTGGAACTTCCTTTTACTTTTTGGCAGTGGGCTCCGTTTTCTTGCAAATCTTTGGATGATGTGGAAAATAGCGCAGGAGCTTTGTTTCATAAACTTAAAAAAGCAGGTATTTTAAATGCGTTTTCTGTTGAAAGTCAGTCGTATTATTTGCCGTTTTTAGTTCAGGCTTACCAAGAGATTGGCTATTATAATTTTGATGTAGATTCTTTAAAATCACAACTGAATTATGTAACAGATCCGAGTAATGCTGTGTTTCTGCCCGATTCCTTAAGACTTCCTTATCTTGATAATCAAATGGAAAAAGTACATCATTGGTTAGAAAATAATGGAAATAACTTTCTTTACATCTATGGCGAATTAGATCCTTGGGTTTCTACATCACCAAATCCTGATTCCAGAACCAATGCACTTAAAATGGTTTTGCCAGGTGGCTCGCACGCAACGCGTTTAAAGGATTTTACAGAAAAGGAACAAAAGAGAGCTGTTGACTTGATTAAAAGTTGGTTGGATGAAAAAGAATAAGATATTTTTTTGATTGATAAGTAATATTTAGTGTTACTTTGTGCTTTACTTAGTGGTTTGTTTTTTTACCACAAAGGTGCTCAAAGGAAATCACAAAGGCACTCAAAGGAAATAAATTTAGATATGAGTTTTACAGCAAAATACACCGTTGGTATTGGCGATATAAATTACGGTGGACATTTAGGTAATGACAAAGCATTGATTATTTTTCACGATGCACGTATACAGTTTTTGAATAATTTTGGATTAACGGAGCTAAATATAGGAGAGAGCAAAGGTATTATTATGGTAGATGCCCAAATTAAATACCTTGGTCAGGTGAGTTTACATGACGAATTAGAGGTGGATATTAATATTGAAGTTGAAAATACCAAAAAGTTTGTTGTTAATTATTTAGTGAAAAATGCTAAGACACATAAGGATGTAATTAGCGGAACTACCGGTATGCTATGTTTCGATTATACCGATCAAAAAGTAAAGCAGCTTCCCGAAACTTTTGTAAATTTATTTGAATAAATAATAGAGTAATTGATATGACGGTTTTTTTCTTTGTGCTACTTTGCGCTGTACTTCGTGTTACTTAGTGGTTAATTTATTTTTACCATAAAGTCTCTCAAAGGAAATCACAAAGGAACACAAAGGAAATTAAGTGATAGAAAATCAAAATAAAAAATGACCAATTTCGAAGAATATTTAAAAGATTTTAGCAAACGTTATGCCGATTTGCTTGCCAAGCAGGATCCAAAAAAACTGCATCTGCTTTTAAAAGAGTCTATTCCTGATTTTGATACTGACGAAAGTAGAATGGTAGCATCACTTCATCAGCAAAAAGCCAGGGCATATGCACTCTTTGCCGAAAATACAGAAATGGATAGGCATTTTGAAGCGGCATTAAAACTTATAGACCAACCGGAAAGCTGGAAGCTTTATCTTGATTGGGCAAACCTTTATTTGATGCAATTACGCATACCTTCTCTACAGGGGAACTCGCAACAGATTTTTGAGAATGCATTAAGTATCATTAAAAGAGTTTTGATTGATTCTTTAAAAAGAGATAGGTATGCTATTTGGGCTGTTTCTTCATTTCAGGCTTTTTGCGAAGTGGCTGTTTCAGAGAAAAAGAAACTTCCGTCCATTTATGAGGACTTAGATTTCTCACCAATTCCACTCGATTTGGTGAATAATCCCAACAAAGTCAAAGAATTTTATGCGCATTTTTTTAAAAGTATAGCAGTAGCTATTGAGCTTCGTGATTCGGAGTTTTTAATGAAACTGCTAAAAATGATTTCCATTGATGATGCAACTTTGATGGGAGAGGGGACTTTGTTGACAAAATTTCAACAAACCTTAAACGATACCATGGATATGCGCCCCGAATTTGCTGCCGAGTTTAATTTTATTTACGCTTTGGCTCCTATTTTAAAATCCAATTTTCCTAATCTGACTTTGTTTATTGATTACCTCGAAAAACAAAATTTCGGGGGCTTACATTATTTTTTTACGGCGATTAAATAAGTTTTCTTCCTATTTTAATTTCTTTTTATGCTTTAATTCAAGCGTTCTCATCTGTGTGTTGTAATGCTTAAAGTATGTTAAAAGTTAAATATATAGATGATTTTTTTCACCTTAAATTGACATGAAATATTTGGTAGCTAGTAATATTAACTAATTTTGCTGAAAGTTGATTAAGTAATCATTTACAAAAGTTTTGTTCATCTAATGTGCTCAATTCATTTCGTATAGAATGGTTTTGAATAAATGATTATTATTGTTCTGAGGTAAAACAAAGAGTAAATGCAAAAGGATATACCTGAATTATCGGCAGTTGAAGAAGCGTTTAATGATGAAATATCAAAAAGTGAACGCTTGCGTGCCACAATACTTATTGGCCTTTTAGGCCTTGAAGCTGTGTTCCTGTTGCTTATCTATTTTTTTTATAACAATGAATATTTGCGCTTGTTCAAGTCTAATATTGCCATATATGCAATATTAATTTTCACCTTCATTATCATTGCTTACGAATTCTTAATTCTGTATTTGGTTCGAAAAAGCCCTAAAAGGTTTAGCTTTCATTCACAATTCTTTAGCCTTTTTAATAGCTTTTCGGAAGTTTCCTTACTTAGTCTTCTTTTGGTTTTTATTGTTGAATACCTTGACCAAACTACCATCTTACAGGCACCAGCCACATTAACGTATTTTATCTTTATTGTTCTTTCTACGTTTCGACTAAATTTTAAACTTTCTGTTTTTACTGGCGCTCTTGCTGCTGTTGAGTTCGTTGCGGTATCTGTATATTATTCAACCTATTATGGTAAATTCCCTGTCGATATAGCTCATCCTGATTTAACTGGAATGCAATATTTAGGACAAGGTTTAATTATGCTAATTACGGGAATAGCAGCTGGTTTTGTTGCCGATCTTATCAATAAGAAAATGCTTGTTTCTTGGAATAATCTTCAAGAGAAAAATGAAGTGATCGATTTGTTTGGACAACAGATTTCGCCTCAAATTGTAGACAATATTTTAGCAAATAGAAATGAACTTTCGGGATCAAGAAAGAACGTCTGTATTATGTTTCTCGATATTCGACAATTTACTCCTTATGTCGATCAACATCAACCAGAAGAAGTTGTTTCCTATCTGAATACTTTATTTGGTTTTATGATAGAAAGTGTAGAATCTCATCATGGCGTGATAAATCAATTTTTAGGTGATGGATTTATGGCTACTTTTGGAGCTCCTGTTTCAATAGGAAATAGCAGTCAATATGCAACAGAGGCCGCCCAAGAGATTATCGAAAGAATTAGCATCGAATATCAAAAAGGAAATATTCCCAAAACTCGTATTGGCATTGGGCTTCATTACGATGAGGCTGTAACAGGAAATATTGGCTCTGCCACGCGCAAGCAGTATTCAATTACAGGAAAAGTGGTTATTATGGCATCGCGAATAGAACAGCTAAACAAGAAATACAATACTTGCCTTCTGATTTCTAAAGAAGTATACAGTCAGCTAAATAG
>Ga0164318_10004667_pt1 | contig 13204 bp, 3 predicted proteins | sample GuaBasSedimGuay9_FD_113734 | JGI IMG/M metagenome (GOLD analysis project Ga0164318, IMG submission 113734) | Subseafloor sediment microbial communities from Guaymas Basin, Gulf of California, Mexico - Guay9, Core 4571-4, 0-3 cm | ecosystem: Environmental > Aquatic > Marine > Hydrothermal vents >...
ACGCCTACACCCTGCCTTGATATTTTTTCTGAATATTCCGGACCGTATTTTTCTTTGACTTTGGCGATGTCTGCCATGGATTTTGTGTTTAGCTGGATTTCTGTTAAGATGTTTCCCTGTATTGCTTCTTTGAAGTCAGAGTATACCTGTGAGCACATCACAAGACCTATGCCCCATTTACGGAATTCACGGCATGCTTTTTCCAGTGAGATGTAGCCGCCTTTGCCACCGTATTTTTCGAGAAGGCGGTGGACTTCGTCGAACACTACGATCATCTTTAAGGTTGTTGATTCTTCCCACTGGACTGAGAATATTGTGTCGATGATGCACTGGACTGCGGTGTCGTATTCGCCGGGTTTTAGCTTGTTTAAGGTGAATACTGTGATTTCGCCGGGGTTCATGTATTTTTTGAAGTCGATTTTTACGTTGGGGTCGGTCACTTCGAATATCATGCCGGGAAATGGGCGCGCATCTTGCTGGCGCATGTTGAATTGCGGATAGTATCTCAGGAGGTTGTTGTCTTTGCAGGGCCTTACGAAGCCGGTCCACTGGGCGGTGGGGTCGAAGACTACGACAGGTATTTTTTGTTTGAGGGCTTCTTCTACGATTACTGATGCTGCTACGCTTTTGCCTGCGCCGGTGGAGCCGGATGTGAGGATGTGAGTTGTGAGGTCGTCGGGGTTGAAGTGCGCGGTCTTGTTTGTTTCTGCTATTTTGCCGATGTTGAAGGCGTTGTCTGCATGGGGCAGTTTGCTGTAGTTCATAGGGAAGACGTAGCGTGCTTTTGAGAGTTTCCAAATTTTGTATCTTTTGTATCCATACCATGTGAGGATGGTAAGTAGGATTAGGAGAATTATTGCGAGTATGATTTGTCCGGCGGTTGTTTCCCAGAATGATTGCACGACTTCAAAGGTGTCTGTTGATGTGATTTTTTTTTGACCGTAGTCTGCGGTGACCTCTATGAAGTACTGGCCGGTGTGCAGAGCAGGGTTTAGGTCGCTTAGGTCTATTGATTTTCTGAAGTTCCTGTTTCCTGTCAAGAGAATTGTCTCTTGTGTGCTTTTTACAATTTTTTCTGTTTTTGCTTCTTTTATGTTGTATGTGAGGGTTACGTTGAATTCTTTTGTGATGCCGAGGTTGTAGAGCATGACGTGGAAGCGCAGGGTGTCTTTGGGTGTGATTTTTTTTGTTATCATCTCGATTGTCATTTCAAGGGATGTTAAGTCGTCAGGTGTTGTTTTTGAGATTCTTATTATGACGGGTAGCCTCTGTTTTGATGCGCCGGAACTTATTGTGATTGCGCCTGAATATGTGTCTAGTGTTGTGTCTTTTTTTGCGTGGATGAGGAGGGTTACTGTCTTGTTTGAGCGCGCAGGAAGTGTGAATTCTTCTTCGCTTATGTCCATGTAGTCGAGGATATCGCCGGTCTTGGTAATGGTGATGAATATTGAGTTGTTGTTGCGGTTTAATATTGTAAGTGTGTGTGTCTTGTTTTCACCGGGGGCAATCTGGATGTTTATGAAGTCGGTGTCGGTCTTGTATTCGAAATCAAGGGCACTGCAGTCTTCGGGGCAGTTGTCTTTGTTTTCTGTTGGCTCGCAGATGCCGTTGCCGCATACATGATATGTGCAGTCTCCGGGGCAGTTTTGCTCGTTTTCGCCGGTTTCGCAGATGTTGTTACCGCATGTAGCTCTTTGGGTTGAGCCACTGCCTGAGCTGCTGCTGCCAGTGGAGCCGGGATCGCCAATTGTGCTGCCGCTGCAAAGACCGCCACCGCACCATTTTGCAAGTGCGTAGGCACTGTTGTGGGTTGTGGTGAATGTGAATGTGTTTTCGCTTACGTTTGGTGTAATTGATGAGTCGAATACGGTAAATTCACCATCGTCGCAGATAAATCTGCTGAAGTTCCAGTTGGTGCAGTAGTATAGCCTTAAGTCACTTTCCTGATTATTGTCTGTCCATGACTTCAAAAGTGCGTCCATGTAATTAAGCGTGACTGTGGCGTTGTCGTATTTCATTTTCGGTGTGTCTATTATGAATGCCATCAAGATGTTTTCTGCGGTGTTCGGCAAATCGATGTTGCTTGCGTTTGTTTCGGGGGTGCTGTTGGGGATGAGGTGGAGTTTGATTGCGCCCGAAAGTGATGTTGGGTCGGATTGTCCTGTCTTATTTATTGCTGAACTTGTGATGTTGAAGTTGTTGAAGCGTATTATTTGTCCCAAGGCGGTCATTTTTATGTCGTAGGTGCGCTTGTGGGTGCTCCAGTTGTAGAAGCCATCGGAATTGGTGCTGAAGCTGTGGAATGCCCAGTCTGTGCCAGATTTGTATAGTTCGAAGTCTGCTGTGACTACACTATCTGATGCGTCTTTCAGTGTGTCTGTGAAGTCGATTTCACGATAGACGTCAAACCACATTGTCTGTGTTGTTGTGTGGTTTTCTATGCTGTCGTTTGCATGTATTGTGACCTGATAGTCGCCTAGGTGGTTGGGGTTTGTATAGGTGCAGTTCCAGATATTTGGTATTGTGGCATTCTGGGTGAGGAGGATATTTGTGATGTTGTTTTGCGGGTCGGTTATGCTCATCCATACGTTTTTTACTGCTACATTGTCTGTTGCGTTTACTTCTAAATAAATTGGGTTGATGGCGCTTTCGTTTTTTATATTTGCCTCGTTTTCAGGTAGTAAGGGTATTGAGTTGATTATGAGCAGATTGATGTATGGGCTTGTGATGTCGCGGTAGATTACCAGATTTTGTTCTGTTGCGGTGTAGGATATCCGGAGGCTGTCAGGAGTATTGTAGGTGACTGTTGTGTCTACTGTGTTGTTTTGTGTGTTTTGGGGTATCTGGGGGGCTGTGCAGTTGATGCACCAGTTGTTTTGCTGCTGATTGAATTGTGTGCTGTTGATTGTGCAGTTTTCTCCTGATATTTTTATGGCGAAGGTGGTGTTTTCTGTGTCGTTGAGTATGTTTCCATCATAGGTTACGTTTAATGTGAAGTTCAGGATGTCTCCTGCAGTTATGTCTGTTGCCTGATGTGTTGCGTTTGGGGATATTATTTCGACGTATAGGGCGCTGATTGTGAATGTGACGGTCGTGTTTACCCATTGCGGTACTGAATCTGCGTTTAGATTGTGGATTGAGATGTTGAAGGTGTATGTGCCTGTGTCGCTTGTCTGTACCTCTGTGATGTTGTATGTTATGTTGATGTTTGCGAATGAGTTGGGGGGGATCTGGAATGATGATTCCCTGGTGTCCAACGGGGAGGTTGTTGAGTTGAAGATGTATGTGAAGTTCAGGAAATTGCTTTGGTTGATTATGCTTATGTTTATTGTCATGTTCTGGTTTTTGAGGTTGGTTATGTTGATGAGGTTATCGAATGCGCCGATGATGTCGTTTCCGCCGAGGCCTATGGTTTTTGTGATCTCTTCAACCGGGGTGACTTGCCAGTCCTGGTCTATGACTGTGATGTTTATTTTTATGCGGTCTGTGCAGTTTTCGTACGAGTATATGCATTGTGTGCCTGTGTTGTTTGCGACAATGTATGTCCAGAAGCTCCTGCCCAGGAGTGTTTCGTTTGAAGGGATAGTTATTGTGACTGTGATTGTCTGGTTTTGGAAGCGGGGTATGTCAAAGGATTCGTTTGAATATGCGATTGTCCAGTTTTGGAGTTCCTGATAGTCGCCGCCGTCGAGACTAAATTCGATGTTGTCGAGGGGGGTGTTACCGTATGCTTCTATTGTGAAGTTGCCTATCTGTTTTGTTCCGCCGTAGGGGATGGCGTAGTTTATGATTGTCTTGTTTGTGATGTCGAGGATTGTCGTGTTTGTGACGTTTATTGTGATTGTCTGGTTGATGAATTGGGTGTCGTTGTTTGCCCATTTTAATGTGACGTTTAGGGTTGTGTTTCCAAGGGGTGCGTAGCGGGAGATGTTTACGGTTATGTTGCTCTCTAGTTTGTAGCCTGTGGCGATTGCGCTGTATTTGCCTGTGATGATAGTTATGCTGCTTCGATTGTACGTGATTATTTCAGGGCTTGAGACTACGGAGTTGCCGGTGTTGTTGATCATTATTGGGATGGTTATGAGGTCGTTTCTGTGCTTTGTGAGGTTGTGTGCTGTTATGTAGGAGTAGTTCAGGTAGACTGTGCTTTCATTGAATGAGAGGGTGGCGTTTGTGTTGTTGGTGAATATTACTATTGTTGTTGAGTTGGATGCCGGAGGGGTTGTGTTGTAGTAGAGGTTTGGGGAGTCTGAGATGTTGCAGGATATTGTGTGGTTGCCTGAGTAGGTTGAGCTTTCCCATGAATAGGTTGCGTAGCCGAGTGCGTTTGTGAGGCTCCCGTTGGGGTTTAGTAATGTGGCGTTGTCGTAGAAGGATACGTTGTAGTTGTATATTGGGGTTGTTGTGTTTTTGTCGATTATTTTGCATGTGAGGTCTATGATTGAGCCGCCGAAGCAGAGGTTAGCGTCGCAACCTGTTGATGAGTAGTCGAAGGTTGATGCGCTTGAGCGGCCGTAGATGTAGATTTGTGTGGTGTTTTGCGCAGGGTAGTAGTGTTCGCCGGTGGCTTTTGCTGTTATTTGGCGCATGCCGAGGGGATGTGACATGGGGATTGTCCATAAGGTGTCTTCTGTTGTGGTTGCGTTTACAAGTTCGCGGGCGGTTATGCCTGTATTGTCTGTGATGCCGTAGTCTTCTGATATGCAGTTGCTCTGGTTGTCTGCTATGCAGATGTGGTCTATGTATAGGGTTGAACGGCTTGTGATTGTGCCATGCATAGATATTGTTATGTTTTCTGCGCCGATTATTGAAGTGTCGTTGCAGGTATAAGTTTGCCATGGACCGTCATGGTCTGGATCTGTGGAATAGTTGAGTGGCAGTTTGCAAAGATAACTGCCGATTGTTATGTTGATGCAGGGATTGTTTATTGAATCATACTTACCTTTCTGTTTATACCATAATTTTATGTTGCGGGTGGTTATAGGATGAAATGACTGTGTTATGGATTGTGATGGATAGAAATCATACACAAATAGTTTCAGAGAATAGTTTCCTTTCTGACCGGAGCTTTCGTTTACAATTACTCCGTCGCCAGTCCATGAGTCTTTTGAGTTTCCTTCAAAGCCGCTGTTTTTTATGTAGGATGTGGTATAGGTTCCGGATACCTGTGATTCGTTTCGGGTGATGAGATATGTGTCGGTTGAGTATGGGGTGAGGTTTACCAGGAATACTATTTCTGAGGTGCTGTTTATGCAGGTTCCGTCTGCCGGGTATATTTGGTTTGGGAGTGTACTGTTTGGTCCTGTGATTTTTGTTGAGTTTACCTGCCAGCCGGTCAGGTTTGCGCCTGCGGATTCTAATTGTGCGCCGGTTATAGTTATTGGGGTGTTGTTTCTTGCAATGCCGCGGGTTTCGTTTATCTGGAACATTATTGCATGGAGGTCTTTGTACCATGATACTGTCCTGTTGTTTTGTGAGCAGGTTGCGCAGGGGTCGTTTATTGTTGATTTCATTTCTACGGTTTCGCCTTTGTAGTATGCGGCGGCATAGGATGGGGAGTCGATTGTTATTGTGATGTTGTCTTTTAGCTGTATGGTGGTCTTTGAGGTATTTGTGATTATTGTGTAGTTGCGGGGGTTTTGGGGGTAGTTTAGTTTTACCTCAATGTCATAGGCTTGGAGGTGAGCATAGGTGCAGTTTGGGGTGTATGTGTAATTGCAGTAGCCGCTGTTGTTTGTGGTTGTTGTTGTGAGGTATGTGTTGTTGAAGTACCATGAGCAGTTGTAGTCTGATACGATTATTGTTGATGAGTTTATGTCTTTGTTGTACTGGTTTATGAGGTGTGCGGTCATGTCCAGTGTTGTGTTTCTTGTGTGTACCTGATTGTATGCAGGAATGGTGAGTGAAATGTTTAGTTTTCCCATGATATTTAATGTCCAGTTTACAGGGGGGGATGGAGGGAGGTAGTAGCGCGGGTCTACTGTTACGAGCCATGTCTGTTCGCCGATTTCGTAGTTGCTGTTGGGTTCAAAGGTGTAGTTGCAGTGGCCTGTGTTGTTTACTGTGGTTGTGTAGGTTTCATTGTAGTTTGTTTTGTCGTATGTTATGTTGAATGTGCATAGAACACCAGTCTCGTTTATGTATTTGTTTTGGGTTGTGTCGTTTATGCGGACTATGAGTTGTGTTGTGTTGTCATCTCCTCTTATGACGTCTGTGTTGTGTCCGTTTATTTCTGTTATTTCTATGTTGTGTTTTGTTACGTTTGGGCCTGTGCTGTTTGGAGTTTGGGCATCTGAGTGTATGGGGGATGACCATGTGGCATTGAAGTCCTGGTAAAGGTATTTGTATTTATTGTTGGTGCCAGTCATCTCTTTTTCAAGTGAGATGTTGAACCATGCTGTGCCTTGTCCGGTGATGTTTTTTGACTGACGGTGCTGCCATGTGTGCGTGAGTTCTGAGTAGGTGAGCAATGTTATGTTTACGAGGTCGTTTTCTGTGTCGTTGACGTGAATGGAGTAGTTGAAGTATGTGTTCCATGTGTTTTCCTGTGGTGTGACGTTGGCTGCTGTGAGGTTGGGGTTTAGGTTTGATGCGCCGCCGGCCTGATAGAATACCCGATGGATTGCGTTTAGGATTGGGTGGATCCATTTGATGAATTCATAGATGCCGTTACCGTCTGTGTCTTTTTTGCATACGTAGAAAGTGCTTGAGTTGCATTCCATAGGGGTTTGGGGTGGGGCGGTGTCGCATGTGGATTGTTCGTCAGGGGGCATTATGTTGCATGTTTCTATGCCCCATGTTACGTTGAGATATTCGTTGCCACGTACTGCGTCGGATGAGTCGTTCAGGGTGATGTTTGCGGTTATGTTTGTGAATGACTGATTGGTGTATGTGTTGTTGCTTATGAGGGTTATGTTTTTTCGCCAGAAGTAGTTGTCCAGGCCTTTTGTAAAGTAGAATAAGGATGTGTTCATTGTGACAGGTATTTCTTTTTCCATCTGGTCGTCCCAGAGGATTTTGCTTATGTTTTCATCTGGTACTGATTTGAATATTGGGGTGCGGGACGAGATATTGCAGTAGTTTATGCCTTTAAGTGTTGCATTTGTGTAGTTTTCGCCATCAAAGCCGCATTGTGTCGCGGATGAGTTGATGTTTATGTATTTGATTGTGATGTTCAGGGCAGGGTCTGTGAATGTGATGTTTTTTGCGCGGGCGATTATGGATTCGTTTACGTGGATGTTTGCGGTTTTTGTCCAGTAGTTTATGTTTTCGTAGGATATGTCGTCTGATGCGTTGTATGTGAATTCCAGGTCAATGCGGACTTCGAGGATGCCTTCTATGTCTGAATGGAATGTTATGGGTATTGTACAGAGGTCCTGGGTGCAGTTATTTTGGAGGTATGTGTTTATTGCTGTGAGGATTTGTGTGTTGTTTGCTTTTGTTGAGTTTCTGAGCCGTCCGTCGCCCAGGGTGTAGTTCCATTCGGTTGTTTCGTCTGCGCCGATGTCCATAGTTATGTTTGTCGGGAAGTTGTCGAAGTTTAGGATTAGGAGGTTGCCTTTATCAAAAAATGTGCCTTGTGTGCCTAAAACCAGTTCGTTTGTGTTGTAGCCTGTGTCGTGTGACAGATTACCTAAAGCGAGTGCGCTTACTTCTGTTTCGGTACTTGCATTATATGTCCAATAGATGGTTCCATTGCTGTTTAATAACTGTATGTGGTATCTTCCTGTTCCACCTAATATTTCGTAACCAGGATTGAGATAGTCAAATTCGCCAGCCACTACTGAGAGGATGTCTGCAGAAGTTGTGCGATTCCATAGATGGCTTCCGGTTGAATTGATTAAATAGTATTTTCCTGTTGTTGTGCTTCTTGTTCCAAGAATTATCTCTTTGCCGCTGTCAATGATAAGGTTTTTGACTGCTATTGAGTTTATGATATGGTTGCTTGTCGTGTAGTTCCATAGCTCGCTGCATGCTGAATCAATAATATATAATTTTTGGCTGCTTGCTGCAAGTATTTCGTTTTGCCCGTCTTCGTCAATATCTGATATGACTAATGAATTTATTTTGCTTCCTGTACTGAAGTTGCATAAATCTCCTGTGGTGTTGCTTGAGGTATTGAGGATTGCAATTAGACCGTCGTTGTCGCCGTAAACGAGTTCGTTTTCTGCACCATTCGTGAGATTTCCGATTGCCACGGAATAGACTGCTGTACCGCCGGCGCTATAGTTCCAAATCATATTGCCGGAGGTGTCATATACGTTGATACCGTAGTCTCCTGCGGCGATTGATTCATTTTCGTTGTTGATAAATGGTCCCTGGGCGATGTCTCTTGATGGATATTGTGTTGTGGTTGATTTTCTTGCCCAGATTACGCTGCCTATGTTGTCTGTAATGAATATAGTATTTACTGTGTCCGTATTTTCACTTGTTGTTATGGATATCTCCTGGCTATCATGCGAGGGATCAATCTCAGCTATCGCTATTGCTGAAATTGCTGTGGAACGGGCCATTGAGCAGTCATTGTCGGTGCCGGCAGTGCCGATACATTTTGTGTGCGGACTGATGACGCCGGTGAGGTTGAATTCGGCTTTTGTGACTATTGAGTTTTTCGGGATGATTATGCCTATTGTCTTGTTTTCGCGCGTTTTAAATGTTATATTGGATAAGGTGAATGAGTCGTTGAATCTTGCCTGGCTGTAGTTGAATAGTGGCGCGTCGATGTCGAGGGTGAATGTCAATTGCTCTGAGAAGGAGGGTTCGCTGCCTGTGGCGCTGATTACTAGTGTGGATGCTACAATGAGTATGAGGAGAGTGAGAAGTAATACTATATATGTCTTTCTATTGAAACGCATTTTTCTTTCATGCATTGGATTCACAAACATGATTGTTGTTGTGTCTATTTTTTGGAAAGGATGATACGATAATGACCCAGGGTATATCGTATGCAAGCGCACGGCTATATAGCCATATCAATATAAGGTTATATTGGTTATTAATGTTTATATGTGTGAAGAAAATGTTTTCTGCGAGGTCATTATAAGAATCATAATCAGACTTTGTCGAGCATGTCTTTTAATGAACTAGTGTCTGTAGTACTTGGGGTGTCTGTGTCTTTTTCGGGTTTGCTTTCTATAACGGGTGCAGAGGATTCATCTTTTGATGTTTCTGGTTCATGTCCGGGGGCTTGAGCAGCGGTGCCTGCAACGTGCGAGGATATTGTTTTGAGTTCTTTTGTCCTTATCACGTCACTTAAGGTGCTTAGGTCGGTTTTTAATTCGCGAAGGCATTTGGTAAATTCTGTGTCTTCTTTTGAAAACTTACGGGATACGAGTTTCAACTGCTTGAATTCTACATGCATGACAGCAAGATATGCAACAATGACTACACATAAGACGATGATTGCTTCTTCAACATCTATAAAATATCCGAGTACAGGTACAAACATAGTTTATCATCCTTTTGATTCTACGAGTTTTGTGAGACGGGCTATCTCTTCTTTTAGTTCCCGTACTTCCTTTTCATATTGTATCTCTTCATTGTCGAAACCCTTGGTCAGTTTCCTGATTTCGCGGAATTCAAATTCCAGTAATATGAAATACATTACCAAGATTACACAAAAGTAAAATATTACGTCCAACAATTCTACTGATATCCCAAATATTTCCATGATGCAAACCAATTGTTATTTTTTTGTTACCCTGACCAGCCGCTTGTATGCAAAGTATATCAGGACTGCGCCTATGAGGACTATTATCAGGATTTTTGCGCTGCCTGATGAGTCGCCTTTCATTCCAAGTACATAAAAGTTGATTGTGGAGTCTGTGATGGTTGTCATGTCTTCTGAGAATCTTATGTTTGCGATGTATTTTCCTGTCGGCGCGTTCACAGGCAATAGGAATTTGGCAGATAGTTCTGTTTTTTCGAGGGGCTTTAAGGATTTTTCGAGGCGTATTATGTCTGCGTATACCAGGTCCATGTCTTCTGTGTATATCTCGGTTTCCAGTGAGGGGTTTTCTATTTTTTCGCCGCCGTTGATTATGAGTATTTCAAGGTTGGCGATATCACCGGAGTCGTATCTTGTCCTGTCAGGGGTAATTATGACGGTTGGATAGCTTTGCTTGTATGTTACGGAGAGACTCAGGACTGTGTTTGCGCCAAGGCGGGGTATTGTTACGGTTGTGGTTGAAGCATCGCCGGTGTAGGATATGTCTTTTCCGAAGGCATCTTTTAGTTCGAAGATGTTGTCTTTCGGTATGTTGAGATTCATTTTCAGGTTTGTGTATGGCTCTTCTGCAAAGTTCTTGATTACAATGTCTGCTTTCAGTTTTACGTGCTTGTTTTCAAGTTTTTCCAGTACTTCCATATCCCGGTCTACTTCTACAGCAGGAGGGGTGAGGACTCTCAGCTCGTATGTTCTTGACTCGTAGGGTTTTAGTGTGCTTTCCCAGAAGATGTATTTTCGGTTGTCGACTACGTCTGTGTCGACGCTTTCTTCTATGTTCTTGCCGTAAGCATCATAGTAATTTGCATAAGATTCAACTGCGTCTTTGAATACTTCGGTCCTGAACTGCGATGTTGTGGGTTTTGAGTTCGGGTTGTATACGTTGAATGATTTCCGCCATACTCCGGGTTTGCCGAGGATTACTGTTTTGAATAACTGGAGTGTGTCGTCTTCGTCGATTACCAGCGGAACGGTCTTTTCAGGGACGACATATTTTATCATGCCGTAGCGGGTTAGTGTGATGCCATTGCCCACGCCGGGGTCGAATGCTGCTATCTGGACAGGGAGGATGTAGAGACCAGGGGTTGAGAGGTTTAGTTGGTATGTGAATTGTATGTATTGACCGTCAGTCATATCCCAACCAGCATTTACGGTTGGGTGTGTGATTTCCCATGCGTCCATACTCACGCCGTCACTTGTTGTTATTGTGCCTAGTTTTGTGCGATTAAAGGTTGTTGAACCTATGTTACTGGTCATTGAAACTGGTGTGTGATTGCTCATGCCTGTCGGGATGTAGTCTATTAATTTTATGCTATCAATTTCACCAGTTGTGGCGAGGTAAATGGTAACATTTACCAGTTGGGGGTCGGCGGGATCTGTACTTATTAGCTGCTTGTATGCATTCAGGCTGTTTTGTGATGCCTGCTTCAGGTCGCTGGAATTGTAGACGATGTATGTTCCTGACTGCGTATAGAGTGTCTGGTTGCCGTCAAAGTGGAAGTATTCGTTGTTATCAATGCCTGATGTCAGGGAGCCGGTGCTGTTTTCGTATGTCCATATGTCATAGACGAGACTTATATAGTCACCATTTGTCAGGTTCTGCCCTACTGTTCCGCTGGCAGACAAGGTTGCACTTGAGAGGTCGCTTATGTCTAATATGATCGTGCCGTTTGCGGAGGAGGTTGTGTTGGATGTGGTGACTTGTACGTTGCTGCCGTCTACTGTCAATTCATATGTGCTTGTATCGTTTGTATAATAAACGTGATAGTTGGTTACGGTCATGTTTGCGTAGCCGCTGCTTGTTGTGTCTCCGTTCGGTATGACAGAATATATCTGTAGTTTTCCTGCTCTTATCTGGTTGTCACTATCACCAGTATGGTATGCTGTTGCGTTGTATGTGAGTAATTTTGTGTTGTAAACTTCGGGGGCAAAGGAATCTGCTGTCTCTTTTGTGGCAAGGGTATCTATCTCGTATAAGGTTGGGAGTATCATTGAAAAGTTGATTTTTCCGCTGTAGGTATAGACATTGGTGTCGTTCCAGTGTACTGACCAGTTAAAGTAGGGAGCAATGTATGGCTTTATGCTTGTGGTTTCTATCCAGTTCGGAATCTTGAACTGGCTGTCGGCAGCGAGGTCCTGATACAGGGCGTCGTTGCTGTCAAGCAAGGATTCTATCTGTCCTGTTGCGGCTGTAACATTGTAGATGCGCCACGAGGATATGAGATACGTGAGAGCTTCGCCAGTTGTGGGTGATGTTTCTGCAATGTTATTTATGTATGATTTGACACGCCATGGAGTTCCTTTCATCAGGTCAACGCCTTCTCTTATGGGGCCTCTTGCAAAGTGGCCATTGAAGGTTATCTCTGATATTACATGTGTGTTGTTTTGGTAGAGGGCGTTTGCGCCGTAGGTTCCGTGGTTCAGGTTGTTTTCGGTCTGACCACCGCTCCCGTAGTTGTGCCCGCCCCAGACAGTTGCATCAAATGTTATGTCTACCTGAGCGCCGGCATCAAGTGTGCCTTGCCATTCTATTTGGTCCAGATCCGCCGAGCCGTCAGCAGAGGTTGTCCATGTAGCGCCGCCGGTTGATTCAACGGTGGATTCAATTATGCTTACGGAAGCATTGTTGTCTGATGCACCTGTATTTTCCGGATTGAATGTAATTTTGTAGGTTATATTTGTGCCTGATATGTTTTTGTTGCCGGCAGGGTTTATTATTGTGAAGTTGAAGTGCAAGAGATTTATGGGGTTTATTATGTCTTTTTCAGAGTAGAGGTCGTCGCCTGCACGGGCGTTTGTGACGCTCATGGAGATGTTTAAGGAAGGAGCCCAAGTGAAATCAGGAGTATAACATTCCCGCTTGTTGCCTGTGGTCAGGTTCATGTACATGTTGGTTCCTGAAGCAAGTGTAGGGTAGGATTGGGCATAGTCCCTGTATACTGTTTCTGTGCCATTCCAGTTCTCGATGTTTGTTCTTGCGATTGCGTTTGTGAGGTTCAGGCGGACGTACTGGAGGACGTCGTCGGTGTTTGGCACGTAGACGGTTATGTAACCTGTGCTGCTAAATGATGCGGGAGTACCGCTTGATGCGCCGTCTGTGGTTGTGTATGTACCAGTTATGTTTTCTGTTAAGAGTGCTCTTGGACCATAGTATGAGTGCGCTGATGTAAGCGCAAGAATAAGTGATAGTATCATTGCGAAAATAATGATTGTTTTTTTCATTGTATCCCTCCAATAAAGACATCTGTCAGATAATTAATTGAGTACTAAAATTATGTATGTAGTTAATTATATTAAGTAGTATAAATAAATGATTGTTCAGCAATTCCCGGTTAAGCTTAAATTATTTTTTTGTCGAGAAACGAATACAATAAATGTAAATCTGCTCTTATATTTCATGTAAATTATATGAAAATATTTACAAGATGTCAAAAACAAGTTAAAATTAAATTGGTCGGATGTGTGCGTTTTGAATTAGAC
>Ga0164318_10004668_pt1 | contig 13203 bp, 11 predicted proteins | sample GuaBasSedimGuay9_FD_113734 | JGI IMG/M metagenome (GOLD analysis project Ga0164318, IMG submission 113734) | Subseafloor sediment microbial communities from Guaymas Basin, Gulf of California, Mexico - Guay9, Core 4571-4, 0-3 cm | ecosystem: Environmental > Aquatic > Marine > Hydrothermal vents...
ATTTTTTTCATCATCAACAATCAATATGGTTTCCATAGGTATTATCCCTTAATCCCAATATCATGAGGCCCTAGGCAGTTTAATCAGGACCGTAGTACCGGCGCCTTTCCTGCTCTTGACCATGATGTCACCCCCGTGTCCCTCGATGATTTTTTTCACGATGGAGAGGCCTAAACCACTTCCCTTGTCCTTTGTGGTGAAAAAGGGATTAAAAATGGTTTTCAAGTGTTCCTGGGGAATTCCACAGCCTGAATCTTCTATTTCCACAATAAAATGTACCTTCTCCTCGCCTATTTTCACCCGGAGAATGCCGCCGTCGTTCATGGCTTGAATCGCATTGACGAATATATTGAGAAATGCACGGTAAAGCATTTCCGGGTCGGCCTTGATTTTGAAGGTCCGGCCCCTGATGTTGTGTGAGACCGTGATATTTCTTTTTCTTACCTCGGGCTCAAGAAAGGAAATATTCCTGTTGACAATTTCTTCCAGCAGGCAGTCCCGGAGAGAGGGCTCCTGGGGCCGGGCAAAATCCAGGAATTCAGTGACGATATTATTGAGACGTCCGGATTCCTCCGTGATTACGGTGGACAGCCTTTTCTGGCTCTCATCGGTATTCGGCAGTTGCCCAAGCAATTCGGCCGTACTTTGGATAATTCCCAACGGGTTACGTATTTCATGAGATACTCCGGCCACCATCTGGCCCAGGGCTGCCAGACGTTCCGCCTGGTTCAGCTGTTCTTCCAGTTCCCGCTGTTCCCGTGCCCGTTCATCAATGATTTTCTCAGCCTTGTGCACGATGAACAAAAGGGCAATGAAAATGAGAGCCATAATACCGGCTGAAAGGCCAAAAATAGTATACTGGAATTTTGTAATGGAACCATATTCTTCGGTAAGATCCTGTATCAGTTCGAATACGCCGAGGATAAATGCAGGTTTGTCTGAATAAAATACTTCACCGCGGAAGGGAATGTATGTCCTGAGTTTCTTTTTCCCCCCGATTTCCAAGCCCAGGCCCCACAGATCTTTTCCCATGGTCAAGAGGCCGGATGAATGCTCTCCTTTAATCGCGCTGAAATATCCAGGGGTTTCTTTTACCTTTTTACCAACAAGCTTCGGGTCGGTGCTATAGGCGATAACCCCTTTTCCGATATCATATATGTTGACCAGATCAATCTTGAAGCTGTGAATGGTATTCTTGACAATACGGTCCATGATTTCATACTGATCCTTGTCCCGGAGCCGTATTTTTCCATACCTTCTGCTCACGGGAAGGACAAAATTTTGAAACACCTGGTGATTGAGATTTTCTCCCAGCAGGAGCGCATAGTTTTCATAGCTCTTCATAAGGATGCTTTTTGCCTTCTGCGCAATGATCACGGAGAAGGGAAAACTGAACAGAATAAGGATAACGAAACTGGTGTACGCGAAAAATTTCACCAGCCTGAACTGGTTTGTCCGAGGGGCTATTTCCTGGGTAGGAGGGGTCATTGCTGTGTTGTCCTGTTTTTCATGTCCCAGGAAAGGGTTGATAGGTCCACGTTCCCTCCTGACAGAATAATCCCGATCTTTTTGCCCGGCAGGGTCTGTCTATGGGCAAGCAAAGCACCCAGCGGGACGGCTGATGAAGGCTCAACGACTATTTTCATCCGTTCCCATATCAAACGCATTGCCCTGCGGATGTCCTCTTCGCTTACCAGCATGATATGGTGTACCAATTTCTGAATAATGGGAAACGTCAGGCCTCCGAGCGAGGTGCGGAGTCCGTCTGCAATGGTGTCAGGGTTTTCTGAAGGGATAATCCTTCCCGCCCGCAGGGACCGGTAGGCGTCATCGGCATTTTCAGGCTCGGCCCCGAAAATGAGTGTTTCAGGTGCAACGGCGGAAACAGCAATTGCGGTACCGCTCAGGAGCCCTCCGCCTCCCACGGGAGCAATCACACCATCCAGATCAGGTACGCTGTCACAAAGCTCCAGCGCGGCGGTACCTTGTCCCGATATGACCCTTGTATCGTTGTAGGGATGAATAAAACTGGCACCGGTGCGATTGACGACTTGCATGAGAGCGGTTTCGCGTCCCTGGAGGGTTGATTCGCAAAGCGTGATTTCGGCCCCGTAACCGGCCACTGCCTCTTTTTTTACCAACGGAGCATTTTCGGGCATCACCACGTAGGCCTTTATTCCGCGCCAGCCTGCGGCAAGGGCGAGAGCGGCCGCGTGGTTCCCTGAAGAATGGGTGGCCACCCCCTTCAGGGCCTCTTTTTCACCGAGAGAGAATATTGCATTTGCAGCGCCACGGATTTTGAATGCGCCGCTCTTCTGAAAATTTTCACACTTGAAAAAGATGTCAGCATCACACATGCTGTTCAACGTGGTGCTGGTGAGTACAGGAGTCCGGTGCACCCACGGCCTGATCCGTTCGGCTGCCTCATGAATGTCCTGTATAGCTGGTCGCGACGCCATCAGTGAAATTCCGGGCCCCTTTCCCCTTTCGTGGAATTTTCCCAAAGAACCCTTTATTTCAGAGCGGTTCTGTTTTCATCTCCCATGGACGGATATGCTTCCTATTTCTTTACCTTGATGAGATTGTGGACTTTTTGCACCCCGAAGACGGAGTTTGCCAGCATTGTTGCGCGTTGCTTGATCTCTTCAGAGGTAACGGCACCGGTGAGGGTCACATCCCCTTCAAAGGTTTGCACGGAGATGGCGAAGCCACTCATGATGGAATCCTTTAGCAGTTTTGTTTTTACCTTGGTGGTGATGGTGGCATCATCCACCACCTGCCCCGCGGTACGGCCGGCAGGTGTCTGGCATGAACAGAGCGCGAAAAAAAAGCAAAGGAATACGGTGAGAGCGGTGATGGTTTTCATATTTTTCATTTTTGTTCCTCCTTAAACCTGATTCAGGTTGTTCCCTGAATATGGTTTGAAACGATTTTGGGTTGCATTTCATCCTTTTTCTTCGTATGAACTGAGAAGGATGTAGATCTGCAAACTTTTTTCCTACTGTCCTGTTCGAGAAAACGCAGATTTTCCCCATTTGTAAACGGATACAGGGGTGCCGTCAAGTTATCTTTTTTCATCTGCCGGTCTCATGGAAGGGAGCGGCGAGAAGTGAGGCAAGATTTATGGCTAACAAGACCAAGATAGTTGCCACCATAGGGCCGGCGTCCAGCAGCAAGGCGATTTTGCGAAAGATGATTTCGGCCGGAATGAATGTTGCCAGGCTTAATTTTTCCCACGGGGGGTACACTGAGCATGAAAAGGCGATTCAGTATCTCCGCTCCCTTTCAGACGAGATGGGAAAACCGGTGGGGATTCTATTGGACCTTCAAGGGCCGAAGATCAGGACCGGGGAGCTGCTCCATGGGAAAGCAGTTCAGCTGAAAAGGAATGCAACTGTGCGGATAACTACCGGGGATGTGGTGGGAGGGCCGGATGGTCTCATTTCCACTACATACAAGAGACTTCCAAGAGATGTCGGTGAGGGAGATACAATCCTTATCGATGACGGGATGATCGAGTTGCGGGTGCTTTCTGTCTCAAAGAATACCGTAACCTGCAAGGTCATCCAGGGCGGCCTTTTGAAGGAGCACAAGGGAATCAATCTCCCGGGCATTCCCGTTTCCGTCCCTTCTCTTACTGATAAAGACAAGAAGGATCTTGAGTTCGGCATCCGCGCCGGAGTCGACTATGTTGCCCTTTCATTTGTAAGAAAAGCGCAAGATATCAGACAGATAAAAGCTCTACTGGAGAATAAGGACGCCGACATCCCGGTCATTGCGAAGATTGAAAAACCGGAAGCAGTGGCCAGCCTGGACAGCATACTGAAAGTAGCAGATGGGGTGATGATTGCCCGGGGGGACCTGGGGGTTGAAATGAAACCCGAAGAAGTCCCCACGATTCAGAAACGAATTATCATAAAAGCGATTGCCGCGAATAAGCCGGTGATCACTGCAACCCAGATGCTTGAAACCATGATCGAGCATCCCGTCCCAACGAGGGCGGAGGCATCGGATGTGGCTAACGCAATTATTGACGGGACCGATGCCATCATGCTGTCCGGCGAGACCGCGGTGGGGAGATACCCGGTAAAGGCCGTCAGGATGATGTCAAGGATTGCGGCTGTTGCGGAAGGATCTCCGTTCATGCACTACAATCTGCCCTTCAAGCGGGATCCGAAGGAGCTGGTGGCCCATGCTGTTTCTCAATCGGCAGTGGATATCCTGCATGAGTTGAACGCAAAGGCGATTATCGTGTTTTCCGTATCAGGAAAGACGTCCAAACTCATTTCCAAGCAAAGACCCGCCAAACCCGTGTTCTCTTTTTCACCCTCAACCAGGATATACAACAGGCTTTCTTTGATCTGGGGTATCACCCCTTTGATGATTCCGCCTATCAACGATGCAAAAAAGATAATCGAGGCCGGCGAGGATGTTCTGGTTGAAAGACGGTTTCTCAAGCAGGAAGACCTCATCATTATTGTCACCGGCCTTGCCCTCAAGAAAGGGTCCACGAACATGATCAAGATCCACCGGGTGGGACACGAGGATTAGATGGGTAAATAGATAAAAAACGGGCATTCCCGCACCACCATTGGCTGGGATGCCCGTTCTTGATTAAAGAAAGGAATTAGACGACGGTAACATTGACGGCTGAGGGGCCTTTTCGGCCTTCCTCTACGTCAAACGTCACTGATTCGCCTTCTCTGAGAGACTTAAAACCGTTCCCGTTGATTCCCGTGTGATGAACGAATACATCAGGGCCGTCTTCCTGCTCAATGAAGCCGTAGCCTTTTCGATCATCAAACCACTTCACAGTTCCATTAGCCATAGTGGGGCAACCTCCTTTCAAAAGATACTCATGGTTCCGGACTTCAGGTTGCCACTACTGACAAATGAAACATGCCCTGAATGGAAACCAGGACGCCAAAAAACGTACTTTTTGTTGGCTAAATATGGATCATAATCAATTCTAAGAAAAAATCAAGATAATTTTTGCTTGATCCGACTGAAGCGTACTTTGAGCAGCCGCAGGTCCACCAATGCAGAACGTGCTCTTTATTTGGTAAATTTTGGTTGCGGTCCATGACCCACAGAGACTCCTGATGAATGTTTTGAGTAGCGGAGAGGGCGGGAAAGTTTTATGATGGCACAAGGGACGGGGAATTGCGGAGAAAAGGAGACGCTGATGGAGAGTATGAAAGCCCTGGTGAAAGCCAAACCTGAAGAGGGGTTGTGGATGGAAGAAGTTTCCGTTCCAGCCATGGGGATAAATGATGTCCTGATCAGGATTCAGAAGACCGCCATATGCGGCACGGATATCCATATTTATAACTGGGACGAGTGGGCCCGGAAAACTATTCCGGTTCCCATGACCATCGGTCATGAATTCGTGGGTGTCATAGCCGAGATGGGCTCGAACGTGCATGATTTTCAGGTGGGTGACCTGGTGAGCGGGGAAGGCCATCTTGTCTGCGGGCGGTGCCGCAACTGCCTGGCTGGACGGCGGCATCTGTGCATGCATACCATGGGGGTAGGGGTGGATCGGCCCGGCGCATTCGCCGAGTATCTGTCCATCCCGGTAACCAACGTGTGGTATTGTGATCCGGACATCCCCCGGGATGTGCTTGCGTGTTTCGACCCCTTTGGCAATGCAACTCATACGGCCCTTTCTTTTGACGTACTTGGCGAAGATGTGCTCATAACCGGAGCGGGCCCTATCGGCTGTATGGCAGCGGCTATTGCCCGGCATGCCGGCGCACGATACGTGGTGGTGACGGATGTAAATCCCTATCGGCTGGATCTGGCGAAAAGCATGGGCGCGACCATGGTCCTCAACGTGGAAAGGGATTCCATAGAAAAGGCCCAGGCAGAGCTGGGTATGAAGGAAGGGTTTGATGTGGGCTTGGAGATGTCGGGCAGTCCAGAGGCGCTTCGCTCCATGCTGTCCAACATGTGCCACGGGGGAAAGATCGCGGTCCTGGGAATTCTGCCTGATCAGACCCCCATAGACTGGAACCTAGTGGTCTTCAACGGGCTTACCATCAAGGGCATTTACGGGCGGGAAATGTATGAAACCTGGTACAAGATGACGGTGATGATCCAGTCCGGCCTTGATATCGCCCCGGTGATCACTCACCATTTTCACTATACTGAGTACCAGAAAGCCTTTGAGATTATGCGCTCGGGAAAATCAGGAAAGGTGATTCTTGACTGGACCGAGGAGTAATCCTGCGTTTGAAATACCCGGAAAGGAGAACGAATCATCGCCTACCGCTACTTCATCTGCCTTCTCATATTCTTGTGTTACGTACTCGTCTTTTTCCACCGTCTTTGTCCTGCGGTGATAGCCCTTGATATCCAGGCATCATTTGGGATTGGCGGAACTCTGCTTGGTCTTCTCGGTTCGGCATATTTTTACTCCTATGCCGCCATGCAGTTGCCCACCGGCCTCATGGCTGATTCCTGGGGGCCGCGGAAGACGGTGTCGGTATTTTTTTTGCTGGCCGGAATCGGATCTATCCTCATGGGCGTTGCCACGAACCTGCCCCTGGCCATTGCGGGCCGCATTTTGGTTGGTGTTGGGGTTTCCACCGTATTCGTCTGCAATTTCAAACTCCTGTCCGAGTGGTTTACTGTTCGGCAATTTGTCATCATGGGCGGAGTATTTATGATGATGGGCGGTGTTGGTGCCCTTATTTCCAGCGCTCCCCTGGCGTGGGTAAGCACCGTGATAGGGTGGAGGATGACCCTGATCCTTGTGGGCGGAGTCACGGTGCTCATGGCGGCCCTTGTGGCTGTGTTCGTGCGAAACCGCCCCTCCGAACGGGGTCTTCCGCCCATTGCCGAGACTGATGCGGAAAGGGGGGAAGGGATAGGTCTTATGAAAGGGCTCAAGATGGTTGTCCTATCCCTTCGTTTCTGGCCGATCAGTGTTTGGGCCTTCTGTGTCGTAGGGTTGTCCTTTGCCATCGGAGGGTTATGGGGTGGTCCCTATCTCATGCGGGTGTACGGCCTGAGCAAGGCGGCGGCAGGGGGTGTGCTTTCCACATTTGCCTTTGCATTAATACTGGGAAGCCCTTTGCTGGGTTGGCTTGCCAATCGGTTTGGGAGAAAACCGGTGCTCACGGGGTGCAGTATTGTTATGCTGGTGGTCACCGTGCTCTTGATCTGTTTTGTGGACAGCATGACCATCCCTGCTTTGTACCTGCTCTTTTTCTGCTTTTTCCTCAGTGGGGGAGCGGTGGGACCGACCCTTGCCACCGTGGCCAAGGAATCGTTCCCCATCGCCATATCAGGTACTTCCGTGGGACTGGTCAATATTTTCCCGTTTATTGGAGCGGCGGTGTTTCAGGTACTCATTGGCGCGGTGCTGAGCGTCGGAAACCCGGAGGAAATGAACTACACGGTCACCGGATTTCGCCGCATGTTTCTGATCTGCCTGGCGGGAGCCATTGTGTCGCTGGCCGCATCTTTTTTTCTGCGGGAGACCCTGAACAAGGTGGACCCTTAACCCCCTCTCCATCCGACTAAACTATCGGATTTCCTGGTCGAGCTTTTTGCCCAGTGCCTGGATTTCAGGCGAAACCTTGGGTTTGGTGAGGATTACCACGAGATCAAATTCTCCTGTTTCGTCCTCTCCGTTCCGGGAATATGTTACGGTGAGAGGCTTCCCGTCTTCCTCCCTGTCCACGAACCTCGGCGTTCCATCAACGATTTCGAGGCCGGAGACGGTTTTTACCTCTTCCAGGAACTGGTCTTTGAAGGTGTTGGTCAATGGGGACACAAGGGTCACCTGAAGCCCGTCCGTGTTGTGGAGGGCGAGAATGGCCTCGTTTACGCCCAGGATTGTGGATGAAAGGAGATGGTCATCGTCTTCCCGGCCGTCACCCTGCACGATTGCGATCCGGGCGGGAATTTCTCCGTTCAGCGGGGAGACAACCAGCCCGTCGGTCGGGCCGGTGGGGGAAAGCATCCGTTCAAACTGCAGGTCGGTGATAACATCGGCATAGATTCCGTAGCCGAGATTCTCATCAAAAGACTCAAAAGCATTGTCCTGCCCCCGGGTCAGGATCACTTCGTCAAATTCCAGGTCCAGTTCTTCATCAGGAATGCTGAAATCAATGGCTTCCGGCTTGCATTCGGCCCAGCAGAGGGCACATCCGAGGCAGCGGCGGCAACTGAGGCAGCGTTTTGCTTCCTGAACGGCCATGTCCTCCGGAAACCCGGTTTCCACCTCGACAAAATTTCCTCGCCGCTCGTCCACGGAAATTTCCGGCATTACCGCCCGTGGCGAAGGCACGTCATCAAACGGAATGATATAGCGTTTTTCTTTCTCGTAAATCATCTACTTGCTCCTCAGGTAGTCATGTATGCCCAGGGCGGCACGTTTGCCCGCAGCAACGGCGCGGATAGCAATATCTGGACCGGAGACAACGTCTCCGCCGGCAAACACGCCGGGGATATTCGTGGCCCCTGTGTCTTCGTCTATGTCAAAGGTGTTCCACCGGGTAATGTTGAACTCGTGTTTTTCACCAAGAAAATCCAGGTTTGTTGCCTGGCTGATGGCGGGCACAATGGTTTCCGCATCAATGACATATTCCGAACCTTCAATGGGAACGGGTCGTCTTCTTCCGGAGGCATCCGGTTCACCAAGTTCCATCTTGATGCACTTCATGCCATTCACCCTGCCGTCTTTCCCCAGGATTTCCACCGGAGCAGCCAGGTATTGGAGAATGACGCCTTCATGCTCAGCGGCATCGATTTCCCACGGGTTGGCGGGCATTTCCTTCCGGGTCCTCCGGTACAGGATGTAGACCTCGTCAAATCCCATCCTCCAGCCCACACGGGCGGAGTCTATGGCTGCGTTTCCGCCGCCGATAACGATGAGCTTTCCCTTGGCTTCCGGGGCCTGGCCCAGGGCCTGTTCCCGCAGGAAGGTCACACAGTCCACAATACCCTTGCCCTCGTATTCGTCCTCTCCCGGTACCCGCAGTTTCAGCCCTTTGTGACACCCGGCTCCGATGAAGACGGCGTCATTATTTTTCCGAAGGTCATCAAAAGAAATATCCTTCCCGACCCGCATATTATACTTGATATCGATTCCCATGTTGGCGATGAGATCAACCTCACGCTTGAGGAGTTCCTTGGGGAGACGGTATTCAGGTATCCCCACCCAGAGGTAGCCTCCAGGTACGGGCAGAGTTTCATAGATCGTGATATTTTCGTAGCCTTCCCTCGCCAGGTCATGGGCACAGGTAAGACCCGCGGGACCGGCCCCGATGATGGCAATTTTTTCCGGATATTTCTTTTCCGGTGTTTCGTAAGCCGGTTCTATGCCTTCCTTCAGCTCCGCGTCGGCGGCGAATCTCTTGAGAAAACAGATGCTGATGGGTTCATCCAGGTACTGGCGGTTGCAGGCGGTTTCGCAGGGGTGCGGGCACACCCTCCCGATACTTCCGGGCAAAGGCAGACGGTCCCTGATGGTGGCCAGGGAATCAAGGGGTTTACCGTCAGCAATCTGGGCCACGTAGGTCCTGATGTCCAGGTGGGCCGGGCAGGTCCTCTGGCACACGGGCTGGTCTTCCTTGAATATGTTGTATACGCCGGTCCCGGGATTGAAGTAGTCAACCGCGGTTCTGAAACCAAGACCTTCATTAAAATCATCATACATATTTACGGGGCAAACCCGTATGCAGGCCTTACAGTCATTACACTTGGAGTTGTCTACGCGCAGGCTGTGTTTCAGGATGTGAGCCTGGACTTTTCCCTCATCCTTCCTGATTTTCTTGAGATCGCTGTAAGGAAGGATAGTGACCTTCTCATGATCTCGGACCCTGTCCAGGGCGGGGTTCAAAAACGCCTTTTCCGGGTCTATGATCCGATCCCTTGGTATTCTTTCTGCGCCCAGGGAGGGGAATTTTTCGACGAGGGTAACCTCTGCACCTGACTCGGCTTTTTCAAGCGCAGCCTGGATCCCTTGCAGGCCGCCTCCGATGATTAATACACTCTTGTTTTCCACTTTATTGTACCTCTTGGGGAGCTAGTTGAAACAGGGGTGAGCGTTCGGAAATTCCCTCCACTGCTACCATTCCCTTCCGTTTGAGAGCAGTCATATATCGGAACACCCTTTCAGCAGGAATCGCCAGGGCCGCTGCCAGGTCTTTTACCGATTGTGCTCCTTCTCTTAACTTGAGAAGAATCTCCTGAACCTCTGTTTCCTCAACAATGATCATATCCATGGCACGGCCGAACTCATGTTCAGTAAAAATCTCGCCGTACATATTGCCTGTGGTAAGAAACGGGGTCCTCTTTCCAATGACCCACCGGAATTTTTCGCCGGCAAGGACTGCCTCGGCCACCTCCAGCTTTTTGAAGATCTCGGGCGCGTTCAGCCGGTCACTTCCCTGGCCGATGGGACCGAGTTCTTTGATCGTGGCATCGAATTCAGAGACAATCTCTACAAAAACAGATGCCTCACCGGACGAACACTGTCTGAAAGCCAGGCGTTTCTCGTTGACACCGATGTGCCTCAGGAGCTTTTTCGTCATGTTTATCCTGGCCTGGGCCTGATGATTTCCACTGATGTAATGGCAGTCTCCAAAGTAACAGCCGACCACCACGAGGCCGTCAAGCCCTTTCTTGAAGGCCTTGGCAATAAGGGCAGGGTCCAGCCTGCCGGTACACATGAGCCGTACTATCTTGATATCGGGGGTATATTGTAGTCTGGAAACTCCAGCTAGATCAGCGGCCGAGTATCCTCACCACGTACAGCAAAAGGTCAGAATCTTGGGAACGAATTCAGCCAATGGGAACCTCCTTTAAGGATTGTTGCATATCGCTTGTTGTTTGTTGCTTCTGTCTCTCGTGCGTTTCATCGTAAATTAATTGCCTGTTCGAACTCCTGGTGCTCCATCACTTAACCGCCCAGGTATGCATCAAGTTCGGCGGTTAGCTGCTGGTCGGTAAAGGAGTTGATGGTCAGGGCATGCTGGTAACAGGTGGCAGCACATACGCCACATCCTTTGCATGCCACATCAATGACATGGACTTTTCGTCCTTTTTCAGTGTGCTGTATTTCAAGGGCGCCATAGGGGCAGAGGGCGACACAAAGACCGCAACCCCTGCAGGCATCTTCATTGGCCAGTACGGAGATGATAGGTTCCACCACTACTGAGCCCTTGGAAAGCGGTATGGAGGCACGGGAAGCCGCACCGAGCCCCTGGGCTACCGTCTCCCGGACGTTGGCGGGAAAGCGTGCGCTGCCGCAGAGGAAAACCCCGTCCGTGGCAAAATCCAGTGGCCGCAGTTTCACGTGCGCCTCCAGGAAAAAGCCATTGTCATCCACGGGGACCCTGAGGAGCTGTGAAGTTTCGTGTGCATCCTCATTGGAAACCAGGGGAGTGGAGAGCACCACCAGGTCCGCGGGGAGATCCATATCCCTTCCCAGGAGGGCATGGTGCACCTTGACGCCTTCAGGGCCCACTTCAGGCGGGGACGCTGGATCATAATTGATGTAGCGTACACCCTTGGCTTTAGAGTCTCGGAACATTTCCTCATTTTCAACGCCGTACATCTGCATGTCTCGGTAGAGGATAGAAACCCTCGCATCGGGAACTTCATCCCTGATCAGCATGGCGTTCTTGACAGCCGTCTGGCAGCAGATTCTTGAGCAGTAGGGTCTTTCCTCATTCCGGGCACCCACGCACTGAATCATGACGACGTTTTTCACGCTGGAATCAAGGCCCTTCTTGAGAAGGCCCTCCAGTTCAAGCTGGGTAATGACTTTTTCCCCGTCATAGCCGTACATGCCCGTGGGGACAAAGGAGGTGGCGCCGGTGGCAACCACGATGACGCCGATGTCTATATTCTTGACGCCCGTTTCAGTCTCCACATCTACCTTGTATTTCCCGATAAAGCCTTCCACCTGCTTCACTCTTGCCTTGGTGAAGACGGTGATTTTGGGGTGGTCGGTGACCGCCTTGATCTTTTCAAGGGCGAATTCTTCCGCACTGGTCATGCCCGGTCCCAGCTTGTTGAGCTTGTTGAGCATGCCACCCAGTTTTTCCTGCCGTTCCACAAGGACCACTTCGTATCCCCGGTTCGCCAGGCTCAATGCAGCGCCCATTCCGGCAATACCCCCTCCAATCACCAGCCCCCGGGGACAGACTTCCGACATGATAGGTTCCTTGGGCTCCAGCAGGGCCGCCTTGGCAACGCCCATGCGAATCAGGTCTTTGGCCTTTTCAGTACCGGCCTCTTTTTGGTGCATGTGCACCCAGGAGCACTGGTCCCTGATGTTCGTCATTTCAAAGAGATAAGGGTTCATGCCAGCTTCAGCACAGGAGCTTCTGAAAAGGGGCTCATGGGTCCTGGGCGTACAGGACGCCACAACGACCCTGTTGAGATTCTGCTCCTTTATCCCTTTTTTTATTTCATTGATTCCTGTCTCAGAGCAGGTATAAAGGTTCCTCTGCACAAAGGTCACGTTGGGCAGGGTCTTGGCGAATTCCTCGAGTTCTTCCATTTCGAGATACCCCGCAATATTGGACCCGCAGTGGCAGATGAATACCCCAATCCTGACGTCTTGATCATTGTTCTCAGGCAACGGCTTTCTCCTTTTCTAGGTCCTCTTGAAAGGCGATTTCAGCGGCACGTTCCGCGGCGCTTGAGGCCTGTGCCACGGATTCAGGAACATCCATGGGTGATTCGGCACACCCGCACACAAAAATTCCCGGGGTGGTTGTATCCACCGGCGAAAGGGAACTTGTTTTCACGAACTGGTAGTCATCAAGCTCGAAACCCACAATTCTTGAAAGATCGACGATCCCTTTTGACGGTGCACAGGCAGTGGCCAGGATCACCATCTCAAACTCCTCGGCCTTCACCTTCCTTTCCTTCGTGTCTTCATAGATCACCACCGGGTTGTGATTGGGTCCCTCGGTGATTTCAGCGACCCTTCCCCGGACATACGTGATTCCGGAGTTGTTTCCACCCCGGATCTTGTATTCCTCGAACCCTTTTCCAACCGCGCGGATATCCATCCCGAAGATAGTGGACGTGGTCTCTGGTTCGTGCTCGTTCGCAATGATCGCCTCCTTGATGGAGTGCATACAGCAATATCCGGAGCAGAAGGGATAAAAGCGGAAATCCCGTGATCCCACGCACTGGATGAAGGCAAGCTTCCTTGCGGGGGCGAAGGTCTCG
>Ga0164318_10004669_pt1 | contig 13203 bp, 10 predicted proteins | sample GuaBasSedimGuay9_FD_113734 | JGI IMG/M metagenome (GOLD analysis project Ga0164318, IMG submission 113734) | Subseafloor sediment microbial communities from Guaymas Basin, Gulf of California, Mexico - Guay9, Core 4571-4, 0-3 cm | ecosystem: Environmental > Aquatic > Marine > Hydrothermal vents...
CAGGCAACAAATCGGGAGTAAATTGAATGCGCTGAAATTTGGTTTGGATGGCTGCCGAGAGCGTTTTCACGGCCAGAGTTTTCGCCAACCCAGGAACTCCTTCCAATAAGATATGACCATTAGAGAGCAGGCCAATTAGCAGACGTTCCACCATGTATTTTTGTCCCACAATTACCCTGGAAATCTCCGTCTGAAGCTTTTCAACAAATGCGCTTTCTTTCTTGATGAGTTCGTTGATCGCTTGAATATCCTTATGCATTGAACCTCCCTCTTTCTTAAATAAAATATCTCTATTTTGTTACTTCGTTTTAGAATTTTCCTCCTGTGCCACACTGGCTTCAGCTAAGTTTCGTTCCAGGATTTTTTCGATTAGGCCATAGATGCGCTCCAAAGACTCTCGAGTTCCTTCATCTCCGGAAAACTTTACCAGATCGCAGTTGGTAAGAATTTCCCTGGTGTCGCGAATAAGCCAATCGTCCAGCGATTTTTCTTGCATGGTACGAAGCAATTCATCCGTAGTAAATTCTAAAGCTCCAAGATCAAATTTTTGGGTAAGGTATCGACGGTAAAGTTTGGAAAGGGTAGCGAAACTCTGACGAAATTCGGGCATGTCCCAATTAATAGCTTGCTTTAATTCCTGCAAAAATGATTCTTCGATTAAGGGTGGTGGCGCTGAAATTTCTTCCTCATCCCGTCTACGTTTTCGTCGCCAATAGTACCATCCTCCACCACCGGCTAAAATTAGTATTCCTCCACTTGCTACAATCCACAGGATATTTGCTTCGCTACCTTTTTCGGGTATTGGGTCTATTACCTTCAAGCTGATGCGGTTGGTAATTAGACTCTGTTCCTGATTAGTAGCAGTATTACGATATTTGATGATCACCCCCTCTACGTAACCCATACCTAATTCGCGAGGGCGCAAAGTAAAATCATAATCTTTGTAAGTGTACACCACACCCTGGACGACCTCGGAACGGTTAGAAGAAGCAGTACCAACAATCTCTAAGTTAGTGAGGGCTGGATTCTCGAAATCTAAGATTTCATAACGGTCAGCACTGCCGCGCCATTTGATTGAAACATGCAGGTTGACGGTACGATTGAGAGGCACTTCGGTATGACTAATTCTGGTGGCAAGGGTAATACTTTCCTGCTTGGTAAGGGGAGTAACAACAGTAGAATCTTGAGCAAATACAGAAAATGCTGAAAGCATTACACTAACAAAAATCAATTCTAATTTAATACGCATGTTTTTCTCTCCAAAAAAATTCACTTATATTCAACTGGGAAACAGTTCAAAAAGTTCCAGAACAAAATAACAGCGTAGAATTCAACAAAAAGGCCGCAAACCCTTAACGACAAGACGACATGCCGGTAAAGATTTCGGCCTTTAGAGTTTTCAGGTTGTATTATTTTTGTTCCCCCCTCATAGTGAATCTACACTATTGGGCGGATTGTTTTGAGGCGGGTTTGGAAAGAAAATCCAATTCGTTAATGTCCTTTCCCAGATTTTCTAATTCCCATTTGACTGAGGCAACCAATTCGTTTTTAGGAAATTTTTTTAAAAATTCATGGTAATACTTTTTCGCTTTCTCGCAATCTTTAACATTATTAGCATAAGTAAAACCAATCATAAATAGCGCCTGGGGGGCGTATTGACTTTCAGGATAGGCTTTGTAAAGTTTCTCATGTAATTGTACAGACTGGTCATAATCTTTTAGTTGGTTGGCATAAATAATAGCTCCGTGGAAAAGAGCCTCTGCAGCGTGTTTACCATTCGGAAAACGCTTGGCTAACTCGACGTAAGTTTGGGCAGCTTTTTTGAACTCTTCATTCTGTTCGTACAATTTTGCTTTATTGTACAGCTCCGTCTCAGAAAGTCGTTTACCACATCCAATAATTGTTACCAGTACAATTACTACTACACCAACCACAGAAAGCGCCTGTTTCATGATTTGCACTCCTCCTTTTACCCATAAAACCTTTAAAGAGGGTTTTATGTTGTTATTGTACCCTCTAGCCCACTGCTTAAATCGTGGGCTACTCTGACTGCGACAGCTGGCTTGGAATGCTTTGTTTTGTCTTATTTGTGTGCTTGATAGTTGTAAAAAGTTGTTAAAATTTAAGAAGTTTTTTTGTGAAAATCAAGAGCTTTTTCATTAAGTACAACTTCTACATGATCACCTTTATGAAATTCTCCTTCCAGTATTCGCGTTGCTAATGGATTAGTAACCAGTTTTTGCATCGTACGCCGCAATGGCCGAGCACCAAAAGCGGGATCATACCCAACCTCAGCTAAATAATCGCGAGCTGGGTCTGTCAACTCTAATTCTATCCCTTGTTCGGCTACCACTTTTTGAATTTGAGCAAACTGTAGGTCAACTATCTTACGAATTTCGGTTTTGGTTAGTGGCTGGAAGACAATGATCTCATCAATACGATTGAGGAACTCTGGTCGTAGAGTTTGCTTCAGCAGAGACGTAGCCTGCTCTTTGATTTTTTCATAGATAGCCTCACGATTTTCTTCGGTAATCCTTTGCGACATTTCCATAATCACAGATGCACCGAGGTTCGAGGTCATAATGATAATGGTATTTTTGAAATTTACTGTATGGCCTTTACTGTCGGTCAGGCGTCCGTCGTCCAGTACCTGCAACAGAATATTGAAAACCTCTGGGTGAGCCTTTTCGATTTCATCCAGGAGCACTACTGAATAGGGTTTTCGTCGTACCGCCTCGGTTAGTTGTCCGCCCTCTTCATAGCCCACGTAACCAGGAGGAGCTCCTATCAGCCGAGACACCGTGTGACGTTCCTGATATTCCGACATGTCAATGCGAACCATTGCTCGTTCGTCATCGAACAGAAATTCTGCTAAAGCCCGCGCTAATTCAGTTTTACCAACCCCTGTGCTACCTAAAAAGATGAATGATCCGATGGGGCGGTTGACATCCTGCAAGCCTGCCCGAGCCCGACGAATGGCATTGGCCACTGCCTCGATGGCCTTGTCTTGACCAATTACTCGTTGGCGCAGTCGTTCTTCCATTCGGAGTAATTTTTCCCGTTCAGATTCCAACAGTCGACTTACCGGAATACCCGTCCATTTAGCAACGATTTCAGCAATATCTTCTTCGTCAACTTCTTCTTTCAAAATCTTTTGGTCTTTTTGGATTTCCTGAAGCTTTTTGTTCTCCTGTTCTAATTTCTTCTGTAGTTCAATCAGCTTTCCATACTTGAGCTCTGCAGCACGATTGAGATCGCCATCGCGTTCGGCCTGTGCCATTGCTGTTTTGGTTTGGTCTATTTCCTCCTTTATGGCTCTAATAGCTTGAATGCAAGTTTTTTCCATCTCCCAATGAGCCTGTAACTGATTACGCTGCTCCTGGAGATTTGCCAATTCTCGATTTATTTTTTCCAATCGAGATTTGGATGCTTCATCTTTTTCTCTTTTCACTGCCTGGCGTTCAATCTCCAATTGCTTGATACGGCGCTCTACTTCGTCCAACTCTTCAGGCAAACTGTCAATCTCGATTCTAAGTTTAGCAGCGGCCTCATCAATGAGGTCAATAGCCTTATCGGGCAGGAAGCGGTCAGTAATGTAGCGATGCGAAAGAGTTGCCGCTGCAATCAAAGCTGAATCGGTAATCCGTACTCCATGATGCACCTCATATTTTTCCTTTAATCCACGCAGAATAGAAATCGTGTCCTCAACCGATGGTTCGTCGATCAGGACAGGTTGAAAACGACGCTCCAGAGCAGCGTCTTTCTCAATGTACTTTCGATATTCATCCACGGTAGTGGCACCGATGCAACGCAGTTCGCCGCGTGCCAATGCTGGCTTCAGCATATTGGATGCATCAACAGCACCTTCGGCAGAACCAGCGCCTACTAAAGTGTGTAATTCGTCGATGAAAAGAATGATTTCGCCTTCTGATTCATGAATTTCACGTAGAACTGCTTTCAAACGCTCTTCAAATTCACCCCGGAACTTGCTACCAGCAATCAACGCTCCCAGGTCTAATGCAACAATTCGTTTGCTTTTTAAGCCCTCAGGGACATCTCCAGTTACAATGCGATGGGCTAGTCCTTCGACAATGGCGGTTTTTCCAACCCCGGGATCACCAATCAGTACAGGGTTGTTTTTGGTGCGCCGCGAAAGTACCTGTAACACCCGTCGGATTTCTTCATCACGTCCAATTACCGGATCCAATTTGCCGCGACGTGCTAAATCAGTTAAATCGCGACCGTAGCGCTGCAAAGCCTGATATTTTTCCTCCGGGGATTGATCGGTTACCCGCTGACTCCCACGAATATCTTTTAGCACATGGTAAATGTTGTCCCGGGTAGCTCCTTCACGCCGAAGTATGTTTCCCGCTTCTCCGCCATCCTCTGCCAGCGCCAGCAGAAGATGTTCGGTACTAACATATTCATCATGTAACTTATGAGCTTCATTAAAGGCTGCTTCTAATATCTGATTCAGGCGTTGGGAGATGTAAAGTTGAGTAATTCCTCCCCCATAGACCTTCGGTATTTTTTCCAGTGCTTGGTCTGTTTCTTGTTTAACGCGCTGCACATTAGCACCAACCTTCTTCAATGCAGCCACTGCAACTCCTTCGGGGTCAGCTAATAATGCAGCCAGTAGATGTTCAGCATCGATTTGCTGATGATTCCGCTCCGATGCCAGTTGTTGAGCATGCTGCAAGGCTTGCTGTGATTTTAAAGTAAATTTGTCTAATGTCATTTTTCCTCAACCTCCTTTTAGATTATTTCAGGAGGGTTTATATGAAAACGGCGAGCAGGTGTTGCCTCTCGCCGTTCTCCCCTCTGATATTATTTGTGGTTACTTATTCTCATTATCGTCGAGCACTTCAAAGTCGGCGTCTTCTACCTTTTTCTCACCAGTTTTCTTCTCGGATTCCTCTGCGCTTGCGCCAGCAGTTTCTCCACCAGCTCTACCAGTTGCGCCGCCAGTAGCTTGTGCGTAAATCTTGCTCGAGATTTCGCTCCACTCGTGATTCAGTGCGTCAATTGCCGAACGGATTTCATTTATGTCCTCCTTATTCATCACATCTCGCAATCGACTGATTGCACCTTCAAGTTTTGTCTTATCAGTGGAATCTAACTTGTCGGCCATCTCCTTCATGTTCTTCTCGGTTTGATAGATTAATTGATCGGCCTGGTTGCGAGCTTCTGCCAGTTCACGACGTCGGCGGTCTTCGGCGGCATGCTCCTGAGCATCTCGAACCATGCGGTCAATTTCCTCTTTAGTCAAACCGGTGGAAGCCTCAATACGAATCGATTGTTCTTTGCCAGTAGCCTTATCCTTAGCCGATACGTTCAAAATACCATTAGCATCGATATCAAAAGTAACTTCAATCTGGGGAACGCCACGAGGAGCAGGTGGGATACCATCCAGATGAAACCGCCCCAGAGATTTGTTGTACATTGCCATTTCTCGCTCGCCCTGGAGTACATGAATCTCAACCGAAGTTTGGTTATCGGCTGCGGTAGTGAATATCTCGCTTCGGCGAGTAGGGATGGTAGTGTTTTTCTCAATTAACTTGGTGAAAACACCACCTAAAGTTTCGATGCCCAAGGAAAGTGGAGTAACATCCAACAATAGGACATCTTTCATTTCGCCAGTGAGAACGGCGCCTTGAATAGCAGCTCCCACAGCTACTACCTCATCAGGGTTTACGCCTTTATGCGGTTCTTTGTGGAAAAGATCACGTACTATCTCCTGTACTTTAGGCATCCGGGTAGCGCCACCAACTAAAATCACTTCCGCGATATCATCTACACTTAATTTGGCATCTTTTAAAGCTTCCTGAACAGGCCCGATTGTGCGTTGAAAAAGGTCCTCGCACATTGCTTCAAATTTAGCTCGCGTTAGATTCATCTGCAGATGTTTAGGCCCGGAATCAGTGGCAGTGATAAATGGTAAATTTATGTCGGTCTGGGTTACATTAGAAAGCTCGATTTTGGCCTTTTCTGCTGCTTCTTTCAGACGTTGCAAGGCCATCGGATCTTTGGATAAATCTACTCCTTCTTGTTTTTTGAATTCATCAACCATCCAATCGATAATGCGCTTATCAAAGTCGTCACCACCCAGATGAGTGTCGCCATTGGTAGCTTTTACCTCGAAAACCCCTTCACCAATTTCCAAAATCGAAATATCGAAGGTTCCACCACCTAAGTCAAACACAGCGATCTTTTCATTTGACTTCTTGTCCAAACCATATGCTAATGAAGCAGCAGTAGGCTCATTAATAATTCGCTTCACTGTTAAGCCTGCTATTTCTCCGGCTTCTTTGGTAGCTTTTCTCTGGCTATCATTAAAGTAAGCAGGTACTGTAATAACCGCGTCTGTTACTTTTTCACCCAGATATTCTTCTGCCGTTTGCTTCATTTTCTGTAAGATCATCGCCGAGATCTCTTGCGGCGTGTATTCCTTATCATCAACTTTAACTACCGCCATTCCATTTTTGCCCCGTACAACCTTATAAGGTACTTGTTTAATCTCTGACTCTACCTCGTTGTACATTCTTCCCATAAAACGCTTAATTGAGTAAATAGTCTTTGCTGGATTAGTAATAGCCTGACGCTTGGCGGGGTGCCCCACAACACGTTCTCCATTTTTCAAAAAAGCGACCATCGAAGGTGTAGTACGAAATCCTTCTGCGTTTTGAATCACTACTGGTTCCCCGCCTATTACAACCGCCACACAAGAGTTAGTTGTACCTAAATCAATTCCAATAGTCTTACCCATGGTTCTCACCCTCCTTGATACAAGTTAGTAGTAAAAATTCTTATGACTATGAATTATTTTGTTCTTATGCTGATTTCCTTTGGCTTTGCACTCTCTGCCTTGGGAAGCGTAATTTTAAGAATGCCGTTTCGATACTGAGCTCGGATTTTGTCAGTAGCTATAGCATCAGCAAAAGCGAATCTCCTTACGAATTTTCCCGTAAACCGTTCGGAAAGAAGATTACTTCCCTTGGTATCTTCATTAGCGCTTCGTTCCCCTTTCAGCGAAAGAACTTGATTTTTGTATGTTATCTCAATATCGTTTTTATTGAAACCTGGCAGCTCAGCTCTCAGAATGTATGAGGTATCGTTTTCAGATATATCCACAAGCGGATAAGGTGAACTGTCCAATATTGTTTGAGCCTCCAGGATTATGTTCTCATACTCTGGTCGATCAAGCTCATCTGCTATCTCGGACATTTTCTCATCAAGCATATTAACTGCATAAAATTCAGTCATTTTAATTAGCCTCCTTTCATAGTTTAGATATTCATTCTTTCAGTCTATCAGGTAATCTGCAATTATTGTGCCAGTTTGTGAAAATACGTATCATTTTGATTTTATTGTGGTTATTAGTTACGGTTTTTTTCTGTAATAATACCCTCTTCTGTCAAATTGTCAGAATGTATGCCAATTATAGCGTTGTTGCCTGTTAGTAATCGGTAATTTTAGACTATTTTCAGCTAACAGAACCGCGATCACTGGAAATGCCGCGGTTACCACTTTTGAGTTCTGTTACTTTAATTCGTTAATTTTCAGTATTTTTCTTTGTTTGTTTTGCCGATTCTCCTTTTTTTGTTGACTCATCCTTCTGTTTCCCTTTACTTTCTGTGGATGAGGTATTGCTTTTATTTTTGTAATCGGTAATGTAAAAGCCTGAGCCTTTGAAAATAACTCCATAGCTGGAGCTTATTAGCTTTCGCACCTTACCGTGACATTTAGGACAAAATCGTACCGGTTCGTCATGGACCGATTGAAATTTTTCAAAGCAATAGCCGCAAGACTCGCACTGATATTCGTAGGTCGGCATTTGTGCGTCCTCCTCGTTCATTTCTTGGGAATTTCCATCGCTACAAATAGATTGCTCTCACCACGTTGAATTAAAAAGAGTACCACATCTCCAGGTTTCAGTTTTTCTAATGCTGCCTCATATTCTCTTACATTATTGATTTTTTGCCGGTTAACCTCTTTGATTAGATCGCCTTCTCGCAGTCCTTTTCGACCAGCAACACTGGTAGGATCCACAGAGGTGATGATTACCCCAGAAACCTTCTCATAACCGTACCGACGAGCCAGATCAGCAGTTAAATTTTGTACTTCAATACCTAATTTTTCCTTGGCTTTCTTTGATAGTTTTGTCTCTTTTTGTTCACCAGGCAATTCTCCTAAAGTTACCTGAAAGGTTTTCAACTTACCATCTCGATTAACTACTACTTTCACCTTAGTACCTGGATTGGCCTGACCTACTAAAATCTTCAAATGGTCAGGATTTTCTACCTCTACTCCGTTAAACTTAATGATTACATCGGAGGTCTGAATTCCTGCTTTCTCAGCTGGACTATCTTCTTGTACTTTTACTACCAGTGCCCCTCGATTTTCACGAAGCCCTAATGCCTTGGCTAAGTCTTCATCTACTGGTTGAATATAAACTCCCAGCCAACCACGTACCACCTTTCCTTTAGTCATAAGATCTTTAACTACTTTCTTAGCCATATTAATGGGAATGGCAAAACCCATTCCTGCAAAAGCCCCGGTGGGGGTAACAATAGCACTGTTAATACCTACAACTTCACCACGCAGATTAACTAAAGCCCCACCACTGTTACCCGGGTTGATAGGAGCATCTGTTTGGATGAAGTTCTCGTAGGCTTTCACATTACCAAATGTCCGGCCTTTAGCACTGACAATTCCCTTGGTGACAGTATGGTGAAATCTTTCTGAGAAGGGATTACCGATTGCAAGTACCCATTCGCCCACCTGGAGTTTATCTGAATCGCCTAAAATAGCTGCTGGAAGATTAGAAGCATCAATTTTAAGTAAAGCTAAGTCAGTTTTGGGGTCAGTGCCCACAACCTTAGCCTCATATTTTTTTCGGTCTGTGGTAATTACTCTAATATCGTCTGCCTCTTTAACTACATGGTAATTGGTCAAAATGTAACCATCACTACGAATAATTACACCAGATCCCATACCTTGCTGGATATATTTATCGGTTTGGGGTTTACTCCGCTCGCGGGGAGATTGCTGAAAGAATTGGTTAAAAAAGTCATCCCCAAAAAAGAAATCGAAAGGACTGCGATAACGTAGCACCTTAATTACCTTCTCACTATAAATTGTAACCACCGATGGTTTTACCTTCTTTGCCGCTTGAACAAAGATTTTATTTATGTGGTCAATTAGCGCTAAATCCTTTGCAGAAACACTGGATTGTTCACTCGCCTCGATGTAAGCTGCCTTGCTGCCGTTGGTATTTGAAGCAATACCATGTTTAGTAAAATCGAAATTGGCAGTAACGATTATTGTAATAAGTATTCCAATTAGTAAAGATGACCCTACTGCCACCGGTAATATCCATCTTTTCCTATTCATGGCTCTTTCCTCCTTAAAGTATTTAGTTTATCGGCCCGGCTTGAGCAAATTCTTCAATTAATTTGCGTTGCTGGGGATTAATATTTTGAGGTATTGTTACGTGAATTTCTACAAATAAATCCCCTCGTTTATTGTTTTTATCCTTAACCCCCAGGCCTTTTAGCCTGAAAATTTGCCCATTTTGAGTGCCAGGTGGGATTTTAAGCTGTACCTGTTTACCTTCCACTGTTTTTACTTTAACTTTCGTGCCTAAAATAGCTTCCACTACATTAATAGAAACCTTACAATATATGTCCTTTCCTTGGCGCTTAAAAAAGGGATGTTTCCCAACATGAATGGTAATAAGTAGGTCTCCTGGTGGCGCTCCTCCAGCTCCAGGCAATCCTTGACCACGCAGGCGAATTTTTTCCCCTTCCTCAATCCCTGGGGGAATAGTAACCGAAAAAGTACGACGTTGTCCATTTAATATTAAACTAATATTTTGCTTTCCTCCGAAAATTGCAGTTTCAAATGGGATTTCAACCTCTGCTTCTACATCTTGCCCCCGCATTGTTTGTCTGCGTCTTGTTCGTTCAAAAAGGTTACTCCTTTCACCAAAAAATCTAGAAAAGAGATCACTAAATCCAGCAAATGTCTCATTATTATGAAAAGAAGGCTCCTCTCCTGATGTGTCCCATTCAAATTTGATATTACCTATGTTACTAAAATCGAAGCCAGTAAATGGACTACTACCACTACCTGCAAAAGTTCCGTACTTTCGTAACTGGTCATATTGTGCTCGTTTCTTCGGATCGCTAAGTACACTATAGGCTTCGGAAATTTGCTTGAATTTCTCCTCCGCAGACTTGTCGCCTGGGTGGGAATCAGGATGATATTTCTTAGCCAATTTCCGATAAGCTTTTTTAATCTCTTCAGCGGTGGCATTTTCAGAAACTCCCAGAACTTTGTAGTAGTCTTCGTTAGAATTCAGATTCATAGCCCCTCACGCTCATATTAATGTGAATTCTATGGTTAAATTTCAAATTTTCTCATTTATATTTTCACCCTTTTTTACTCCGACCTTAACTTTGGCAGGTCGGAGAAGTTTATCTTTGAAACGGTAACCTTTTTGCCACAGTTCAATTATCTTGCCCTCCAGTTCCGGAGTAGTATGCTCTACACCAATAGCCTCGTGAATGTTGGGGTCAAACGTATCACCAACAGCGGCAAAGCTTTCTACTCCTGCTGTAGTTAATACATCCCGGAGATTCTGACAGATGATTTTAGCACCTTCCCGAATTTGATGATCCTCACCGGGCGATTCCAGTAGTCTTTCCAAATCGTCAAGAATTGGTAGAAGCTGTTTACTAAATTCGGCACGTACCTGATCAAAGAGTTTGCTTTGCTCGGCCTGCACACGCTTGCGATAGTTATCAAAATCTGCTTTTACTCGCCGCAATAATTCCAGATACTCGTTTGTCTTCTCCTCTGATGAAGCAGGGGAAGCACCCCTATTAGAATCTTTCCGCTCGGTTTCCAAATTCTCTACTTCAATTGTAGTTGCGGCTTTATTTTCATTTTTTTGTTTATCACGTTCCATAATTTCCGATACTCAGCATTTGTTACTATTCCACTTGAAATAAAGTTTCTTGTTTTTTAAGTGTTAAGTTCAAATAGACAAAGTGCGGAAGGTCATGACAAGTATCTAAAAGGCCTTCCGCACTTTGTCTCGCCTGTTATTATTCTACCCTGACAGGAATCTCTTTCACCTTGGCTTCTTCCCGTTTCGGGAGTTTGACTTTTAGTACGCCATTCTTGAAAGTAGCTTGAATTTTGCCAGTGTCAACCCCAGTGGGTAAAGTAATGGATCTCTGGAACGCACCGTAGCATCGCTCGATACGATGGTAGGTCTCGTTCTTGGTTTCTTTTTCTTGTTTCTTCTCACCCTTGATGGTAAGGGTATTGTCGTGTACCGAAACTTTCACATTATCTTTTTCGATGCCCGGAAGTTCAGCCGTTACTATCAGATCATCATCGGTCTCGGAGACGTCCACGCTGGGATACCAAACTCCCTCAGTGGTTTCTAAACGTTCCGGTAAAGTACCGAAGAACTCATTGAACATACGGTCCATCTCATCCCGAAGCGACATTATGTCTCTTAATGGTCTCCATCTTGTGATTGCCATAGTAACTCACCTCCCTTTTTAGTTGTTAGTTGTTTTTTGTTTTTTTCCCCCTTAATTGTCTTCGCCCATAAGTAAAGCAATTACCATGCCAAAAATTTGGACTTTAGTGTAACATATTGTAAATTAAATTGTTGCGACTACAACCCCTTGTGTTTCCAGTAGTCAATATTCAGCCACCTTATGTCAAAATTGCAGATTTTAAGTTGTCTGTGTGACATAATTTCAGAACTAAAAACAAAAGCTTCCCTCTCCAGAATACGGAATTTTGGCGTTGATAAAATGGTTGCATCTTTGCTAAATTATTTTAAATTATTGTGCAGATTGCCCGTTTAAATTTTAGGAGAAGTTTAATGAGTCGATGGCAATTTATTTTTCGTGCTACTTTGTTGTTTGCTATTCTGTTTAGTAAGATTTTTCTGATGGCTGTGGAGACGGAAGGACGGTTAAAGCAGATTTCCGAGACTGCGGAAATACGTGCTCTCTGGGTTACCCGCTGGGACTATCGTTCTCCAGAAGATGTCCAGCGCATTATGGATAACGCTGCGAAATTTAATTTCAATATGGTTTTGTTTCAGGTACGGGGTGATGGCACAGTTCTTTATCCTTCTGCGATAGAACCATGGGTAGATGTTCCAGGACTAAAAGGCAAATACCCGGCCTGGGATCCATTGCAAACTGCTATTTCCGCTGCTCGAAAACATAAACTTCAACTTCATGCCTGGATTAATCTCTATGTGGGCGGGTCAACATCTAAAATAGCTACAAATAGAGGCAAACTTTCCTACTTAACTTCTGTTAATTGCCAGAATGGTTTTCTCGAAAACTCCAAAACAGTAAGTCGATCCCTGGAGATATTGAATACACCAATTTCTCTCTGGCAATCTCACCCAGAGTGGTTTTGTCTTGACGAAGATGGCAAACCTCAACCGTGGGCGGAAAGTTCAAATTATCTTTGGCTCGAACCAGCCTCTCAGGATGTCCAGGATCATCTTTACAAATTGGTGATGGAGCTTGTGCAAAATTACAATCTGGACGGGATCCATTTCGATTATTTTCGATATCCCGGTCCATTTGTTAATGGTACAAAAAGTTCGAAACGATCTGGCGATGCTTATCGTCGTGAGCAAATTAACAATTGGTTGCGGCGAATTTATCTGGTCGTAAAATCCCAAAAGCCCGATTTTATCATCTCAGCGGCAGTCATCGGCGACTACTATCTTGGAAATCGAGTTTATTTGCAAGATTCCCATCGCTGGCTGACTGAAGGGATCATCGACATAATTTTCCCTATGACTTACACCCCCAGTAATCAACTACTTCGACACTGGTTGCGAACTCATAAACAGGCTTTTCACAATCGCTATGTTTGCCCTGGGTTGATGGTGTATCAGAATAGCGCTTTTGGAAAAATAGCTGCACAAATTACTGAAGTTAGAAAAAATAACTTTGTAGGATATGCTATCTTTTCTTACCAGCGTCTATTTCCCAATCAGTTGCCCACCGAGCAAGCTTTAATGCTTAAAGAGATTTCGCACCCCGATTTTATCCCGGTTCCAAATATTAGTCGCCCCAATAGACGTTTGAATCCGGTATTCGGTGAGATTAAAATATTTCCTGCTTGTACAATTCAAAATCTATGTTTTCA
>Ga0164318_10004671_pt1 | contig 13199 bp, 13 predicted proteins | sample GuaBasSedimGuay9_FD_113734 | JGI IMG/M metagenome (GOLD analysis project Ga0164318, IMG submission 113734) | Subseafloor sediment microbial communities from Guaymas Basin, Gulf of California, Mexico - Guay9, Core 4571-4, 0-3 cm | ecosystem: Environmental > Aquatic > Marine > Hydrothermal vents...
AAAAGATATCCACAGAATTAACAGAGTTAACAAAGAAAGAAAAAAGTAACAAAAAAGAAAGAAAGGCTGCTACGGCTACACTTTAAACTGAATAATTTTTGGTCTAGACAAACCCGACACCCTCACATTCTGCTCAATGTGATGCATCTCTTGTCGAGGATGCGAAATGATAATAGATATGTGCATGTATTATTAAAGAAGGGGGTTTTAGACTTATGAAAATCAGAGGCCGTTATTTTGAGAAGAGTTTCAATACTTTTTTCCCGAAGATCCTTTTTAAACTTTCTCCGTTGAGGATGCGGCAAAGAAGACATTGGGAAAAACAGGATTTTGGCGATTCGCACGGATATCATCAATATGATGTAGCGGATGAAGAACGCGAGGCAGTATTGGTCGAGGAGATAAAAAAAAGAGTAATAAAAAATGAATCGATACTGGATCTGGGCTGCAATTGCGAGCGTCATCTTCACACACAGAAGGCGGATGGGTTTACCAACTTGACAGGCGTAGATATCTGCGGCAATGCTATTGAATATGGGAGGGAAAAGTTCGGTTTTTCAAAAGATGAATTGATAGTCGGTAGTTATGAAAAGGTATTACCTGCGTTCGTTTCAGCGAGCAGAAAATTTGATCTGATTTATTCAAGCGGGTCAAGTTTGTCCGCGGTTCATCCTTCATTTGATATTGTCAGGTACATATGCATGCTATCGCGTAAATACGCCATTTTGCTTAATGAGGATGGAGGTGGTCATGCTTATCTGCGGTTTTGGGAGTATGAGTTTAGGCGATTCGGCTTTTTGCTTGTGAAATTAATAAGACCCGCTGGGGGGAGCAAAATGGATCCGAATAAGGATATCGATGGTTCACTTGCTGTGTATCAGAAGATAAAGCCGGACTCCAATTTTTAAAGGATAACTGGTAACGGCATAGACATGCATTACCCGGGTCTTATGTGGATCAGCATTCGGGAGTAATAGGTGACAGGTATTAATAGGGATAAAGTGGTATGCAGAGAAGAGCGAGAAGCGAGAGGGGGGTATAGAGGTGTCTAATAAACATGTTAATATTGAAGTAAACTCGAATTTCCATCATATCGCCGGTGAGGATCTTTTTGAGAAAAAGGACCAGAGATTTAAGGAGTACAGAAGGAAGTGGAAGGAATGGGTCGAAAATTTTTATGTAGGGGAGTTTCCTTTATTTATCGATATTGAAGTCACGAGCGTGTGCAATCTGAGGTGCCCTTTTTGTGCCACTACGTTCAGGGACAAAGAGATAAAAAAGGGATTCATATCTTTTGATATCGTAAAAAAGATCATCGATGAAGGGGCGGAAGAAGGACTATACGGGGTTAAGTTCAATATCCGGGGTGAGCCCCTTCTGCATCCTGAAATAGACAAATTCGTAAAGTACGCAAAAGACAAGGGATTGATAGATGTCTATTTTAATACCAATGCGATGCTCCTTACAGAGGAAATGGGGGCTAAACTGATAGATGCCGGGCTTGACCGGCTTTCTATATCATTTGAGGGTTTTACGAAAGATGTATTTGAAAGTTACAGAATAGGCGCTGATTATGAAACTGTTTTGTCGAATATTGAAAACTTTCAGTTATTGAGGAAAAAACTTGGTGCGGATCACGCTAAAGTAAGGATCCAGACTGTGTTATTGCCGGAATTAAGATCAACATTTGAAGAATATAAAAAGTTCTGGAGGTCCAGGGCTGATGAGGTGGGATTTCTTGATTACAAAGAAATGAAAGTGAAGAAAAAGGGGATCCGCTATCCGTGGGCATGCCCGCAAATATGGCAGAGGATGGGCATCTGGTGGGATGGCACCATGCTGCCGTGCAATCATGACGACGACGGATCGTTTGATCTCGGAAATGTTTCACAAGTCTCTGTGAAGAGAGCGTGGCATTCTGAAAAGTTAAATCGTATAAGAGATATCCATAAAGAAGGCATGTCACACAGTATACCGGTATGCGATGGCTGTTATTTGAGGGACAGTGAGATCTCTAAACTTATGGCGAGGGAGGCAAAGGCATGATTATCGCTATCTTGATGGGGAGAAAAGGGAGTAAAGGCTTTCCCGGAAAGAATATGTTTAATGTGCTTGGCAGGGCTCTTGCGTATTATCCGATGACAGCGGCGAAGAATTGTTCCGAAATTGAAAGAACATATCTTTCTACTGACGATGAAGATCTCATGAAACTCGCCGGGAAAAATGATGTTGAGGTTATTAAAAGGCCCCATGAGTTATGTGCCGATGAGGCGCTTGGAGAGGATGTTTATGCACATGCTTATGATGTCGCAAAGCAAAGGAATAGCGCGGATGAAATAGAGATGATAGTTTTGCTGATGTGTAATGCACCTGCAATTACGTCAAAAAAGATCTCAGAAGGGATAAAGGCCTTAAAAGATAATCCTGTTTTTGATTCAGCCGTGACTGTATCAAAATATAATATGTGGAGCCCTCTTAGAGCGCGTAGGGTCGATAATGACGGGCTTTTACATTCTTTTGTTCCTTTAGAGTCAATTGGCGACCCAAAAACATTAAATTGTGATCGTGATTCTCAAGGTGATGTATGGTTTGCTGACATGGGGGTCTCGATCATCAGGCCCAGATGTCTGGATAATTTGAATGAAGGGTTATTGCCCCAGAAATGGATGGGCCAAAAGATATATCCACTCAAACAATGGGGGGGACTTGATGTGGATTATGAATGGCAGATCCCCCAAGCCGAATACTGGCTGAAAGAGCACGGATTCACGGAGGCATAATGAGGTTGTCGGTGTCCAATATAGCATGGGAGAATAACGAATTAGGGTCACATCTTGGGCTTTTAAAGGATCTTGGCTGTGACGGGGTTGAAATAGCGCCCAGTTGTATATGGAATGAACCCGTTGAAGCGTCAAAAGACCAGATAATGGAGTTGAAAGAGCTTGTTGAAAGGAATGATCTGGTAATACCCGCGTTTCATGCCCTTTTGTATACCAGACCTGATTATTATCTTTTTGGGGATGAAACCGTTCGTAAAATTACAGTGGATTATCTAAAGAAGCTTATAGCGCTTGCCGGTGAATTGTCCATCAAAGTACTTGTGTACGGGTCTCCGAAGAGCAGGAAGGTAGGAGATAAGCCGTATGAGGAATGTTATGACACTGCCGTGGAGGTTTTTAAGGAATTGGGCGCGGCAGCACAGGTTCATGACGCCTGTTTTTGTATTGAACCGCTTGCCGCCAGTAATACAGATTTTATTCAGACAGCGGATGAAGGGTACAGGCTTGTGGAAGATGTGGGTAGTGAACATTTTGGCCTTCATTTGGATGCTAGAGCAATGTCGGAATCAAAAGAGGATTATGACGATGTGTTTAAGAGGTATGGCGGTGTGCTTAAACATTTTCATGTTGGTGATCCATCACTTGCACCCCCGGGAACCAATGGGCTGGATCATACCCCGATCGGGAAAGCTCTCTCAGGTTCCGGATATGACGGCTTTGTTTCGATTGAGATGAGGCGCGGATTCGGTGATACAAAAAAAGTCATAAAAGATGCCGTCCGATATGTACGAGAAAAATATTTTTCAGAAAAGAATACAAATGAAAGACTTTAAAGTATTATTTATTTATCCTAATCTCCGCGGCATGAACATGCTTCCGCCGGCAATCGCTCTTTTTTCACGTATATTGAAAGATGATGGGTTTAAGGTCGAATTATTCGATACAACCTATTATAATCTTGGAGAATTTGATTCGGACAAGGAAAAGGAGAAGAATCTATCGGTAAGACCGTTTGATATGTCGGAAAAGGTTACATTAAAAGATACAGATCCGTTTGAAGACCTTGAGAGGGCCGTAAATGCATTTCAGCCGGATTTAATCGTTCTATCCGCAACAGAGGATATTTTTCCTCTTGGTTTGAAGTTGTTAAAACGAATTGAAAAATACGGCATATTGACTATTGCTGGCGGTATTTTTCCTACCTTTGCTCCTGAAAAAGTCATCCGTAATAAGGAAATAGATATTGTATGTATAGGGGAGGGGGAGGAAGCTCTTTTAGAATTATGTAATCGGTTAAGGGATAAAAGAGACTATTCGGATATTAACAATTTATGGATAAAGGGAAAGCGCGGAGACATAAGGAAAAATCCTATACGGAAAGCCAGGAATATAAGCGAAAGCCTTCTTCCCGACTTTTCATTGTTTGAAGAAGCAAGATTTTCCAGGCCCATGGCGGGAAAGGTTTACAGGATGTTCCCGGTTGAAACCCACAGGGGATGCCCATATCAATGCGCTTATTGTAATTCACCTGCACAGAACAAATTATACAGAGAATCGAACGCCGGCAATTTTTTTCGTAAAAAATCCATAGATGTGGTTAAAGAAGAACTGGAGTTTTACAAGAACGACTGGGGTGCGGAATATTTTTATTTCTGGGCGGATTCCTTTTTTACATATACGAAAAAGGAGCTTGATGAGTTTGTCGAAATGTACGAAGACATCAGGATACCTTTCTGGTGCCAGACAAGAGCCGAAACAGTTACCGAGGATACGATCAGGAAGTTAAGAGATGTTGGCCTGCACAGGATGTCCCTCGGCATTGAACATGGGAATGAAGAATTCAGAAGGAAAATTCTTAAAAAGCCGACGACTAATGAAATAATTGTAAGGGCTGTTGATATTATCGCGGAATATTCCCTGCCTGCAGGCGTTAGTGTTAATAATATTGTGGGTTTTCCCACCGAAACCCCGGAACTTGCCATGGACACCATTGAACTGAACAGAAAGATCACTGATAAAGTCGATACTATGAATTGTTACGCGTTTGTTCCTTATCATGGGACCCCGCTTCGGGAATTGTCCGTTAAACTGGGATATATAAAAGAAGATACGCCTACCAGTTGTTTGATGGGCGAACCGGTTATGAACATGCCACAGTTCCCGAAGGAAAAAATCAAGGGAATTATGAGGACTTTTTCGTTGTATGTGAGATTTGATAAGTCCAGATACGGGGAAATAGAAATTGCCGAGAAATTTACTCATGAAGGAGAACGGATGTTTCAAAAATTAAAAGAGGAATATATCCAGAAATATTTTTATAATAACGTATGAGGTGAAATATGAAATTAGCGAATAAAAAAATACTGATAGTTGGTGCGAGTTCAGATCTGGCTTCTTCTCTCAGAGATGAGTTATACGGATCGAATGCAATTATTGGGTTTCATTATAACAGCAATAAGGATGCGCTGTCAAAATATGAGGAAGGGCACAGGATCAAAAAATTTCACAAAAAACTTAATTGTTCCGAAGCCTGCTATGAGCTCATTGATGAATTTGTTGGCTGGGCAGAGGGCATTGATTGTTTAGTGCAATTATCAGGTGATATAGCGGAACCTGTCCATTGGAAAAATTTGACCAAAGAACAATGGCAACATGATCTGTCGATAAATTTAACAATGCCATTTTTTCTAACACAACGGGCAGTGCGTCATATGCAAAAAGATGGCGGCAGAATTATATTGACAAGTACCGCTTCTGCCGCTCATGGCGGCGGAACCACATCTCTTGCTTATGGCATCGCAAAAGCGGGAATCGAATGCATGATAAAGGGGTTAGCTCGTGATTGTGCAAAGCATAATATCCTGGTGAATGCCATTGCCCCGGGATTTATTATGACAAAGTTTCATACTGAGAAAATGAAACGGACCCCAAAACAACTGAAAGAAAGAGCTGAGTTAATACCCTTAAAGAGAGCCGGGACAACCAGAGAGATAGCTGGTGTAATTTTGTTTCTTTTGTCTGAAGCCGCCTCTTATGTTACCGGCCAAGTAATAACTGTGAGCGGTGGCGATTGGCTCTAAAATAAAGGGAGGAAATTTAGTATGTATGATTTTTATTTTGGCAGTAAGCAGGAAATCAGTAATGATCCTAAGAAGTATTTGATTACCATTAAAAGAATGCTTCCCCGTTGGTGTAACTCGATACCTGATTCGGAGTATCTAGCTCTTTATGATCTCCTCTTGGATACAAAATTACCTCCAAAACCAGTATTCGTTGAGACGGGAAGCGGGGCAAGCACCATAGTTCTGTGCTATTTCGCCCTGAAAGCAGACGGCGAGCTTTATACCTGGGATATTAGTGGCGCTAAATTGTTTTACCTGAGATCTGTCCTGAACGATACATTGATGAGAAATTTTACTGACAAAAATCTTAGCAATCACTGGAAACACATTGCGTTTGACAGCACCTCAGAGTTCGCGGGTATAAACATGCTAAGGGAGCTTGATAAAAAAGTAAGTGTATGTTTTCTTGACAGCCAGCATACTCTTGATGTGCTCATGAAAGAGATAAAAAGCATTTGCGAAGTGTTTAATGATTCTGGCGTGGTAGCAATAGATGACGGCAACTATTCTTACAAATTCCGCAATACTGCGTATATTAATATGTTAAGAAAAAAACATGATCTTCCGCCCATTACTGATTCTTCTGATAACATCGGTAGACATTTTTGGCAGGAAGCTGGTGATTATTTAAAAGATAAATTCAGGATAGCAGAATATGTTGAAGACAGTTACAAAAAAACATACCAGTCGGACATTTTCTGGTCTTATTATAAAAACGACAGGGAGACAATGGCGGGATTGTTGATGGAAAAGACGGATGATCTTGAACATCGTTTTGATGCCTGGAAAATAAGCAGATAAACTTGGATCAATACCGAAAATGAAGGATAGAACGGGCACAATGATTTTATTGGCACACACGTCCGGCAGTAAAAAAATAGCAAAAAAAATCAGGAAGAATAGAATAAAAAACTGGTTATTTTTATGCAGGGATTATCGTCAATTGATGCTTTTTGAGGAAGCAATCGGGGATACGGCGTCACGTATTTTTACAGGCAGTAGACTTGACACAAAGGCGCATCAGTTGAGGGGACCAGTAAAAAAAATATTTAAGGAACTGGCTGAGCAGTATCATTCTGTCGAGTGGTGGGCAACGAAACTCTCTGAGAAAAATACACTGGTAAACAACCTGTTTTTGCATATTTGTTATTTGAGCATTGCCAATGATGTGATCATGAAACATAAGGACATATGTATTATCTCGGATAGCCGGGCGTTGCTTAAATCAGTGCGTGATATGTATCCTGCTGCGTTATTTGCCGGTTCTTTTCCGCTTTTGGCCGATTATGTAAAGAAAGTTATCAGGCCCCTCGCGTATTTTACGTATTTTGTGTTCAAGTCGATCTTGAAGGGGTTGCTGGCCAAAATGTATTCGAGAAAACTTGACGGCAACGACTTGGATAAAACCAAAAAAAGTATTTTACTTTTTACATGGGTAGACGAAAAGTATTTCGGTAATGGTGAAAAAAACAACGATCGGTATTTTACCATACTTCCGGATTGGCTTAAACGGAAAGGATACGAAGTAATAATATTTCCCAAACTGTATAATATAGAAAGAACTTATAAGGAAGCAAGTAGATGGTTTAAGTTGAATGGCGGTAAGTTTTTGTTAGAACATAATTATTACAGGTTGTCTGATTATCTTTATCCTGTCAAAGTATATTTACGGCGCAGAAAATTGAAGATAAAATTTAAGAATCTGTATCTTGCGGGGTTAAAGGTTGACAGGTTGTTTTATGAGCATAATCAAACGGGATATAGTTATGATTCTGTTTTACATTATCGATTGGTTAAGAGAATGGCTGAAAACGGGATTGTCCCGGATATATACGTTGATTTTTATGAAAATATGCTTCCTGAAAAGTTATTTCGGTTAGGAATGAGGAAATATTGTCCACATAGCAGGATCATTACCTATCAGCACGCACCGTTTTTCCCCAATCTGTTATGTATGTATATGACGGGCAGGGAGTTAGAATGTGCACCGGACAAGCTTGTCTGCAGCGGCAGGGCAATGATGGATATTATCAAGAATGAAGGGTTCCCTCCGGAAAGAGTTGTGCTTGGCCCGGCGTTACGTTATGGATTTTTGCATGCGGTTAAACCGTGGAAAACAAACGCGCGTGACAGGGATTGCCGAAAAGTGGTATTGGTAATTTTCCCCTTAGAAAGAAAATTAGCAGAGGAATTAATGACTAAAGTATTTTCTGTATTAAGGGAACTTGAGGATATCAAAGTTATCTTAAAAATACATCCCATGATGCATAGTCGGATCATTATTGATTTTTGCCGGACCAACAAATGGAAATTACCGGCGCATTTCCAGTTTTGTAATGATGAACTTTACTCCCTTATTGAACAGGTAGATTGTGCTTTGATAATGGCAACTACTTCAATTTTGGAGTTTTGTGTACTGGAAATACCTTATATAAATGTGGGGAGCGAAATAGCGCTGAATCATGATCCGACTGAATGGTTCGCACAGTGCAGACATCCTCTTTATACTGATAATGAAATAAAAACTGAGTTGATAAAAATACTGAAAGGGGAGGCACAGTCCTATGACGGATTAATTAAAGAGGACGTGTTTGAACCAGTAAATGAACATTCGCTACAGGCATTTATAACGGATTAAACCCGGATTTTACGTTAGCAAAATCGGTCCGAAAGTGTTGGACTTTTATTAGTTGGAAGGTGGTATATGAGTAAAAAAATTTTAATAAGCACAAGTACTTTTGCGGAATTTAACAAAACTCCGCTTAAATTACTTGAAAAGGAACAGCTTACGTATATGCTCAATCCATATAAGCGTAAACTGAGAAGCGAGGAGGTGGTTGACCTTGCGGCAGATGCTATCGGTATTATCGCGGGGACCGAGGATTTAAAAGATGATGTTTTAAGCAGACTTCTTGCTCTGAGAGTGATATCAAGATGCGGCGTAGGGATGGATAATGTAGAACTGGGATCAGCTAAAAAAAGGTCGGTCAAAGTCTATAATACTCCCGATGGTCCGACAATGGCCGTTGCCGAGTTGACCGTAGGGGTGATTTTAAATCTTCTCAGAAAGATCAGCCGGATGGACTGTCTTATACGCGAAGGTAATTGGAAAAAGATGATGGGCAATCTTATCTGCGGGAAAAAGGTAGGGATAGTAGGTTTTGGACGTATAGGACAAAAGGTCTGTGAACTGCTTTCCGCTTTTGGTGCGGAGATTGCTTATAGCGATATAGAATCTAAAAGTTGTTCGCTTAATTGTAGCAGAAAGGAATTCAGGGAGATCATCAAATGGGCTGACATGCTTACATTGCACCTGTCTCCTTCCAGAGGACATAAGCCGGTCATCGGGGATAAAGAGCTGAAGATGATGAAAAAAGGCAGCTGGCTCATCAATGTTTCGCGAGGCGGTGTGGTTAACGAAGAAGCGTTGTATCGTGTTCTTAAGAATGGCCATCTTTCGGGCGCCGCGATCGATGTTTTCGAGCAGGAACCTTATGTGGGGGCGTTAAGAGAATTGCCCAACGTGGTTCTTACCCCGCATGTCGGTTCTTATGCAAAAGAAGCGAGGATAAAAATGGAAATACAGGCAGTAGAGAATTTGTTGGAGGGGCTGCGGGAAAAGTCGGGTAAAAAAAGATGAAGTATATAGATATAAGCAGGGCGATTTGGCCAGGGATGCCCAAATATCCTTCGGATCCCGATATTAAAATTGGACCAATTAAGTCGCTGGAACATGGTGATTCCTGTAATCTTTCCAAGCTGGACTTTGGCAGTCATACGGGAACTCATGTTGATGCGCCTTTGCATATACTGGAAAAAGGGCCAGGGGTAGACGAGCTAATGATAGAGGATTTGATTTGCGATGTTCTTGTTACTAATGTTGATGAGTTTTATGAGCATGGAGCACATGAAGCGATCGATTTAAACGGTGTTAGAGGAGTGCTTTTAAAAGGTGTTGAAAATAAAACCACGATAACAATTGAACAAGCGGAAATACTATTAAAACATAGAATGAAAGTCGTAGGCACTGAGGGTATGTCAATAGAAGAATCATCAGATAAAACCCATTCAGTTCACCGTTTGCTGTTGAATGAGGGAGTTATTCTTGTTGAGGGGCTGGATTTAACGCAGGTGAAGCCGGGGTGTTACAGATTAATATGTTTGCCGCTAAAAATAAAGAACGGGGACGGAGCGCCCGCACGGGCAGTATTGGCTTATGATTGAAGCGATTATTTTCGATTTTGACGGTGTAATTGTTGAATCTGCCGATATCAAGACAGATGCTTTCAGGGAGCTTTTCAGGGATTATCCTGAACAGGTCGATGAGATCGTAGATTATCACTTGAAGAATGCAGGTATATCCCGTTATGTGAAATTTCGTTATATGTACGAACATCTTTTGGCTAAGGAGCTTTCGAAGAAGAAAGAAACGGAACTGGGTACGGAGTTTTCACGTATAGTGCTTGAAAAAGTGCTTGTGGCTCCTTTTGTGCCTGGAGCAAAGGATTTTCTCAGCGCCAATAAAGACAGGTATATGTTTTTTATAGCCTCTGGTACGCCGGAGGAAGAATTGCGCGATATTGTTCATGAAAGAGGGCTTGAGGAATATTTTAGGGAAGTGCACGGCAGCCCCGGGCAAAAAAAGGATATCATAAATGGCATAATCGAACGGTATGGATTGTCCAGAGATGAAGTCGTTTATGTGGGAGACGCGGAGAGCGATCGTATTGCCGCTGAACAGACTAAGGTAGCTTTTGTCGAGCGAAAAAGCAATTTAGAACCAGAAAGAAGAGAAGGTCTATGCGTGGTAGAAGACCTGACCCATCTGAGCAAAATATTGGAGAAAATAGAAGAAAATAACAGGAGGTATGATTAAAATGAAAGTTGTAGTTTTTGGCGGTTCAGGTTTTTTAGGGAGCCATGTGGCCGATGCTCTAAGTAATGCCGGGCACGAGGTCACGATATATGATCTTAAAGAGTCAGCATATCTTAAACCGTCGCAGAAGATGATAGTCGGGAATATTCTTGATGGGGATCGGATAAAAGAAGCCGTGAAAGGAGCTGACGTAGTGTATAATTTTGCCGGTATAGCTGATATAGGTGAGGCGAATAATGCCCCGCTCGATACGGCAAAACAGAACATTATGGGCAACACAATGCTTCTTGAGGCGTGCAGATTCGAAAGGATAAAACGCTTTGTTTATGCGAGCACGATTTATGTTTACAGCGATGCCGGATCGTTCTATCGCTGCAGCAAGCACGCATGTGAATTGTTCATAACGACGTATCAAAAACAATATGGCCTGGATTATACGATATTACGTTATGGTACGCTTTATGGATGCCGGTCGAATGGGAAGAACAGTGTTTATCGGCTTATAAGGGACGCGATAACCAAAAATAAGATCACCTATGCCGGCAGCGGCAACGAGGTTAGAGAATATGTCAATGTTCTGGACGCTGCCCAGGCGAGTGTAGAGATACTTGACGACCAGTTCAAGAACGAGCACATCATATTCACGGGCCATCATCCGATGAAGGTGAACGAACTCATCACTATGATAAAAGAGATACTCAAAAAAAACACAAAGGTTGAGTATGTGAAGCCAAGATCAGAGGATCCGATGCATCATTATACGATCACACCGTACACCTTTATGCCCAATATAGCAAAGAAATATGTAAAACATTATTATACCGATATGGGGCAGGGGCTTTTGATGTGCATACAAGAGATATTCGATGGGATTAACGGCGGCGAAGTGAGTATGGTAACAGGAGGAGAAAAAAAGGCATGAAGATATTGTTCACTGGCACGGCAGGCATGCTCGCTGCCGAAATCGTTCCCGTGGTCATGAGGGAAAAGCACCAGGTGGTACTGACAGACATCAACCGGCGTCTTCCTGATATAGATGCGTTGGACGTAACCGTTAAAGAGGATGTATTGCGGAAGGTGGGGCGGATGCGTCCGGACTATATTTTTCATTTAGCCGCGGAGACTGATGTGGATTTGTGTGAAAAAGATCCTGATCATGCTTTCAGGGTGAACACCCTCGGAACACAGAATATCGTCAGTGCCTGTAAAGATCTTGGCGTTAAGTTGGTTTACATAAGTACGGGCGCCGTTTTTGATGGCAATAAACCCGACCCTTACACAGAATTTGATGATCCGGCTCCGGTGAACATATATGGCCAAAGCAAATTGCAGGGTGAAGTTATCGTCACCGACCAGCTTACGGATTACTTCATCATCCGCGCGGGATGGATGGTAGGCGGATGGGAACTTGATAAGAAATTCGTTTACAAGATAGTCTGTCAGCTGAAGGAAGGTAAGAAGAAACTAATGGCAGTTGAGGACAAATCGGGCTCGCCTACCTTTACTAAAGATTTTGCTGCGAATATCTTAAAAGTTATTAACACCAGGAGATTCGGTTTATATCATATGGCAAACAAGGGCACATGTACGAGATATGATATGGCGGTTAAGATCGTTGAGTTTATGGGCCTTACAGATGAGGTGAAGATCGAGCCGGTTGGTTCCGATAAATTTCCCCTGCCTGCCCCCAGGGCTCGTTCGGAGATGATGCGCAATTATAAACTGGACCTGCTTGGGCTGAATAATATGCCGCACTGGGAAGAGTCACTGGCGGATTATATCAGGATAAACAGGGATAAATAGATATACACCCCCGGGGTGCAATCCAGTTGCACCCCGGGGGTGAGAATGAAAAGCCGTATGATGAAAAAGGTAAGTGTTGTTATCCCGGCGTATAACGCCGCTGACCTGACGGTTAAAACAGTAGAGAGCGTATTAGAACAGACGTACGCGAATATTGAGGTTATCGTCGTCGACGACGGCTCAACGGATAATACCGGAGAGCGCCTGCAGCCCTACGCCGGCAGGATAAAGTACGTATATAAAGAGAACGGAGGCGCGTGCAGCGCGCGTAATCTCGGGACACGCATGGCAGAGGGGGATTATATCGGGTTTCTTGACTGCGATGATATCTATCTTCCCGGTAAAATAGAGAGATCTGTGGATTATCTGGAGAGAAGGCCGGATTTTGGTTTTGTCCATACCCCGGTCCGTTTTATAGACGGGGAAGACGTTCCGCTGCGCGTTTACGCGCTTCCCGAAGGCCGCCGTACGGGCCGGATCGCGAAAAGGCTGCTTTCAAGGAATTTTATCTGTAACTCGACCATAGTCGCCCGGAGATCCTGTTTCAGAGAGGCCGGGTTTTTCGATGAGAAGCTTTTTACCCATGCTGACTGGGATATGTGGCTGAGACTGGCCGAG
>Ga0164318_10004672_pt1 | contig 13199 bp, 12 predicted proteins | sample GuaBasSedimGuay9_FD_113734 | JGI IMG/M metagenome (GOLD analysis project Ga0164318, IMG submission 113734) | Subseafloor sediment microbial communities from Guaymas Basin, Gulf of California, Mexico - Guay9, Core 4571-4, 0-3 cm | ecosystem: Environmental > Aquatic > Marine > Hydrothermal vents...
TGAAGGCGGCCAGGGCTTTTAACTCAGCATCTGAGAGTTTAGCAAGCGTACGTTTCATAATGGCTTTTTTCTTGCCGCCGTAAGTGCCGTCCTGGTAGCCCTTCATCTTGTTGTAGAGTGCATCCGCTTTCTGACCCCTCAGTGGTGCACTGACACGAAGTGCCTTTTTATTCCCATCTTTCCCATGGCAGGCTGAGCATTTCTTGTAAAGGGCTTTGCCGTCTGCTGAGAATACGAAAACAGACAGGGTAAGGAAACCTGCAATAATAAGAAAACTGAATGCTTTTTTCATCTTTCCTCCACTGATACAATAGCAGTGACATTTCTGCGCATTGTTTTCGAGCAAAGTTTCTTCCCCATTTCCCGCGATCCCTTCCGGTCAGAACACAGAACACATCTGAATCTATTTTGCGTTCACATTGATTCCGAATAGTTTCCATTCCGGATATTCATAATGGTAGGTTAACTTGAACAAAATGGTGTAGGGTTTTGTCGGAAATTGGCCGTTGAGGTGGAGCAGCCCGTCTTTGTCAAGAGCAGGAGCTTCATCGAAGACAGGGGTTACACCGTTTGCGATGGTGAGGTCATATCCTTTTTCTTTGAATGGATTGAAAATGTCATGGAATTTCTGAACCGTAATCTGGTTCTGCCATATTTTGGAGATATTGTTGTAAAAAGAATTGTAATCTTCGGTGTTGATAGCGGTCCCCAGAAGAACGACGGAGCCCTGTGCCAGCTTGTTCAGTTTTTCGAGGGGAGGAATGGTCTTCTCCGCTTTCGGCTCTGCTTCAGGAGTGGTTTTGGAAACGCCGCCGCCGGTTAATAATATATTACTGATTTTCCACGTTTCCCCTTCTTTCACCAGTGAGAGGTCCATGGGAATGCTTGTCCCGTCCTTCAGGGTGACGCTTCCTTTGATTTTACCCGTCTGGTTTTCAAAGGAAACAGAACTCCAGTTGGCAGATTTGTATTGGATCAGACCATTCCCTTTCATGAAGGCTTCAAACTGCTGAAAACTGGTACTCTTTTTAAAAATTCCGGCGGTTGAATCGTACGCTGCCTGAAGATTCCCATTTCCAACCAGCGTAAAAAAATTATTGGCTGGTTCCGCCATTTTGTTTATAAGCCCACAGGACACCGTCAGTCCCAGAATCACAACACCAATTACAGCCGTGCTGAAAAAGCGCCTTGTTTTCATCGTTCCTCCCTCTTTTTATGCAAATTTACCCAAACGGGTTTGGATACAAATATTTCACACATCAAATCAGTGTGATGCCAGGCTCTGTCCATTGCGTTAACCATTTAACGAAAAATCCACCTGATTATATATCATCTGTTGCTTTCTTTCAACTGAAAGTGATACGGGAAGTGATACGGGATAGCCTTACATGAATACACGAAAGTTCCGTTTGCCACCTCTATCAGCAGGGCCGGGAAAAGAGATGCCCAATTCTTTTGAACGTGGATTGAATGTGATTGAGGCTTGTGGTAGGATTTGGACTTCTGAGAATGTGTGTTTGCCTGGATTGAGGTATAAGGATGTATGGTTTTAATCTTCTGAAAACAGACGGAGAAACGGCTGCGAGGCTGGGCGTGCTGCATACGGCCCACGGCGATGTGCCCACTCCGATTTTCATGCCGGTGGGGACTCAGGGGACGGTGAAGGCGCTGACACCGGAGATGGTGAAGGAATGCGGTGCAAGGATTATTCTCGGAAATACTTACCATCTGTTTCTCCGGCCGGGCCACGAGTTGGTTCGGGAAATGGGAGGATTACACCGGTTTATGAACTGGGACCGTCCCATCCTAACCGACAGCGGTGGATATCAGGTTTTCAGCCTGGGCAAGTTGCGGAAGATTAAGGAGGAGGGGGTGCATTTTCAATCTCACATTGACGGCTCCGCCCGATTCCTGAGTCCGGAAAAAGCAGTGGAAATTCAAAATGCTCTGGGTTCGGATATTGTGATGGTTCTGGATGAATGTCCGCCGTACCCTTCCGATTACGATTACATTGGCAAATCACTGGATCTGACACTACGCTGGGCGGAACGGTCACGAAGGGCGTGGACAGACACGGTATCAGATTCCGGCCGCTTCCAGTTCGGAATTGTTCAGGGGGGAATGGTGAAGGAATTGAGGCATCGTGCCACTGCTTCGCTGATGGAGATCGGCTTTGACGGGTATGCCATCGGCGGCTTGTCTGTTGGAGAGCCAAAGCATTTGATGCGGGAGGTCCTTTCTTATTCCGTTGACTGGTTGCCGGAGGACAGGCCCCGCTATCTGATGGGCGTGGGGAAACCGGACGATATCCTGGATGCGGTTTCCCGGGGCGTGGATATGTTTGATTGTGTTCTTCCCACCCGTAACGCACGGAATGGGCAGTTGTTTACCCGGTGCGGCCCCATCAATATCAAGCGGGCGGAATTCAGTGCGGACAAGGGCCCGATTGATAAAGAGTGTGACTGCTATACCTGTCAACATTATTCCCGTGCTTATCTCCGGCATCTGTTCAACTCAAAAGAAATTCTCTCATCGGTTCTTAACACTATCCATAACGTCCGTTTTTTTGTAAAATTACTGGAAGATGTGAGAATAGCCATTGAGAATGGTGATTTCACTACATTTAAGACTGAATTTATGAGAAGATATGAAACCTGAAAAATTGGAGGTGTCTTGGTGTTTGAAACATACGCATACGCAGCGGGGGCTGGCGGCGCAGCCGTACAGTCCAATTGGATGGTACAAATGTTTCCCCTGCTGGTATTGTTTGGGATTTTTTATTTTATTCTTATCCGCCCCCAGCAGAAGAAGCAGAAAGTACTGCAAAACATGCTGAACAGCTTGAAGGTTGGCGATAAAGTGATTACCAATGGCGGAATCCATGGTGAAGTTGCCTATGTGGGCGATAAGGTGTTGCACCTGAAAGTAACGAACAATGTGAAACTGGTATTCTCCAAGGGGGCGATTGCCGGTCTGCAGAATCCGGGCGAAAACGGAAATCAGTGAAGAGGGAGATGTTGCCGAGATGAAACTAAAGATCCTTTTTGTAGTGTTGCTGACGGCGGGGGCGGTTTATTATATTTATCCTCCCAAAGACAAAATTAACCTGGGCCTGGATCTCCAGGGTGGTATCCATATGGTACTCCAGGTGGAGATGAAGGACGCCATGAAGGCGGAGCTGGACAATTCAAAATCAAACCTGGAACGCATCCTCAAGGATGAGAAAATAGACGTGAAACAAGTCAAGGCCAATCATGAGAAGTTGGAGATTGCGGTCTCTGGTGTGCCGCAGGACAAGACGGATAAAGTGGAAAAGGTTTTTGACGATTACATGTCCAGATTCAATGTGAGCGATGACGGGGATGGCGCTTATACTTTATCCTTGAAGACGGCTGCGATGAAAGAGATTCGCAAGCAGGCCATGCGTCAGGCCCTGATTACGATTCATAACCGCGTGGATGCTTATGGTGTCTCGGAGCCGATTATTCAGCGCCAGGGCCTGGAAAGCAACCGGATTGTTGTGGAGTTGCCGGGCCTGGATGATCCGACACGGGTAAAGAAGTCATTGTCTGAGCCGGGTTGGCTGGAATGGCGTCTCCTTGCCGCACCCAATGCTTTCAAATCAAAAGCAGATATTCTGGCTGCGAATAATGGTAAACTCCCTGAAGGGACGGCTGTTTTCCCTTCAGAACCCCGTGGGGATGGCGGTGTGGTATGGTATCTGGTAAAGGATCGGGTGGAGCTCAATGGAAATGATATTAAGACGGCCCGGCGTTCTTCCGACCAGTTCGGAAGCCCCAATGTTGCCTTTACCCTGAATCAGGCGGGTGTATCCAAGTTTTCCAGGGTCACAACGGAACACAGGGGAGAACGGCTGGCGATTATTCTGGATAAAAAGGTCGTTTCAGCACCCAGCATCAACGAGCCGATTAACACTCCCAATGCACAGATTACCGGCCATTTTACCATTGATGAGTCTGAAGACCTTGCAATCAAATTGCGGTCAGGCGCATTGCCTGCCAAGATGACCTTCCTCGAAGAACGGACTGTGGGGCCATCTCTGGGAAGAGACTCCATTCAAAAGGGCATACGTGCAACGATGATGGGTTTGATTATCGTGATGATGTTCATGTTGTTTTACTATAAGGTGGCTGGAATCAACGCAGATCTCGCGCTTGTGCTGAACATGCTCTACCTGCTTGGGGGGATGGCATATTTCCATGCGACCCTTACCCTTCCCGGTATTGCCGGTTTCATCCTGACAATCGGTATGGCGGTGGATGCCAACGTGCTGATTTTTGAACGCATCAAGGAAGAGCTGCGCAACGGGAAGACACCGAAATCAGCCATTGATGCCGGGTTTTCCAAGGCGATGTCGGCTGTATTGGACGGGAATATCACAACCTTGATTGCCGCACTGTTTCTGTTCCAATATGGAACCGGGCCGGTCAAGGGGTTCGCAGTTACCTTGAGTTTGGGTATTGTCGCGTCATTGTTCACGGCTATTTACGTATCCAGATGGTTCTTTGACCTGCGAATGGCGTTGACGCCCAACATCAAAAAGCTGAGCATTTGACGAGGTGATGAAATGAAAAAAGAAATGAATATTTTTGGCGTACGAAAAATTGCAGTTACCATCTCGTTGCTGCTTATGGCCGCTTCTGTTGTTATCATTGCTTTGATGGGTGTAAAACGGGGAGTCCAGTTTGTCGGTGGTAGTGAAATCCAGGTAAAGTTCAGAACGCCGGTGGATATCAGTGACCTTCGGGCCGCGTTCAAGAAAAACGGATTTTCCCATGCCTCTATTATGCAGATAACCGGACAAAATGAGTTTATTATCAAGCTGAAGGGAAAAGCAGGGGATGAGACGGCAAAAGGGAGTAAGGTTTCTCAACGGATCTCTGAAATTTTCAGGGAGGCATCTAAAGAGGAAAAAACATCGCTTTTTGACCTGAACAAAACCAACGCGACGGACCTTGCCTATTTGATGAAAAAGGGAAATCCGCTGAAAATTGATGAGAACGAAATGATCGGTGAGAAGCGGACGGTCTATGATGATATCGCTGAAAAGATTGTTCAGGCCCGCTCGAAAAAGGGAGATTTTTTTAACTCAATAGATGAGGCCCTGGTGTCGGTTACGCAGCCGGAAGTGAAGGATTTTCTGAAAAAGAGCTGTACCCTGGGAAACTACATCAAACTGAAAGAAGATACGTTCAGCCCCAGTATTTCTTCGGAACAAACGGAGAAAGCCATTCTTGCCATTGTAATGGCATTGGGTGCCATCCTGGTGTACATTTCCATCCGGTTTAAATTTAACTTCGCTGTAGGTGCGGTCCTGGCTCTGGTCCATGATGTCACGATTTCCCTTGGGATGTTTGTTCTCTTTAAACAGGAATTCACGTTGCCGGTGGTGGCGGCATTTCTGACCATTGTCGGGTACTCGCTGAACGATACAATCGTTGTCTTTGACCGTATCCGGGAAAATTTGAAGATTGTAAAAACAGTGCCGCTGGATCAGGTGATTAACACCAGTGTTGTTCAGACATTGACCCGGACATTGCTTACATCACTGACCACTCTTTTTGTGGTTGTGGTAATTTTCTTCTTTGGCGGATTGGCCCTGAAGGGCTTTTCTTTCCCGCTTCTCGTGGGCATCATCGTCGGAACCTATTCCTCCATCTTTATAGCCAGCCCCGTTTACTACTTTGTGGAGGAGCATTTTTACAAAGAAAAATAAGTATCGTATCGAGAGGGGGCAGATTTATCTGCCCCTTTTTTGTATTCTGAGTTCAGGGAGGGGCACATGATCCGGATTGAGGATGTTCTGGATGTTTATTCAAAGAACCGTCCTGACGGAGATGTGCTTCAGATTCAGAAGGCCTATGTGTTCGCCAATATGATGCATGAGTATCAGAAACGCAAATCCGGCCTGCCCTTCATCACCCATCCGCTGAACGTTGCCTATACAATTGCCGAAAATAAACTGGATACAGAGAGTGTTGTTGCGGCTTTGCTCCACGATGTAGTGGAAGATACCGATGCGTCAAATGATCAGGTTGAAGAACTGTTCGGGAAAGATGTTGCCGGCATTGTTGATGGCCTCACAAAGCTCAGCGCATTGGAAAATATTGACATTTCAGAGCGAAAAGCGGCAAACTTCAAAAAGCTTCTCATTGCTATTGCCAGGGATCCACGGGTCTTGATTATCAAGCTTGCAGACCGGCTGGATAATATGCGCACGCTGGAATTCATGAAGCCGGAAAAACAAAAACTGATTGCCGGGGAGACGCTGGAAATCTATGCACCTCTTGCCCATGCCATCGGGATGTCCCGTATCAAGAATGAGCTTGAGGATTTGAGTTTCCGTTATCTCTATCCGGAGGAATATGAAAAGGTTTCAAAGCAGGCGGATGAAAAGGAAAAAATCTACGCTGAAGATATGGAGCAGATTCGGCAAGTACTTGAGCATGAAATGAGGGCAAATGGGATCCGCTGTCTTATTCAAAGCCGTATCAAGCATAAGTTTAGTATTTTCAGAAAGATGAAGACGCAGCGCATTACACTGGATGAGGTGTATGACTTCCTCGCTTTTCGTATCATTCTGACAGACAATGATCCCAACGAATGCTACAAGGTAATTGGAATACTTCACGGGCTCTGGACCTACATTCCCCATCGGTGGCGTGATTTTATTTCCCAGCCCAAGGAAAATGGCTACCGTTCAGTGCATACTACGCTCATTTATGAAGACGGCGTATTTTTTGAAGTGCAGGTCCGTACCGAGGAAATGCATCAAATCGCGGAGCAGGGAATTGCAGCTCATTGGCAGTACAAGCAGGGTCGGATAGAGTCATTTGAGGAGTCACGGCTTTATCAGGTATTGAGCCAGACAATCCTGGACCTGAAGGAAAAGACATCCGATGAATTTTTGACTGACCTTGCCCAGGGCTTAAAGGACATCAGTCACGGTATCACTGTCCTGACTCCGAGAGGGAGGACCATTGCGCTCCCAGACCAGGCGACCCCGGTGGACTTTGCTTATTCTATTCACACGGAAGTGGGGAATCATTGTGTGGGTGCGAAGGTTGACGGGCGGCTGGTTCCCCTTCACACCGAGCTCCATGATGGGAATATTGTGGAAATTCTGACAAATCCAAATGCCAAGCCGAGTCTGGACTGGTTGAAACTGGTTCGGACGTCCAGGGCAAAGCATAAGATTCGAGCAACATACAGGGCCCTGGAACGGGAGGAAAAAACGGTTGAAGGCCGAGAAATGCTTGAAAAGGCCATGAGGAAACACAAAATTCCCTTCAATCAGCTGGATGTAGAGAAAATCTCCAAAGCGTACAAGTCATACAAAATCTCCAAAGTTGAGGAGCTCTATTTTCTTGTCGGAAACGGAACGATTTCAGTTAACAAGGTCCTGGGAATTATTGAACCCAGTTTAATAAGAAAGAAACAGGCCATTTCACTAAGCCGGAAGCCTGCGGAGGCGGGGAATTTTGAGAGGCAGGTTCGAATTCAGGGCCTGGACGGTCTGCTGGTGACCCGTGCCCGCTGCTGCAATCCGATTTTTGGAGACCCGATTATTGGCTATTTGACAAAATTGAAGGGCATCAGCGTGCACCGAGCAAATTGTGAAAATCTCAAGCAGGGTAGAATTGACCAGGCCAGGCTCATTGATGTGGAATGGGTGGAAGACCCGAGTCACTCTTTTCTTATTGAAATCATTGTGATTTCGGAAGACATTACCGGAATGCTGGCGCGTCTCACAGATGTCTTTGATTCAATGAACCTGAATCTTCGCAAAGTTCAGGGGGAGAGCTTCCGGGCAAAAAACCAGGCGCAATTTCATTTTACGGTTCAGATTACTTCCCGGGACGAATTAACCAGGGTACTCACCCGGATCAAGGGAATCAGAGGCGTATTGTCTGTGTGGCGAAAGAAATGAAGAAACGTTTGCCTGCTCTGCTACTGACTGGGTTTGTAATTGTTTGTGTGTTTTTTTTCCTTCCACGAAAGCAAATTATCTGCCGGTTGAAAATTGATACGGGGCTTCCTGTTGAACCAGATCTGATTGCAGTTCTGGGGGGTGGGGTTTTGCCAGGCGGCAAATTGGGAAACTCAACCCGGGAACGATTGGATGCCGTAATCGGATACATCCGTGAGAGCAACAGTCAGTGCCCGATCCTTGTGCAGGAATATCCTGCGGGGCGTAGGAAAATGGTGGAATATCTTGTTGCTCATGGTGTGGATGATAAAAAAATCCTGTCTTCCGGTTTCCGCTATAGAGAAGAAAGAGGTGGAACAGAGAACAATATAGAAGAACTTTTTCATGTTTTGAACCAGAAAAAAAGGATACACCGGATTGTTCTGGTAACTTCTCCCTATCACCAGAAGCGGGTACATTTGATGCTTGGAGAGAAGGCCCGCCGCCTGAAAAACAGTGACATTTATTTCTACTTTCTGCAATTGCGGGATGATGGGGAGATTTCCAGATGTAGCCGTTGGCGATTCTGGCATCTGGTACTTCATGAAACTTTCGGAATATTTTTTCAGCGATTGAAAGAATAACTTGTGATATTATGAAGGAAGAATCTTGATTTTCTGACTGTTAGGAGATTTCACATCGTGGTTCTGAACAAGTGAAGGTAAGGAGGTTCAGTTGAATTTTCTGGATCGTCTGGGGAAATGGGTGCTGAATGCCGTGGCGGAGGCAGGTGACTTTGCCATTCTCTGCTGGACAGCACTCAGATCAATATTCAAGCGGCCCTTTGATATTCGTAATCTATTCAAACAACTGGAGCGGATTGGTGTGGATTCTATGCCGGTTGTATTGTTGACAGCGCTTTTTACCGGCATGGTGATTGCCCTGCAGACCTATTCCGGTTTTAAACGCTTCCAGGCACAATCCATGGTGGGGGCACTGGTGGGTGTTTCTCTTACCCGTGAACTTGCACCGGTTCTGGCCGGCCTGATGGTATCCGGGAGAATTGCTTCGGCCATTGCGGCGGAAATCGGTACCATGCGGGTAACCGAGCAGGTGGATGCTCTGGAAGTAATGGGTGTTGATCCGGTTCAATACCTCTTCGTGCCCAGAATTCTGTCCGGAACCATCATGATGCCCCTGCTGGTAGGCATTGCAGATGTAATTGGCATCTACGGCGGGTTTTTCCTTCTCGTGAACGTCTTTGGAGAAAACCCGGACATGTATCTGAACAAAGTCTATCAGTACACCGATGTCCATGATGTCACCAGTGGCTTGATAAAGGCGGCGGTTTTCGGTTTTATCATTGCCATGGTGGGGTGTTTCAAGGGCCTTCGTACCGAAGGCGGTGCCGAGGGCGTGGGCAATGCTACTACCAGTGCCGTGGTAATGGCTTCACTCTTAATACTCGTTTTGGACTTTTTCCTGTCCAAGCTCATGTTTTAGGGGGCAAAATGATAGAGCTTAAAAATATTCATAAGTCATTTGGCTCCAAACATGTTCTGAACGGCATTAACCTGCATATTGTGAAAGGAGAATCCTTTATAATTCTGGGTGGTTCCGGTACAGGAAAATCCGTTATGTTGAAACATATTATCGGCCTGATGAAACCGGATAAAGGCCGGGTTTTTATTGATGGGAAAGATGTAACAGATTACACCCGGGAACAATGGTTTGATATCCGGCGGCGGTTTGGAATGAGCTTTCAGGAAGCGGCACTTTTTGATTTTATGAATGTCTTTGAAAATGTAGCTTTTCCCATCCGACGCCATACCCGAAGCACGGAAATGGAGATTAAGAAACGGGTGGGCTACTGTCTGGACATTGTGGGCCTTTCCGGAAATGAACTGCTGATGCCTGCCGAACTATCCGGCGGTATGCGTCGCCGGGCAGGCTTTGCCCGGAGCATTGCCCTGAATCCTGAAGTGCTGCTCTTTGACGAGCCTACCACCGGGCTGGATCCTGTAATGACGGACCAGATTGACAACGTAATCAACGACCTTCGCCGGGGGCTGGATGTTACCTGTGTGACCATTACCCACGACATGGTCAGTGCTTTTGACATTGCAGACAGGATGGTGATGCTCCACGAAGGGGAAATCGTGTTTACCGGTACCCCGGATGATGTAATGAAATCCCGGCTCCCGATTATCCGGAGCTTCTTGAAGGGAAGAATCTGTGAAGAAAAAACCCAGTGAGGTGAAAATATGAATAGTGAAAGAAAAGTCGGATTGTTTTTTCTTGTGGCATTGATTGTAATTGCCTTTCTTATCATGAAGACCGGGCAATTCAGCCTTTTTGAAAAGGGCGAGGTCTATACCCTCCAGGCCACGCTGGACACTGCCACCGGACTGGATAAAGACAGCGATATCCGGCTTGCCGGTGTCAAAATCGGTAAAGTTCTCAGCGTTGGGCTGAAGGATGGAAAAGCGGTTGTAACCATGGAAATCCACAAAGGTGTTCAGTTGCCCGAAGGATCCCGGGTAAAAGTTGTGGCGAAGGGAATTCTCGGAGACAAGTATCTGGAAATTCTTCCGGGTTCAAAAGAAGGTCGAATCGGAGCCGGGGAAACCCTTGCCAGTGAAAAAGCGGTGTCAATGGACGACATCATGGACATTGTCTATTCCGTCGCGAAGGACATCAAACAGATCACGAGCACGCTCAAGCGGGACAGTAAAGTTAACAAGGATGAAAAACAGATTGCCAGCATCATGGATAGCATTGAAAGGATTACAGAGGACCTGCGCCAGATTACCGCACGGAACAAAGACAACTTTACCACCTCCATTGACAACGTTAAATCCTTTACCGGAGATTTAAAAAAGGACATTCCGGTTCTGGCAAAAAAACTGGATAAACTCAGCACACACCTCGATGAAGTGGTGGCAGAAAACCGGGGTAATCTGAAAACAACCCTTGCCAACGCGAAGGAAGGCACGAGAAAACTCAGCGACGCCCTGGACTACATTGACAGTGTCGCAAAAAAAATTGACTCCGGAGAAGGTACAATCGGTCAGTTGGTCAATAAGAATGAAACCGGGGACAACCTGAATAAAACACTGGTATCTTTTCGAAAAGCCATGGACAGTGCCAGTGATTATCTCGGTGCGTTCAGCAATACCGGTGTTTATCTCGGGTTCAAAAGTGAATACATGTTCGATGTGGCAGACTCCAAGAGTTACTTCAGTGTGGACATCATTCCTTCCGCTACCCGTCTTTACCAGTTGGAAATCATTGATTCTCCTTATGGCAAGATCAGAGAAAACAGCTATCATCATGTGATTACTGATTCTTCTGGCAATGTACTGGATGATTACACCGAAACCATCACATCCAACCGGGACGCGATGAAGTTCACTGCTCTCATCGGCCAGCGGTACAAAGACTTCAATATCAAAGTTGGATTGATCGAATCCAAGGGTGGATTCGGCCTGGATTATGAACCCCACAATTATAAGCGGTTGAAATTTTTTGGCGAGCTTTCTGATTTCAGCCGGGAGAACGACCTTGCTCCCCGCCTGAAAATCGGGGCAAGCTATCGTGTTTATGGAAATTTCTTTCTCGATGCCGGTGGGGATGATATTCTGGAAAGCGAATACAGCCAGTTCTTTGCGGGAGTCGGTATTCGGTTCCGGGATGATTTTTTCAAACACCTGATTTCCAGTATGAGTTTCAAATAGAGTGAACCGGGTGCTGAATGGCTAAAAAGAAGAAAGCAACATTTGAATGCGGAGCCTGTGGCTATCAGACTTCCAAATGGCTGGGAAAATGTCCGGAGTGTGGCGCGTGGAACAGTTTTCTGGAAGTTCCGGAAGAGTCGGCTATTTACCATGGGCAGGATCTTTCTGTGGCGGCTCCCCAACCTATCAGTAAAATTGAGAAATCTGAGCATCCCCGCTATTCCAGCGGAATACCGGAGTTCGACCGGGTTCTCGGTAGCGGATTTGTGCCGGGATCCCTCGTGCTGGTGGGGGGAGAGCCTGGAATCGGCAAGTCCACTATGATGTTGCAGGTATGTGAAAAACTGGCCCATACCGGAAAACGGGTACTTTACTTTTCCGGGGAAGAATCGCCCAGTCAGATCAAGATGCGGGGAGACCGAATCGGGGCAGTTTCAGACAATCTCTTTATTTCGTCTGAAGTGACAGTTGCCGGTATCCTCTCACTGGTGGAACAGCACAAACCCGCTATGGTCATTGTGGACTCAATCCAGACCGTATTTTCAGAAGACATCTCATCCGCTCCCGGAACAGTGTCCCAGATTCGGGAGGCCACCACAAAATTCCTGTTTGCTGCCAAAAGAAGCGGTGTGGCATTTATTGTGATTGGGCACATCACGAAGGAAGGCGCTATTGCCGGCCCAAAGACGCTGGAACACATTGTGGATACTGTCCTGTACTTCGAAGGGGAGCGATTTCATGCCAGGCGGATTGTCCGGGCCGTGAAAAACCGTTTCGGTTCTACAAACGAAATCGGTATCTTTGAAATGACGGCTGACGGAATGGTGGCGGTTCCCAACCCATCTGCGGTTTTTATCTCTGAACGCGCGAGGGAGGCTGCCGGTTCTGCCATAATCTGTGCGCTGGAAGGAACCCGTGCTATTTTACTGGAAGTGCAGGCGCTTGCCGCAGACAGCAATTTCGGGACTCCCCGACGCATGGCAATTGGTGTGGACCAGAACCGCCTTCACCTGCTTCTCGCCATCATGGAAAAGCGGTTGGACTTCGCGATTCAACGGGATGATGTGTATGTAAACATCACCGGTGGTTTTGCTGTCAGTGAGCCGGCAGCCGATCTCGGTGTTTGTATGGCAGTTGCTTCCAGTTTTCTGAATAAACCTCTGGGAGAAAAAGACGTATTTATCGGTGAAATCGGCCTTGCCGGAGAAATTCGCAGTGTCGCGCAACTGGAAAAACGAATTCGGGAAGCCCGAGCCATGGGGTTTGAACGGGCAATTGTGCCGGGCGGACTGAGAAAAAATATCCGGGACCTTGCTACCAAAGAATTCCAGATTGCCGAAGTTGCCACCCTGAAGCAAGCATTCGACCTGATTTTCTGATTCAGGGGGAAGAATAGTGCGAGTGCAAGTGCGCGAGAGGGGACTCACCGCAGAGGCCGCAGAGGGCGCTGAGGGGGAGGAGCGGAGGGGGAGAGGGAGAAGAATTTAACACAAGGGCACAAAGTTCAGAAAAGATAGAACGAAGGTTCAGAA
>Ga0164318_10004673_pt1 | contig 13195 bp, 12 predicted proteins | sample GuaBasSedimGuay9_FD_113734 | JGI IMG/M metagenome (GOLD analysis project Ga0164318, IMG submission 113734) | Subseafloor sediment microbial communities from Guaymas Basin, Gulf of California, Mexico - Guay9, Core 4571-4, 0-3 cm | ecosystem: Environmental > Aquatic > Marine > Hydrothermal vents...
CGTCTACGGGCCAGGAAAATGAGATCATGGATGGATTTGAAAATTTTGATGACACCATCCAGGTGCCTGCTGATAAGGAAAGAAAATACCTGACCGACGAGGAAAACACGGAAGTTGTCCAAGCGGTTGAAAACATTGTTAAAAAGTATCAATCCGATGATCTTCCCATTTATATAGCCGGTTCCCCGGCGGTGGTACATTTTTTAAAAGAAGCCATGATGTCGGACATGTCTAAATTTATGCTGCTGGCTGTTTTGACCGTATCCATTCTGTTATATATCATGTTCCGCAGAATTTCAGGAATGGTCCTGCCGATGCTGATCGTTATCCTTTCGCTGCTGTCAACCATCAGCCTGATGGCAATTTTCGGCGTTCCCATCAAAATACCGACGGAAATCCTACCCTCATTCATTCTGGCGGTTGGCGTTGGGTCCTCCGTTCATATTCTGGCGATTTTCTTTCACCGCCTGCGAAAGACAAAAAACAAGGAAGAATCCATCGTATATACCATTGAGCATTCCGGCCTGGCAGTCATGATGACTAACATGACCACTGCTGCCGGGTTAATTTCTTTTGCCAACGCATCTGTGGCACCGGTGGCGGAACTCGGAATATTCGCGGGCGCTGGCATCTTACTGGCTTTTATCTATACCATCGTTTTACTGCCTGCACTAATAGCCATTATCCCGTTAAGCAGCAAAAAAACAGAATCCCTGCGAAAGAACAATCGGATCATGGATACGATACTGGAAAGCATCGGCCATTTTTCCACCACCCACCCCAAAAAAATCCTCTTTGTCAGCTTCTGTATCACGGCCATTGCTTTTATAGGCATCTTTTCCATCCAGTTTTCCCATCATCCGTTAAAATGGCTGCCGGAGACCAGTGAGATCCGGACAGCCACTGAGAAAATCGACAAAGAACTCAACGGCTCCCTCAGCATGGAAGTTTTATTTAAAACCAACCGGGAAAATGGCCTCTATGAACCGGAACTGCTGAACCGGATTGAAACTGCCGGCAATGAATTTATAAAAATATCAAATCAGGAATTTTTTATTGGAAAAGCCTGGTCAGTCACCACACTTTTAAAGGAAATCAACCAGGCATTAAATGGGAATGACCCGGCAGCCTATACCATCCCGCAAAACAAACCGCTGGTGGCGCAGGAATTATTACTTTTTGAAAACAGTGGTTCGGATGACCTGGAAGATTTTGTGGACAGTCAATTTTCCATGGCCAGGCTGACGCTTAAAGTCCCCTTTGTGGATGGTATGTTATTTGATCCTATGGAAGAAGAAATAACCGATTACCTGAATAAAAATTTTGCTGATATTGACTTTCAGATCACCGGACTGGTTGCCCTGCTTGCAAAAACATTCAACAACACCACCACGAGCATGGCGGAAAGCTACCTGATCGCCCTGGCAGTCATTACGCTGATGATGATCCTCCTGATCGGCCGCATCCGGATCGGCCTGCTCAGCATGATCCCCAACTTGGTGCCCATCATCATGATGCTGGGCGTCATCGGCTGGTTCGGGTTCCCCATGGATCTGTTTACCATGATGGTGGCCAGTATTGCCATCGGGCTGGCTGTGGATGATACTATCCATTTCATGCATAATTTCCGGCGGTATTATGAGCAGTCCGGCGACCCGGAAAAAGCGGTTTTTGAAACATTGCACAGCACGGGGCGGGCCATGCTGGTGACCTCAGTCGTCCTTTCCGTCGGTTTTTTCATCTACATGTTTGCCAGCATGCAGAATATTATCCGCTTTGGGTTTCTCACCGGGTTTACTATTTTAATGGCCCTGGCATCGGATTATTTTATTGCTCCGGCGCTGATGGTTCTTGTGAATAAAAAACGAGCCTGAAATGATGGCGTCGCCAAAAGCCACATCTACTGCGTTGTAATGGTTTTTCAGTCTCTTGATATACTACATGGTTTATCTCAAGCCTGAAAAACCAGTACGCCTTGCCAAATTTTATGGAATTGGTGAAGCTTTTGACTTAACCATCTGAAAGCCTCTAAATATAATACATGGTTATCCACTTCACTCAAGTTGAACGTATTGAACCGCCAAAATCAAAGGACTATTTTCCTGGATACCCGCCTTCGCGGGTATGACGGGCGATAGCCACATCTCGTGAATCGTCATTCCCGCGAAGGCGGGAATCCAGTAGCTGCGGCCCGGGTGTATTGAGAAGTTACAAACTTCTATGTAACTTCATAATGGACGGTGGGATAAATCGTAGGTCGGATTAGCGCGTCAGCGCGTAATCCGACAAATTTCATGGACCGGTTTGACAAAATTCTTTTTTATACAGGGAGGAAAATATGAAATTAATATATCAATTAATCATAGTGGGCGTGCTGATTACGTTTCTTCTGCCAATGTCATCTGCTGTTGCTGATGACGAAAAAGCCCGTGAGATCATGCAGAAAGTTGATGACAGGGACGATGGTGACAATCAGACATCCAATATGATAATGACATTGATTGATAAGCACGATAAAAAACGAATCCGAAAACTATCTGTATTTTCAAAAGACAAGGACGAAGATACCCTCCGGCTGATGTTTTTCATTCACCCGGCAGACGTCAAGGATACATCTTTTTTAACCTGGGATTATGATGATCCGGATAAAAATGACGACCAGTGGCTGTATTTGCCGGCCCTTAAAAAAACCAAACGGATCGCGTCCAGCGATAAAAGCGACAGTTTTATGGGGTCTGATCTCAATTATTCGGACATGACCTCCCGGGACCTGGAGGACTATGATTTTTATTTAAAAAAAGAAATCCAGGTGAGGGGTAAAGATGCCTGGGTCATTGAATCCATACCGCGTTCAAAAGAGATTATTGATGAAACCGGTTACTCGAAATCCCTTCTCATCGTTCAAAAAAATATTTATTTTGTGGTCCGTGCGGTGAATTGGGAAAAAACCGGAGGGTACGTTAAATTCATGGATGTGGTCACCTTAGAACAAATCGACGGCATATGGATAGGCACTGAAATGCATATGGCGAAAAAAAAAGGCAAGCAGACCGTTCATAAAACCGTATTAAAATTTAATAATGTTAAATTCAACCAGGGGCTTGAAGAAGATTTATTTACTATCAGAAGGATGGAAAAAGGGCTGTGAAGCAAATGCGATATCATTATTTGATGGGTTTTAAAAACCCTGTCGTCATTTTCATCATTGTATTATTCAGCATGGGGCTGTTTTCTCCGGTTATGACATTTGCCGATGAAGATCCCGGGTTAAGTGAAATTTTGAATGGTTTTGAAGAAGACACACAACCGCTCGTTAACGATGACGATGTTTTAAACGGGTTTGACGATGTATTCGAAGACGCCCCTTCCCTGTCAGTATCAGACGATTCAGCGATATCGGAAACGCCTGCGGCATTTTCTCCCTTTAGCATAGACGGTTATTTTAAAATCAGTTCAAGCGGCAACTTTGCGCACAATTCTCCGTCTTATAACCAGACAGACTGGCGGGGCCTGTCGCGTCTGCGAACGGAACTTCAGCTTGACTTAGACATTGCTTTGCCCCGTCAATGGAAAGCCTTCGTCAGCGGCAAGGGATTTTATGATTTTGCCTTTCGGATTAATGGTAAAAATGATTATACAAACGATGTAATCGATGAATATGAATCTGAAATTGAACTCCGGGAAGCATACCTGCTTGGCTCCATTGGCAAAAATATCGACATCAAAGTAGGCCGCCAGATCGTGGTCTGGGGAAAATCAGACAACATCCGGGTAACCGACATCATTAACCCGCTGGATATAAGAGAACCGGCCATGACGGACATTGAAGACCTGAGACTCCCGCTGACCATGACCCGTATCGATTACTATGTGGGCGACTTTAATATCTCCGCCATGGCAATTCATGAAATCCGGTTTAACAAAACCCCGGTATTCGGCCATGATTTTTACCCGTTTCCCATCGCCGCACCGCCAGAAGATAAACCCGGCAGCACCCTTGAAAATACCGAATTTGCAATAGCGCTCAACGGCATCTTTTCCGGATGGGATTTTTCCGCGTATTATGCAGATTATTACAATGATGAAACCCGCTTTGAGGCAATCGACGGATATTCTTTCCCGGTATTTAAATTAACCCATGACCGGCTGCAGATGGTCGGGACAACTGCCAACATTGCCCTGGGGAACTGGCTGTTAAAAGGAGAGGCCGCATGGATTCACGGCTTTGAGTTTGTTCAAACGCCTGATAAAAAATTTGACCGGATCGATGCTCTCGTAGGATTTGAATACTCCGGTTTTTCCGAAACAACGATCTGTCTTGAAGCGGTCAACCGGCATATCAACGAATTTAAATCCATTTTAAAACAACCACCGGCCCAAGCCACAAAGGACCAGTTTCAATCCGCGTTTCGGTTTACCCGAACATTTGTTAATGAAACCATCACCCTGACCGTTCTGGCGTCAATGTTCGGCCTGAAAGGGGAAGACGGCGCTTTTGAACGCTACACTATCGAATATGATGTCAATGATTTCCTGTCTGTGTTATTCGGTATTGTGACCTATCAGTCAGGCGATTTACCGGAGATGCAAAATATCGGTAAAAATGACAGGGCTTTGATAGAAATTAAATATAGTTTTTAAAATGACGACGGATATTTTGTCTCCCGAATCAGGGACGGTATTTTGGAATAAAGTGTATTTTTATTTTGAGGATGCAGCAATTTTTGTTTTTGCGATTATTTTTAAAGATGATATAATATTAAAATGACATAATGGATAAACAAAATATTTTTTCTTACCTGACGTAGGTCTTAAAAAGCATCAAACCAAAGGAGCCGGCATGAAAAACAAAGAATTTGAAGTCCGCGTGATGCAGTATTTTACGGAAAACATCAACCTGCAGAAAAACTGGGAAGTTGCCAAGGAATGCGCCCGGGAAATCATTGATTTAAAATTTAACGATATTCTCTCCGGCAATTTCGAAATCCCGACCACTAATGAACTACAGGAGAAAATATCCAAAAAAGTCCCCTATAAGTTTGATCCAACCAATTTTAAGGATAAAGGCCCGATTGATCTTTCGGGACTTGATGATAACTCGCTCAAAAAAGCGCTCAGTAAAACGGAGTCCATTTATAAAAAACTCTATCACGCCCAGACCAGGCAAGTGGCCAGGGCTGCTAAAAAAGCCTGTAATAGCTTAATCGAAAATATGAAAAAAGAAATTTCCCAGATAAAGAAAAAGTATCTGTCTTAAAATTGATGGCATATTCCCCGTTGACCGTAGGGTGGATTAGCGCAGCGTAATCCACCGAAAAACGGCAATACGCATCTGGCCGCTACCTATAAAAACCGGCGCTTAAAAATTAATTTAAACGCCGCAAATGTCTAATTGCTATATAATAAATGCCGACTTAATATCTAATTAATCGGCAAACCAGTTAATCATCCGCTTGTTCTTTAGGGTTCGGAAATAAATAAGTCATCGAATTTGGCGCTGGAATTTTTTCCGTCTTCAAGGCGCTTTGCCGAGAGCATAGCTGGCTATTTGACCGACAAAGCAACACAGAAGACGGGAAAAATAATAAGCCAAAACGTCGAGTTATTTATTCCCGAGCCCTTAAACACAGGCAACCATTGGCTAATACCACCCAGGAACCCATTCACTATTTCTGCTCTGCCGGGCCAAATGAACGAATAAAAAGATCGCGAAGGGCCTGTCGGCCGTCATCGGAAAGGTTGCGGGTGCCGGTGCCGGCAAACGTATCTGAAGTAATCACGGGTGTGTTTTCAACCCATTGGCCGTCTTCCCAGGAGAACCACCCCTTTTGGTCCTGGTCATAGACACTCAGCGGCCGGTTAAACAGCTTTGCCAGCTCAACCCCCCAGCCGGTTCCCCCCTTTACTGTATTATCCGCCTGTATCCAGCCGACGGCAATGACCTGGTAGCCGCTATTAACCATGTGAAAAATGGACTGGATGACTTTTCGGATTTTATCCGTTCGGGAATAATTGCGCTTCATCAACTTGGACACAATCTCCATGCTGACATCGCCTTTTTGAAGTGCCTCCCGGTTCAGAACCCGGACGCCCCGGGTACGCTCGATATCGTGCCCTTCAAATGAAATATTTACTTCTTCCATATTCCAGGTTTCGGCAAGTTTGCCGAACTCCGCCTCAGCGCCCTTGTGGCCGCCGCTGTAGAGCGTAATTTTTACAATGTCTGTCATTTTTATCTCCTGCGTTTATTTTAAAAAATTGTACCATTATGCAAAAAACACCCGGCAACGTTTCGGCAGGGTGAGCGACTAAAATAAGTCACCTTTTCTATATTACAACCCTGGCCGGCATATTTTTTTCAAAGAGAACCTGATGAATTCACCATTGCATCCGTTTCCACTCGCCGCTTGCCATTATTCATACGAAGGAATCTCAATATCTTTAGTGGTCTTCCGAATTCGATCTATTGCCTCTTCAGCCTGCCTGGCAACGTCTTCCGCTTTTTCAACCGCTTTCCCCCGAGCCGTCCCGTCAACTGTTTCGGTTTTCATGTCCTTAATGGTTAAAATTCCGACAATCAACATGGCAATTAAAATGATAATAAAAAAAGCACCTTTCATAGGGCTATCTCCTTATTTTAAAGATTCTGGACGCTTACAAAGCCATAAAAGTTAATTGAAATCAAACGGATACATCATCTCCCTTGACAATGATCATCTGATAATAATAAAGATATCAAACAGGCTGATGAAAAACTATTGTGCTTGCCAACACCGCATTAAAATTTGGCTCAAATTGTTCATTTATATACATAAACTCCACTTTTTACCAAATTTTGCCCTGTCCTGACTGCGCTCATGACGTTTTTCAATAACCTGTTTAAATAAAATTAACCAAAAAGAGAAACCCATGCCGATATATGAATTCCAATGCGCGGACTGTAGTGAAAAAAAAGAAATCCTGTTTAGAAGCAGTGATGAAAAAATTGAAATGAAATGCGATAAATGCGGATCTGAAAACCTGCAAAGGGTTTTAAGTTCAACCAACTTTTCCATACCCGGCGGTTCCGGCTCAGATGCCTCAAAAGCCACTTGCCAGAGCCATGCCTGTTCCGGCGGGTCCTGTGCGACTTACGATATCCCCGGCCCCCGATAGGACTTAACAAAACTATCATAATTATTGATACTGCCGGATACCCCACCCCGCCGCCAAACACAAATGAAAGGTTTTCAAGACGTTTATTACCGTTACCTGTATTCTCACGAATACCCGCCAAAACAGCCTTGGCGCAGTGAAACGGTTTTCCCGAATTTATAGGGAACATACCAATCGCCCGATATTTTTTATTGACATAGAATGTACTCCTTTTTAATCATGACAAACAATCATAATTAAAGAATTATTCTTTCAATTCCCTTAAATTCATAAGGAGATCGCTTTGAGCACTTTATTTCTGGCAGCCATCATGATGGGCGGGTATGTCATTGCGTACTACACCTATGGAAAATTTTTAGGCAATAAAATATTCAAGCTGGCGGCAGACAATGTATGCCCGTCCCATGAATTTGCCGATAATATTGATTTTGTTCCCACCAACAAACATATCCTGTTTGGTCATCATTTTACTTCCATTGCCGGACTCGGGCCGATTGTGGGACCGGCGGTGGCCATTATCTGGGGGTGGGTGCCGGCGGTTCTATGGGTACTGTTCGGCTCCATTTTTTTCGGGGCAGTCCATGATTTCGGGGCGTTGGTCGTTTCCCTGCGCCATCAGGGACGCTCCATCGGTGATCTGTCTGCCGATATCATCAACAACCGAATCAGGACGTTGTTTCTATTAATTATTTTTCTTTTTCTGTTAATCCTTATCGCTGTTTTTGCTTTGGTCATTGCCATCCTCTTCTCCATGTATCCCCAGGCGGTAATTCCTGTCTGGGTCGAAGTCCCCATTGCCATGTGGCTGGGATATATGGTTTATAAAAAAAACAGCAGCCATGTAACACTCGGCATCATTGCCGTTATTTTAATGTATATATTTGTGGGGGTCGGTGCGTATGTACCGGTTGACCTACAAATTCTGGGACTCAGCGACGGGAATGTCCTGATTGTCTGGATGGTAATTTTATTTATTTACGCCTATATTGCCTCTACTTTACCGGTCCAGACCCTGCTCCAACCCAGGGATTATATCAACTCTCATCAATTATTCATTGCTTTAGCACTTTTAATTGTCGGCGTATTGATATCACGGCCGGAAATTGTTGCCCCGGCGTATGACGCATCTCCTGCCGGGGCGCCGCCGATGTGGCCGTTTCTATTTGTGATCATTGCCTGCGGGGCCATCTCCGGATTTCATTCTCTGGTCAGTTCCGGCACCTCTTCCAAGCAGTGCTATTCGGAAAACGATGCCCGGTTTATTGGATATGGGTCCATGCTGATGGAAGGAACGCTTTCCACGCTGGTTATTGTCGCTGTTGCCGGCGGAATCGGCCTTGGACTTACCACCGGAGACAGTGAATTTCTTACCGGCCATGCGGCTTTTTCCCACCATTATGCTTCATGGGCGGCGGCATCCGGACTGGGCGCAAAAATCGGGGCCTTTGTGACAGGGGCCGCAAACATGATAGAGGCCTGTGGTATCCCTGCTAATATCACAATGACCATTATGGGGGTTTTTATTGTCTCTTTTGCCGCCACATCACTGGATACGGCCACACGGCTTCAGCGCTATATTGTCGGAGAACTGGCAGTTGCTTACAAACTCCCCTGGCTGGCACGCAGGCATCCGGCAACACTGATTGCCGTGCTTACCGCTTTTATTCTGGCGTTTTATAACGGTTCCGGCAAGGGTGCCATGATTCTGTGGCCGCTGTTTGGAACCGTGAATCAATTACTTGCCTCCATGTCGTTGCTGGTAATTACCATTTATCTTGCAAAACAACGAATTTCCATTAAATTTACAGCAATCCCCATGGTCTTTATGATTATCATGACAGGATGGGCGATGATACTGGGGCTCCAAAACTTTTACCATGATCAGAACTGGCTGCTGTTTGTGATCAGTATCATGGTGTTTGGTCTAGAAATATGGATGATCATAGAAGCGGTTCTGTACTTTAAAAAAGAGGTCACCGTATAAAAATGGCAAAAAAACCATCCAACCTGATCTATGGCGTTGATGAATCACCCACATTATATGAACTGGTTGTCTTAGGGATTCAGCACGTATTTATTATTTCCGTGGCATTTGTTTTTCCGGTGATCATCATTCAGGAATCCGGCGGCACCCCCCAACAGGCCGCCACCATGATTGAAATGTCGATGATCGCCGCAGGCATCGGTGTCATTATTCAATCCTTTAAAAAAGGCCCGATCGGTTCAGGGTATTTATGCCCTGAGGTGTGCGGACCGTCATTTTTATCCGCATCCATTTTGGCTGCGCAAACCGGTGGTCTTGGCGCAGTGTTTGCCGGTACATTTTTTGGTGGATTTTTCGAAGCGATATTTTCACGCGTTGTAAAACACATGCGGGCTTTTTTCCCTCCTGAAGTGACCGGGACCGTGGTCGCCATGGTGGGCATCACCGTTATTCCCTTTGCAATGCCGCGATTCCTTGGATTAAACGAAACAAATCAGGCAATCCGGCACGCTGATATTTTCGTGGCTGTCACAACCCTGGCGGTGATGTGTGGTGCAACGATCTGGGGAAAAAACAAGTTTCGACTTTATAACATCATCATTGGCATGACAACCGGTTATCTGTTGTCTTTTGTTTTCGGGATCTATTCCGCAGACCAGGTATCCGCATTCTCATCAGCTGCGTATTTTTCTTTTCCAAAGCCGATTTTATACGGATGGAGTATCAGCTGGGGCCTGGTGCTCCCGTTTATTGTGGCCTCTCTTTGTTCGTCATTAAAAACGATCGGCGATTTGGCCACCTGCCAGAAAATCAATGATGCGGACTGGAAACGGACAAACATGGAGTCTGTGAGCCGCGGGCTTCTGGCCGACGCCGCATGCGCCATGGGTTCCGGGCTATTAGGGGGGATGGGGCAATCCACATCTTCGAGCAATGTGGCATTGTCCATGGCCACCGGTGCCACCAGCCGAAAAATTGCCTGGGCCACAGGGATCACATTGTTGGTGTTGTCATTTTTTCCTAAACTCGCCACAGTATTTGTGATCATGCCAATACCGGTAATGGGCGCAACCCTGGTTTTTGTCGTCAGTTTCATGATTGTTGTGGGATTCCAGATAATCACGACACGGATGCTGGATGCCCGAAAAATACTGGTTGTTGGTCTTTCCATCATTTTGGGGTTAAGTGTGGACATGGTACCCGGCGCGTATGATGGTATGCTGGGCTGGATCGCACCGATTTTTAGTTCCTCGCTGTCTTTGGCCACGGTATCTGTAGTGATATTAAACCTGCTCGCCCGGATCGGTATTGCCCAAAAAAAAGTCCTTGTTTTAAAGCCGGGCATCGATTCCGGAGAAACCATATACCGATTTATGGATGATCAGGGACGCACCTGGGGCGCACGACCGGAGATCATTTCTAAGGCCATCCGGGTCATTACCGAGTTTTTTGAGGCCAACGAAGTCGCCCGCCTAACAAAAAATGATATTGAGATAACGATAAGCTTCGATGAATTCAACATAGACATTTTTATCCGTTACGCGGGTCGGCCATTTGAATTTCCAACCGAGAAACCCACGCCGGAAGAAATCGTGGCTGATGAAACGGCAATTGCCAGGCTGTCGGCTATCATTATCCATCGTACCGTGGATCGAATGCAAAGCGAAGAAAAAAATGGCCGGGTTGCCATGCATTTTCACTTTGACCATTGATGTAACCATTTCATGATTTCACTCACCCCTCTTTTAGTCGATGTCATTTTGGCAAACACTTATTGACATTTTGACACAATCAAATTATCGTAATAATAAACGCAATAACCAAGGAGACAATAATCAAGGAGAATGGATATGCCAACAGCAGAAAAAAGATTTCAAACCAGGATGCCTTATCATGTCCATGAAATATTGGCACACGCAGCAGATTTGTCAGGGGCAACTTTAAATCAATTTGTTGTGCAATCGGCATTGGAGAAAGCCAATGCGGTTTTGGAACAAGAGAGGGTTCTAAACTTGACATTCCGGGATGCAGAGATATTATTTGAAGCAATTGAAAATTCACCACCACCAAACGATCAATTAATAAAAGCAGCTCACGCCTATAAGAAAGAATTTGTTAATGAATAGGTTTGAAGAGCTGAACCGTTCGCATAATAGAGCTATATTTGATTGTGGAGTGAAAGAATTAAATGAATTTCTTCATAATCTTGCGCGACAAAATCTTAAAAAAGGACTCTCTCGAACATTCGTACTGATAAAAAAAAGTATTCCAAAAGAAATTTTGGGTTATTACACGCTTTCTGTTTTTGAAATTTCTGCTGAAAAACTACCTCATAAATTTGCCAACAAATATAAGGGATACCTTCCTGGTATAAAAATTGCGCGTTTAGCAGTTGCCAAAGATCTGCAAAAGCAAGGTTTAGGGAAACACATGATTATCAATGCAATTAAACGGGTAATCGCTATCTCTGAAAATGTCGGCGTTATAGGATTATTTGTGGATGCCAAGAATGAAAATGCAAAAAAATATTATTTGCAATTTGGTTTCATTTCTTTACTTGATCATTGCCTGGAACTATTTCTGCCGTTAAATACACTTCTGAAAATGCATTCTTCCGTGTTTAAAGCTGCCCCCGCTAATTCTGCCAACAGATTACTCAACACTATCATTAAGTAAGCTGTCCCTTGAATTATTATTAAGTAAGCTGTTCCTTGAATTTATGGTCAGCATTCAATGTTGGCTGTTCGACGTTCAATTTCCAGTTTTCACCGGCTCCCACCCTGTTACCAATGACCATGATCAATGGCGGCCTGCAGGCCGCCGCTACATGGGGTATCGCCTCCGGTCTATGTAGCGGAAACCTTCAGGTTTCCATAAAAAAATCAAACATACATCCGGCCAAGCATTTCCGCGGCTGTTTCATCCAGCTGTTCCATTCGCCGGACTTCATCAAAGCGGGCAAGAAGATCATCTGTCCGCAAATGCCGTTTTTCCGTACCGGAAAAGCTATGAATGATTTCGCCCCGGTGCATCATGATCAGGCGATCACCAAGGTTTATGGCCTGCTGCATGGAATGGGTCACCATGAGGGTGGTTAATTTGTCGCGGGTCACAATCTCTTTTGTCAGACGGATTACGAGATCAGCGCTTTTGGGGTCCAGCGCCGCGGTATGTTCATCAAGAAGCAATAACCTCGGTTTTTGCCAGGTGGCCATCAAAAGGGTGAGGGCCTGGCGCTGCCCCCCGGAAAGGGTTCCGATGTCATTATGCAACCGATCCTCAAGACCCATGCCCAATGGTTTGACACGTTCCCGCATTTGTTCGATCCGTTTTTTCCCCAGGGCCTTTCCAAGCCCGTGCCGTTTTCCCCGTTTTGCCGCAAGCGCCAGGTTTTCCGCAATGCTTAAATGGGGTGCACTGCCGGAAAACGGATTTTGAAACACGCGTCCGATAAAACTGGCGCGCTTGTGCTCCGGCCACTGGGCGATGTTATTCCCGTCAAGAAGTATTTGACCCGCATCCGGTAAAAACGATCCGCCAACCCCGTTGAGCAGGGTGGATTTTCCTGATCCGTTGGTCCCGATGATAATGACAAAAGAGCCCTCTTCAACGGACAGATCCACTCCTCTAAGGGCATGGACTTCGTTTTGTGTCCCGCTAAAAAAAGTTTTATGAAGACGCAAGATTTCAAGCACGTTGAATTTTTCTCCTCTTCCAGCCCATCTTGTTCCAACCCATCCGGTTCCAGCCCATCCGGCCAAGCATACCCGGTAACACCAGCGCGACAAAGACGAACACCGCGGTGATCAATTTCAGGTTATTGGGATCCATTCCAAACCGCAGGGCAATGGCAATAAAAAGACGAAACAACACCGAGCCCATGATAATACTGACAAGAACAAGTCCCAGCCGACTGGTTCGCACAAGGGCCTCTCCCAGGATGACACTGGCAAGCCCCCACACGATCATACCGATACCCATCTGCACATCGGCAAATCCCTGGAACTGTGCTAACAGGGCACCGGAAAGCGCCACGATTCCGTTGGAAAGTCCCAA
>Ga0164318_10004674_pt1 | contig 13194 bp, 18 predicted proteins | sample GuaBasSedimGuay9_FD_113734 | JGI IMG/M metagenome (GOLD analysis project Ga0164318, IMG submission 113734) | Subseafloor sediment microbial communities from Guaymas Basin, Gulf of California, Mexico - Guay9, Core 4571-4, 0-3 cm | ecosystem: Environmental > Aquatic > Marine > Hydrothermal vents...
AATGATGAATTGAAATAAAGCAACAATTCCAACAGCTAATGCCCATCCAGCGACATGAAACATACCGACTGGTAGAAATAGAATTGCACCTAAGATTATAATCGATAACAAAAGTTTCGTTCTGTTCGATAGACGATACCAGAGATTCCACCAAGGAGACATCACTGCTTTTTTTCTTTTTTGTGCTTCTCTCATTGTTTTCATAAGAGATATTTCATATTTTGCTGCCTTTCTCTGTCTTTGTTCCATTTTTTTAAGACGATATGCTTCATCGATTTTGCGCCTAATCGCCTCTTTCTTTAATCTTTTTCTAGCAAACCAGCTACGGTCAACAATAGTATTGATTTCCTCTGGAGTGAGAACGTCACCGTATTTTTCAGCCAATGACAATTTGAATTTTTCAAGTTCAGCCTGTTTTTTCTTCTTTCGTTCTTTCCATTTGCCTTTTATCCATTCTGTAACAGCTGTTTTTGAGATAGTACCTGGATACCATACAAGCTGAGGTTTACCATGTTTGTACTCAATCCCATATGATCCAAGTTTTCCGCCTTTAGATGGTCTTAGGACATATTCTTTTTGGGCAACTGTCCGTCTTCCAGTTTTGCCAACAACAATCCCTTTTTGCGGTTCCTCTACTTCCATTGGTTTTTCAATGTGAATACCTGCCTCTTGCAATCTATCAAGCTCTTGCTTTGTTGGTCTTGATCCTTTAAAAGTGGCAAATTCATTAACAGAGATTTTACCCATTGATGAAATGTTCTGATAAAGTTTTTCTCTAACAGTTTCTATATCTCCTTTTTGGATCTTCTCAAGTAGAGTTTTATATTCCTCTGGTCTTTCTTTTTTCAATTTATACAGCAAAAACTCTGGCGGGGTTTTGTTATAAAATGATTTATAGCCAAGAAGATCCTCTCCAATGATTTTTTTCATAATGTTTTCTGCACCTTTGGATCTGATCTCTTTTCTCAATTTTCCTTCAGTGGCAGCAGATGGGATCTCTCTGACTGGGGGAGGGAGATCAAGTCTTTTACTGATTGCTTCTATTTCATTTTGACGCAGTTCTCCGCTTCTAACAAGAGATATTAGTTCACTCTGCACAACATCTGGTCTTTCTTTCAATATCCGGACAAGTTTTACCGGATCAGATCCGTATTTGTTTGATAAACGTTTTAACAATGTTGAGCCTGATGATGTTTTTTCAAGATCTTTCAACTCTGCTCTAGCTTTTTTCTCTTCCATAATTTTCTTACCTCTTTCAGAGCTATATGAAATGGGTTGTTTAAACCTTAAAATCTTATCAACTTTGTTTCCATATATCTTTCTGAGGGTTTCATCCAAACCTGATTGTTTAACATAATATGCTTCGATAGTGTCAAAAAATGCTTTTTTCTTCGACTCGGCAGCGTTTCTTGAAGCTATATAATCTTTGTAGAACTTGGCAGCATCAAAGTTACCGTATTTGTCTGTATATTTTGCAGCCCTGTCAGGATCAATTTGCACTGCTATATTTAAAATCTCATCGGGTTTTCTGTGAAGTCTCTCTTGAATTCTTGCATGAATGCCAGAATCTTTCAAATAATCTTGGATTTTTTGTTTGATTGTCTTATCTGATGGTTTATAATTGATTTTCTGTTCCCACTTGTCAACAGATCTTGTAAAACTAATTCTTTGTAAATCTCTTTTGCTTACATCGCCTAAAAGAGAATGTAAAATGCCTGATACCTGTGCTTTTACATCCTTGATTTTACGTGCAGCTGGAGAATAAACAACTATATTTGCCTTAAGGGGATCATCAATACCAATATCCTTTGCAACCTTATATAGTTCATTTGGATATTTTAAATCCCTTGGAAAAAGAGTTCTCTTTTCTCCAGTATATGGATTAATTATACATATCTTTGTTTTCCATTTAGCCAACCTATTTAATGGACCTTCCAGATCTTTGGGCACCTTTTTCCACCTACCCTCATCTGAATGACTCTGGGGTTTTCAGAAAATATGCTACTGGCTCTCTCTGAAAAGATAGAGGGAAGAGGATGAGAAGTCTCATCCTCGCCTTTTAGATTAATGACTTGGCTTCAATCTGTTGCCGGTTTTATGCCCAAACTTGTCCCCATCTATATGCAACGTATAGCATGGAGACAAAGAGAGCTACGAAACCAATTATGTTCAATGCTGCTAGGATCTGCAATGTTCCACCGACAACCCACATGTATGTGAAAATTGTTGAAAAACCAACGTATGCATCGATTGCCCAGCCAATCAATGCAATTACTATGAACCAGAAGAATGCGCCGAGTGGACTGCCCGGTCTGCCATCGTTGTATATTGTCACTTTGCTACGCAGGAAGTACAGCATTACGGCAAAACAGCCAAGCAGAATTGCTAGGAATGGAAATGTCCACATCTTTATCTCACCCTCCTCTTACCTATTGGTCCTCTGGTTAGCGATGGTAGCGCATATCTGGGTTGTGCATACATTGCTGCTATGAATAGATACAGCATTGTTACTGCTCCACCGAGTGTTAGAGCGGTGTCCATTGATACTGGGTTTGTACAGTTGTACACATACATTGCGGATCCTGTCAATGTGAGTGCTGTATCATTCTGTCCAGTTACTGTCAAAGTAAAGTATGACTCGTCTACTCCTTCGTTCACAACCGCCTGCATCAACTGGTACGAGGATACCCATACTGTTTTATTTATTGTTTTGGTTGTGTCTGTCTTTGAGATGGTTGTTGTATATAATGTTACACCGCCAACGCTTAGCGTTATGGTGTGTGCCTTGCTTGACAGGAGACCAGAGACTTTAAGTTGTATTTTTGCTACACCATCATCAAGCGCATTCTTTGCTGTATATGCAAAGATTAGCTTGTGATATGGTGTTCCTTCATTCCAGTCGATTGTGGTCATGTTGTTTCCAGCAGTAGAGTTGGTATCTATGCTTTCAACTCCGCTAGTAAGACTTATGTTATTTTTGTTTAGGTATCCGGATGAATTATACCAGTAGACAAATGACTTACCGGATACCAATGCTGAGTTTCCATCCATGTCAAAATTGCTGTCTTCTACATATTTCGCATCTGGGTCTGCAAATGTTGCGTTCAAATATCCTGGTGCTCCCACAAAGGCTGCTGGCAAAATTACTGCAATCAAAACCACTAGCGTCGCTACTACACCGGCAACTATCTGCCTCTTTTTCTCAAATGGCATTTCTTTCTTTTCCTCCTTTCTTTTTTGGCTCTCCCAGAGCCATTCTACGAATATCACTAGGCATGTCTTTGTTTATAAGGTTTATAGATGAAAAATATTGAAGAGTTATTTTTTTATTATATCTTTGTTATAGCAAAGTTATAGCAGAATTAGATGTTTTTCAAAATTGTTATAAATGATTAAATGTATTATAATTGTGTGTGGAGAAACTATTCGATAGGATCTTTTAGACGTATTTTTATACCAGATACATTACGAGATTGCATTGACAAATATTGTGAAACCACTCAAGTAAAAATTACTGAAATATTTGATTCTGCGATATATGCTTTGTTCACCATTTGGAAAGAGGATTCTGAAAAGATTCGAGAGATCTTAAGATATAATCCTCCTCCAAAAATGAAGAAACGTAACTACCCAATCATGGTTCGTTTTCCGATTGGTGCTGATCCGGTCTACAATATGGTACAACTACTTGAGAGTAATGCAACAGTTAGAAGCACAGAAGATTTTATCAGAAGGGCAATATCTTGGTATCTGAGAAAGGAAGGTTTTCTAGAACCCATAAAAATTGCAAAAGTTAGATGATATATTTTTGCAATACTTTTGCAGTAAAAATACTATAAAAATACATCAAGAAATGTATGAAAATATTATATACATTACAATTCTCTGTATTTTTGGTGAAAAAATAAAAATGGCGAGAAAAAGAGCAAAATATTCAAAGCAGAAATATAAAAATTATGGGCTTTTCTCAAACAGACAAGGCAGCGACAAACTGATAATTTATGCAGCATTGACAATTGTCGGGATTTTACTGGTAATTTCATTGTGGGCTTTGGCTGAAAACGTTCTTAACCCTGGAGCATGGGCAATGTTGGTATTCTTCGGTTATGCAATGGGGTTGATTTTATTATATGAAGAGAATGTGTTTCCAACATTGCAGGGTAACAAATGGATCTCATATGCAATCTCCTGGTTCTGCATGTTTATTGCGGTTCCAGTTGTAGTATCTTTGATAACCAGTTTTGATATTGCATCGCTAGTACTTGCAATGATCTTTTTTGTACCTGGTTTTCTAGCAATTCTGCATATTCTAAATGAACAATATGTTAGAGAATTAAAGAAAAAAATCAAACCAAAGAAACGCAAACTTATTAGAAAGTTTAAGTAGGCGATTGGGATGCTTGAAAGGCTCAAGCGATATAAAAAAGTATTTTTGATTCTGGCAATATTAGTCGTTGCCAGTTTACTATTGGTCTTGTGTTCTCATATTTTGGTAAATGGTTTTTCTTTTTCTCAAAGTTCTGATTTTGTTGTAACTATTGATTCTCCGCTGAATGGTGATACAATCTATGGTCCCGATTATTATTTCACGATAGAAGGAAGGTCTTTTGGTAAAACATTAGACAAAGTATATATCTGGGATGCTGACTACAATGTTGGGGTACTTGCAGGAGTATCACCAAGTAGCTATGCTAAATCATTATATGCTGGGGATTTTTCAAATGGTAGGCATACTCTCTGTGTTCAGGCAATTGGGACTGATGGTTCTGTTTCTCAGATTGCTACTGTCACAATTTATATAGACAACGGAGGGATTGAGGGAGCGAATAATGCTTATTTATCTGATTCATTGCCAGCACCTTTTAATCATGTATTTAGACCTGCTGAGGATGTTGTTAGACAGACAATTGTGCTTATATCTGGAGGAACAAATAGCGATGATTTAAATGGCAACAATGTGCCTGATGTTTTTGAGCAATCACCAATTGCACCGACATATAATCCAATAAATGTTCCAGTTACTTTTATATTTGTGATTGTGGCGCTTGTTGTTGTTATTCTGATTATTGTGATTGTAATACGTGACATGCTCGCTAACTATGTCACTAAACGTGCTGAGATTGAAAAAGCGGTTTTACGTAACAAGAAAGCAATGGAATACAGATTGAAACTAGCCGAACTTGAGACAAAGAAGGCAAAGTTAATTTCTGAAGGAGCCAACGCTAAAGAGATTGCTCGATTGCAAGCTCAGATTAAAGCTTTGAAAAATAAGCAGCCTCCTGTTCAAATATTCCTTGGTAAAGGAAAGATTAAAAACATCTCAAAGGAGGAAAAATAAAATTGCCATCTACTAAAGAGATCAGAAAGATGGCAAAGCGTAAGAAAATTCCTGCTAAAAAACTTAGTAAAATGATATATGGTAATTTGCGTAAAACAAAATGGAAGAAAGAACATGAGGAAAGAATGAAGATTTGGAAGCAAAAATATGAGAAGAAATATGGTAGGTATACTATTGAGAAGGCACGTAAACTTGGTTTGCTTCCTCCTAAGTCTTCTAAAAAATGGAAGTCACCAAAACATGGTGAGCAGAGCAAATATTTCCATGTTCGTCTTAAATCCCCTACAATGTTTAAGCCTGATTCATTTAGGACTGTAACTCTTGGCAAGGTTAAACAAGTTTTTGCTCGCAATAAAAAAACCAATCTATTTGAGGCACAGAATATCCTGATTCCAAAAAAATATGCAAAAATTAAAGGAGATAAGCTTATTGTTGATCCTTCTCTGAAACATTTTCTTGAAAAATATGGGATTAAAGAAATTCGTAAAATGAAAAGTGGAGGAGATGCGGATTTTAAAGCTGTTAAGTGCCCAGGCGGAAAAATTCGCAGTAGAGGAAGGGGGCGTGGTTTAGGGATTGGTAAAGGAAAAGGACCAATTGGTCGCTATAAAGAAAAAAATCCATAAAAGCATTTGTAGAAGAAGGAGGTGAGATGTTGGTTAAGAGAAAAAGAAAAAAACTTGGGAAGAGAACCAAATATGGGAAAAGGACAAAATATTCGAAAAGGAGAAAAGGTAAGAGAAAAACAACGAAAAAAAGACGTAAATAAATGGCGTCTACGCCTGCTTCGAGAATACCTTGAATTTGAACAAGAGATCAAACAGAGATTAAGGCAATTTAAGCCGGATGTGTCTCTGTTTGGTTCTCTCGCTAGAAAGAAAAAATATCCTAGAGATATAGATGTCGCAATAGATGTTAGACAGTTATCCGCATCTGAATTTAGAAAATTATCTACTGAAATTCATAAACTTGCTAAAAAATATCCTCATATAGATCCTGTATTGTACTCATGGAATGGTAAAAGATTGCCTCCTAAAAAATTCAGAGACAAAGTAAGATGGGAAAAAGATAAATGGGATTGGTATGCTAAGATATAGATTTAAGACACAACAACCAAAATTCAAACCAGTAAACAAAGCTCCTTTTAACAGTCCAGAGTATATTGGTGAACCAAAATATGATGGCATCCGTGCTATTATTGAGAAGAGAGGAAGAAAAATTCGCATTTTGTCACGCTATGGCGATGATATTACTGAACATTTTCCACAAATTGTAGAGGCTGCCAAAAAAGCGTTGAAAGGAAATGTTCGTGTAGATGGTGAAATAACAGTAGTTGGTCGCAAAAACAAATTTGAAAAAATTATTTCTGTTTTGAAATCTAAAAAACCTAAAAAGATTGCTGTGAGGTATCATGTTTTTGACATTCTTGAGATTGGAGATAAAAGAATTTATAGAGAACCTTTACTTGAGAAACGTAAGCGCCTTTTGAAGAAAAAAGTAAAGCCAAACAAAATTGTGAAACTGACACCTTATGTTTTGGATCCAACTATTAAGGACTATAAAAAATTTCTGAAAGAGGGTTATGAAGGCATTGTGCTTAAAAAAATTGATTCACCATATAGGTTTGGTAAACGGACAATTGACTGGATTAAAGTTAAACCTGCCAAAACAATTGATGCCAGAGTTGTTGGTTTGAAAAAAACATCGAGGGGAAAAATGAGTTTTATCATCAAGGATCTTAAAGGTAGATCCCTTGGTCTTGTATCATCTGCCAAGTTAACTACTGAGCAACGAAAGATGTTGATTGATGAGATATTGCATGGGCGGAAACCCAGAGTTGAAGTTGCAGGTGAGGAAATTACTAGACATCATAAGATTCGTCATCCTCGCATTATTAGAGTGAGGATTGATTTAAAATGATTGATAAAATTGGAGGTAATCTAAAAAATGATAGATAAGAAGGATAGAAAAGAATTTGTGAAACAGATATTAGTGATTGCTGCAACATTGTTTATAATTGTAAATATTGCTGCATATATATGCAGCATGACACTACATTATACTCCTGCTGGAATTATGCATACTAAACCTTTTAACAACCTTTACCAAACATATATGACAATTGAATTATATGAAAGACCTACTGTCCCTTACCATACTCCTTTTGGTTCACCATTGCCTTATATTCTGATTGGTTTACCATTACCATACATTCTAGTTGAACGATCAGGTACTATATTACTATTCTTTTATGTTATTCCTCTAATAGTTGATATTTTGACATGGGTTGCAGCTGGTGCAATTATTGTATGGTTTTTGCACCAAAAAAGCATTCAAAAGCAGTTAAAACCTTTAGAAAAGGATATTCGTTTTGCTAAACATTTAATAACAGATAAACATTCATTGCTTGGCATCTGTCTAATATTATATGCAATGTTTTTAACTCCTGCCTATTTTGAGCCGTCTGATTTAGGCATCTCAACTGGTTGGATTGCTTTTGCGCTTGCATTTTTCCCATCAAATCTTATGTGGATTTTGCCAATTTGGATGTGGACTGGATATGTGGCTGTTTTTGCAGGAGCATTTTTAATTGGCAAAAAACTGCTTAACAGATTTGGAACCATTGGTAGAGAAATTGAAATTCATCCCTGGTTAGCATTTGGTGTGATCTCAATTCTATCTGCAATAATGGTATATATTATCTTAACCCTTACATGGGGGTAGAGAATGAAGAAAAACACATGGGATAAGAAAATTAGGATTGGAAACAAATATGTTCCAAAGAAGCGTATCTTAAGACATTATGCTAAACTATGGAAAAATGATCCTTATTTCAGAAGACTTGTCACTACAGACGGTGTTTTTGTACGTGCAGTATATAACAATCGACCTGTTATCAAACGAAGAAAAATTAAAATAAAATCTTTTGAAGATCTTCGTGAACTTATCAAAGATCATGCTGTTGAGTTTCATATTCCTCAGAAAAAACTTAAGCATGAGATGGCTATTGATGTTGATGTTCCAAAGAGATGGCAAAAAAATGGTAAGAGGCTAGAAGTTCTAAATGCGTGTATTGATCATCTTAAAAAAGAGGTCAAAATTAAAGCAATTGTCAAAACACCTTCTGGCTATCATATCCATATTGACCGCATTCCAAAGCGCAAAGTTAAAAAATTGTTGAAACCATTGGCTGATAGATATGCTCCTCTGGTAACTCTTGGTAAAGAAAAAAATAAAAGAAAAATTGTCATCGATGTTGCTGAACCAAATATTGCGATTCCAGGCTCATTGTCTATTACTGGAAAAGTGTATAAAAAATTGAGGTGAGTAGAGAAATGAGAAAGATAAGGAAGATTGTTAAAGTCCCAAAACCAATAAAAGAGGTAATGGTTCGTGAAAAAAAGAGTGTACATAAACCTATTTCCAGAGAAGATGTTATTTTGTTAACCTTTTTTGGTTTGATAATTGTCGTGCTACAGGTCAGTGCTAATATACTGAATATTATACAATGGGCTAGCATTCATCCAAATTTTGACTCATATCATCCTCTGTCACCAATATTTGGTCTGATTGCCTGGACTTTATATATTGCTTGTATGTGGTATAAAAAAATAGATTACTGGGTCGTTTATGTTCCTGCTGTGATTGGTTTTATATATACTGTAATTCTCCTTGCTCTCATGCAGGGATGGATAGACACATATGCTTTGGCTAGATTCCTAAACAGTTTTCCTTTTAAAGTGAAGGCATAGGCAGAATGGCAGAGTGGCGCCGATATGCTCTGCCATTCCCCCACATTTGTTCCACACTCCTTAATTTGTATTTTATATTATTTATACTTTTTCAAAAAGGATTATATGTATGTCTTTTGGCTCTGCATTGACGTATTTTCCTGCTAAACCACCATCATCTACGAAAAAATTGGTTTTCCACAGAATTTTACCAATTGGATTGTCATCTCCATCTAAAATTGCTGTTTCTCCATTTGGAGGATACATTCCTATATCCCAGATGTCCCTCCAGTTTTTTGGAATCAGAATTGTCCATCCTGGATACAATTTGTCTAATGTTTGCTGAATGGATTCAGGTATATAATCTCTAAGAATTTCTGTTACAAATAACTCACTTGGTGCTGTCATATTATTCTACCTCTATTTCTTTGAAAAATTCAGAAATATCCTCGATTTTTTTGATGTCCTCTTCAGAAAGATGTAACTTAAGATGTTCCTCAAATTCGTTTTCATTTACAATTTTGCCACAGATAATGCATTTGCGCATAACATCGTGGTCAATGAGTTCTACTTCAACTCCTGTTGGTGCTTCTATCTTTGATACACAGCCACGCCAAATATGGATAACTACTTTTGCCATATATTCTCACCAATTCACTATTTGGAAATTATTGTCATCTAAAAATAGTTCTAGAAGATTATCTGGCAGATCTAGTGTTCCATCTTCTATAGTTTTGACTGGTTCTTTATATTGTACCTCAATGATTTTGTCATCTGTCTCTTTTATTTCTGTTTTATAAATGTTGAAAGAGGCATAATCAACGCTGGCAACTCCAAATTGTATATAATCCTGTCTGGGATTTTGCAAAATGTCTTTCAAGCCTTTTTCATCTGTGATAATATGTAGCTTAGCCCATCCTTTATTTCCCATCCATGTAGTTACAACTACTGTGCCAATTAAATCATATTTGTTTCTTGTTATGTCTTCCATATTATTGTTTCTCACCATCCTCCATCTCTTTTCCAATAATTTCTACATCCTTTATTTCTTCGTACTCTGTACACTCATCTATCAGATTTGAGAAGCTGCGTGCTTTTTTAAGCGCATCTTCTTCGTTTTTGGCATCAACATATGCGATTGCACATCTTTCTATTGCAAGACCTACAATAAATCTTACCATAAATTGTGGTTCACCTCCAAATTAAAAAAGAGGAAGGAAATTAGTCTACCCTTCCATCTACTGTCCAACTGTTAACTGCTGTATTTTTGTATACTTTATGCCAAATGTTGCCCATTCTGATCATCTTATGTTCTGGATGTCTCAATGTGCCCTGGATGTATACCCCGTCATCTGTCAAAATTGCTCTTGTTGCAATGTGCGGATTGCCCTCTCCTCTACTGAGATCATAGTATCTAAGAATATCCAATGCACAGTTTAACTTTGCCTTCCAGCCTATTGTCTTATTTTCGAACAATGAAAGATCCAGAGCATCCAATAATTTCTGGAAATCCTGTTTTGCATGTTCTGGGTATGCATAGTGTCTTATCTGTGCAGGGTTACCAAATGCTTCGCTGATAACATAAAAACCTATGCTTTTCTGTTTCTTTACTCCAATGCATTTATAATCCAAGATATTAATTCTTTTTGCCACCTTCTCCACATTTTTATGTGTCTCTGGTGTTTTAACAGCTATGTCACGCACAATGAATTTTGTCAACCCACCATATTCGTATGGTTCTATTATGAGGGGCAGATCTTCATAGGTTATGATTTTTCTAATTCTGATTTTTCTAGCTTTTTTCAACAGATCTTTTTTGGTCAATTCTGGATGGGGTTCTAAAAAGAATTCGCCTTGTCTCAAAATTTCTCCACGTTGATACCTCTCATATTGTTCATCAGATAAATTGCCTGCAAGATCTCGATATGCTTCTTCAACTGTTGAAACATTTCTGGATTTGAGCTGCACTAAATAATACTGATGTCTTTTGCTTCCTCTGTCAATTGAGCTGAAATACCTGATGTTTTTGCCTTTTTCTCGAACAAGAGAGGCGCCAAGATGATGAATGAATTTTTCTTCAATCTCACCTGTTTTCTTATTTTTCACTTTTTTGGTTTCATACCAGTCTTCTGTTACATCCAAGATAACCAAGTTTTTTGGATTGAGACCTGCTCCATTTAATGCGGAAAAAGGAATTATACAATGATGGATTGGCATATGATGTTCTGGTATCTTTGTGCAAATTGGACATGAATATTTTGGAGCATCTTTTAAACTAACCCATCCTCGCTTTTCTTCATCCCATTCTGAATTGCTCCTTGAATGTGCTATTTCTGCATCTCGTAATAACCACAAAAGATTTTCAGATTTGAAAATGTCGGGGTCCTTTGTTTCCTCAAGAAATGAAAATCGTGTATTCATGTATGTTGAGTTAGCTTTGGATTGCTCTTTGATATATTCTTGTATTTCCTCAATGGATTTATCTTTTAAATGCGTTTCATAAAACCAATGCGTTTCTGCAATGCTTCTGACAATGCCTTGGTGAGCACTGGTAGAACTTGAATAATACTCTCCATTTAAAATATATCCATTTTGACATTTGACTGCTAGTGGAAAATGATAGCCATAGCTGTATATTGTGTCATCTTCAAAAAATATGTTTCCATTACCTGTTGAATTATATGTTTCCCGTTCTTCTCCTTCAGCGAAGAAGTAGTTAAAAACTATAGCCTGGTTTGTATATTTTTTAATCTGCATAAAAAGTCACCTCCCTTTGAGGTTTTATCAAATTGATTATTCCTTTATTTTTACTGTTTTCTCTTTTTCTATCTCTGCTTGCATCTCTGTTGTTGTTTTTCTGCGTTCTTTTTTACGAGTAACCAGGAGTTTATCCAGTTTTTCAAAAAGATTTTTCTCTGCCAGATCACACTGGTTGGCTACAAAACCTCTGTAATCAATTGATAGTTTTCCTTTTTTATCAATAGTTATAACTATTCTTTTCATACATACAACTCCAATGTTATCTTTTCCTTTTCTTTATCAAAATTTTTATTAGCTCTTGCTTTACTCATAATATATGCTGCAACGCATGTCTGTTTCATAATTCCTGTTAAACCTTTTATAATCATATCATTTCCACGGATATGCAGTTTGCCCTGTTCAATCCATGTTTCTGCATGTCCATATCCTGGGATAAAAAGTGTGACATGCCCATTAATCTCTTTGTTTAAAATTTTTGCATTGTATAACTCTGTGAGAAGGTTTATTGCTTTTTCAAACAATTTTGCATTTATTGTCTCAAGCATTACTTCACATTCAACAGTTTTTGACAAGTGTCTTCTCACCTCCTTTATCTTCCTTCTATTCTTGGTGCAAGCCAGTATTTGCCTGTCAGTTTTTTGTCATCAACGCAGGTAGTTTCAAATGTTGCCTCTAAGACATTGTCTGTTGCGAAACTGATTGTGACTTCTTCTATTTTTTGTTTTTTCAAAGTGTCAATGAATTTTAAAAAGTATTCGATACTGTAATTGCTTGTTTCAATGTCATCTGCTTTTGCAATCACAACTTCTTTTTCTTTTTGTGTGAATTCTCTCTGAATTATGTTTTCATCATTCCAGTTGCTTTCACCAGTAAGAATGACTTTGTTGGCATCTGCTTTTATCTCAAAGTGGTCAGTAATTGTTTCCAATGCCTTGATTGCCTTATACAGTTTCTGGACATCTATTGTAAACTTGGTTTTCAGATTGAGCTGTGGGGTCTTTCGTATTTCAAAGTCTTCGAGCTTGTAGAGACCAATTTTTTTATGAATATCATCGCATTGAATGTGTAAAAACTTGTCATCTATCGAGTCTATACTGAGTATATCTTTTTTGTTCATCACTTTTAGAAATGATGTTAAGGCAGAAATGTTCATTGCGAAATCTACATCTGCTCTGGTTTTTTTGAGACCTGGAAGCGTAAGCTCAACCATGCAGACGTGTGCCACATCCACCTCTTTGAAATACAGCATTCCTTTTTTGACAGCTAATCTTACTCCATATCCCTCCGATACCACAAGTTTCATTAGTTCTGTGAATCTATGCATTTCTCCTACAGGGATTTCAAAACCAATTTTTTTCATATATA
>Ga0164318_10004675_pt1 | contig 13192 bp, 9 predicted proteins | sample GuaBasSedimGuay9_FD_113734 | JGI IMG/M metagenome (GOLD analysis project Ga0164318, IMG submission 113734) | Subseafloor sediment microbial communities from Guaymas Basin, Gulf of California, Mexico - Guay9, Core 4571-4, 0-3 cm | ecosystem: Environmental > Aquatic > Marine > Hydrothermal vents >...
GTTGAATGCGTTTAAAATGGTTGCAAGGGATTCGTTTGGCAGACCAGTTGAGCAGGAAGAATGGTTTAAACAGCGATTAGTAAAATTATGGGAAAGTTCAACTGCAGTGGAGCGTATTATTGGAGTTTTTAGTTTATTAAGAGATTTAGGTATTTATAGTGATGATTTAGCAGGTATGGAGATTGGCCTCCAAGAAGCTGTTTTAGGCAGTGCTGCGCAATTTATTAGCCGTGCATATTTAGATGATGCTATGTTTGAATTTTCGCCTGGGCCGTATTATGATAGTGAGTATGGGATTTCTATTGGTATTGAAATAGAACGCGGTTTGAATAATGATTTTTTGCAGGTAAATTTAGGCGGTGTGCATTGGGCGGCAAAAGCAATAAAAGCTGCGCATCTTGCTGCATATCCTTATTATTTCCCGCAGAGTGATATATTTGGTTATTTTCGTTCTCAGTTAACGGACACAAGTTCTGTTGAATTAGGTATTCAGAGTCGTATTTCATATCTTGTTTTGCCTGTAAGAGGTGTGCAGGATTTAACTTTCATATTAGATAAATTTGTGCTTTTAAGCATTGCTCTTGAAAATTATATGCAGCAACAAGATATGGATTTAGCGCGGATTTGGGCGCATTTTAACTCAAAAGTAGAAGAGATAATCCAAAAAGAGCAGGATATACAGTTAAGTAAAGAGTATTTTCAGCAGGCTAGTTTTGTCCGGTTTTTAGAATTAATCTCTATTAATAATGGGAATAATGGTTTTTGCCGCCAATTACGGGCATTGGTTAAAGATATTTTGTCTGAGATTAAATCTGTATTAGATAAAAAAGCTGAAAACAATAATTTTAGCATAGAAAAAATAAAATTTAAGCAAAATTTGCCAAATATAGAGCAGAGCGTATAACAAATTATCAAATTAATCTGTAGGGGCATGATTTATCATGCCCGGAATAAAAGGTCATCCTATATTATATACTCAAACGCAATTGGTTTGTAAAATTTAGGCGTTTCCCTGTGCCCTAAATTGGAATGTTCTGACCTAAGTCAAACCGCAGGCGCAGCTTGCTGCGTCTAATGATTTGCGAATGAAGAACGAATCAATATGCAGTGCAGGGGAATGTCATAAAATTACAAATCAATTACGTTTGAGTATATAAATTAGATTCCCGCTAAAAGATTGCGGGCATTGTCCTGCTATGCAGGGAATGACAATGGGGTAGGAGAAATACTTGTTTTTTTGTGAAAAATGGAGAAAACGGGATAGAAATGCTGTATAAGTGTGTTTTTTGGTAAAAATAGAGTATTGACTAAATACTATATGTAGTGGTAACGTATCAACAGACTACAAGATAGTGTATCACTTAATGTTGTTGAAAATGGAGGTTTTTAGAGGTGAATTGTCCTTTTTGTGGGAATATTGAAGATAAAGTTGTTGATTCCCGTGTTTCTTCTGAGGGGGAATGTATTCGCAGAAGGCGTGAATGTTTGAAATGCCAGCGTAGGTTTACAACTTATGAATATATTGAAAAAATGCCTTTAATGGTAATTAAAAAAGATGGAAGGCGTGAGCCATTTGACAAAAAAAAGGTTTTGTCCGGATTGCTTAGGGCATGTGAAAAACGTCCGATTAGTATGCAGACAATTGAAAGTTTAGTTGATTCTATAGAACGCAAATTACAAAGAGACTATGAGCGGGAAGTGAGTAATGCTGATATTGGGGAGCTGGTAATGAAGCATTTACAAAAAACTGACGAAGTGGCTTATGTCAGGTTTGCTTCTGTGTATCGGCAGTTTAAAGATATAAATCAATTTTTGGGGGAGTTGAAAGAACTTTTAAGCAAAAGGAGGGATTGAAGATGTATGTAAAGGATTTATTAGAGCTTGAAAAGGAAGGATCCTGTTTTAAAGGCATAAAGAAAAGAGACGGCAGGATTGTTCCGTTTGATAAAATTAAAATCGCGGATGCTATTTTTAAAGCAGCAGCTTCCGTGGGCGGCGAAGACAGGCTTTTGTCTGATGAGTTGACTAATGCTGTTGTCTTATTTTTAGAAAAGCAGTATCGCGGTACAACTCAAATGCCTGAGATTGAGCAAATTCAGGATATTGTGGAAAAAGTTTTGATTGAAACCGGGCATGCTAAAACTGCTAAAGCTTATATTCTTTTTCGCAAAAAAAGAAGCTCTGTTCGCGAGCAATTAAAAGTAAGGAGAAAGGTCAAAAAAACAGAAAATTCTACTGACCTTGCTTTGCTGGTTACTCCTCTTGCTAAGGATGAAATTGTAACCTGGGATAAACTTAAGATTGCTTTAGCATTGCAAAAAGAAGCGGATGTTTCTGAAGAGATTGCCTTAGAGATTGCTTCAAGTGTTGAGAAACGTGTTTTTCATTCAGGGCTTACACAAATATCAACCGCGCTGATTCGGGAATTAGTGGATAATGAACTTTTTGAGCGAAATCTGGATAAAAAACTTACAAAACAAAATATAATTGGTATCCCTACTTTTGATCTGGAACAGTTAATTTTTTCTAAAAGTTGTGAAAATTCTAATATTGCTTCTAATAATCCGGAAGCGTTAAATTTGTCTATCGCGGAAACAATATTAAAGCAGTATATGCTGCAGAAAGTTTTTTCTGAAGATGTGAGTAACGCGCATTTGCGCGGTATGATTCATATTCATGACCTTGGATATCCTAGAGCTTATTGCAGTTCGCATTCTCTTGAATATATAAAAAAATATGGGTTAGAATTAGGAAATTTGTTTACAGCGAGCGCACCAGCAAAATACGCGCGTACTTTAACAGGGCATTTGAATACATTTCTTGCTTCCCTGCAGGCTTATTACGCGGGTGCTTTGGGTATAGGGTATGTAAATATATTTTATGCTCCGTATGTTGAAGATATGGATGATCATCAAATGACGCAGGAAGCGCAATATTTAATTTTTTCTGCTTCGCAAAACGCGTTTTCCCGCGGCAGTCAGAGCTTATTTATTGATTTTAACATCCATACTGGTGTGCCGAATTATTTACGTGAAGTTCCTGCAATTGGCCCTGGCGGTAAATATACAGGTAAGACATATGGAGAATATGAAGATATAGCTATCAGATTTGCCAGGGCAATGATGACTGTGTGGCGAAAGGGAGACAGAGACGGGACTGTTTTTGCTTTTCCAAAATGTGATTTGCATATTAGTAAAGAAACTTATGAAGAACCAAAGCAGTTTGAGCTTTATCAATATGCTTGTTTGATTGCCAGTGAAAACGGCACTCCTTATTTTGTGTTTGACCGCGGGGATGAGGCGGTGCTTTCCCAATGCTGCCGTTTGCGCCAGAAAATTACTGACCAATATATGATTGATCATCCTGAAAGTATGCGTTTCTGCGGGTTTCAGAATGTTACTATAAATTTGCCTCAAGCTGCTTACAGGGCTGGTAAAGGTAATGTGGATGAATTATTTAATGAAGTGGAAAAAGCAATGGATTTTGCTTTAAAAGCGCATTTGCAGAAAAAAGAATTTATCGCGCAGCTTATGCGTGAGCCTGGTATGCCGATGTGGGAAGTGGGCAAGATTGCTAAAGACGGCAGGCCTTATATTGACCTTAAGAACGCGACATATATTATTGGGCTGATTGGGCTTAATGAATGTTTGCAGTATTTGACCGGCAAAGAATTGCATGTTTCAGATGAAATGTTAAAATTAGGGCTAAAAATTGTCGCGTTTATGAATTATAAAACAAAACAATATGAGAAAAAATACGGGCTTAAATTTACTTTAGAAGAATCTCCCGCAGAATCCGCGTGCAGGCGTTTGCCTAAAGTTGACTTAAAGCAGTTTCCTCAGGCCAAAGAAGTGGTAAGAGGCAATATTGACGCAGACCAGTATTATTATACAAACAGCATTCATTACCGCGCTGATGTGCCGGTGGATTTGATTACTAGAATTCGTGATCAGAGTAAATTTCATACATTGATTGAATCTGGAGCTATTTTGCATGCTTTTATTGGGGAGCAAAAGCCTGCGCCTGAATCTATTGAAAATTTGGTTAAAAAAACTTTTGAACAAACTCAGGCAGCGCAGTTAACAATTTCTCCTGAATTTACAGTTTGTAACAGTTGCGCGAAAACAAGCCGCGGTATGAAAGATACGTGTACATATTGCAACTCAACCGACATTTATAATATTACCCGTATTGTAGGTTATTTTAGCAGGGTCAATAATTGGAACCCTTCAAAGCTTGCGGAATTAGAGGACAGGCAAAAAGGTATTTATGCAATATCAAAAGGGGGGAAATAATGAAAATAAAAATATTTGGTAAAGAAAATTGCGCTAAATGTAAGACTACAAAAAATAAGGTAGAGTTTTTTATTACTAAATGGGATGCTAAAGATAAAGTTGATGTTTCATTCCATAATCTGGATACAATGGATGGTATGGTAGAAGGGGCTTTTCATAATGTTTTAGACATTCCCGTAACACTTTTAGAAAAAGATAACCATATTGTAGCGAGATGGGATGGAGAAATCCCTCATTCTGAAAAGCTTAAAGAACATTTGTTTCAAGTGTAGTTTAGGCATTTTTAGTGGATTTCCACTGCACTTTATCTTCGCGAATGCGGGGAGGGAATGACAAATGGGGCGGGATAGACAATAGGATGCCCGCAATGCTTTTAGCGGGCATTGTCCTGCTTGCAGGGAATCTACTTCGAACTTCACTCACCGTTTCCCTCTGTCCGTTTATGTATATTGATCATTCCGTGTGGACAAAATTAGTGGGGGATAAAATGATGATTTTCAGCAATATACTCAAACGCAATTGGTTTGTAAAATTTAGAGAGAGGAATTATTGGAAATGATCAAGACAATAGATGATGCTTCAAAACAAGAGATGACATATATAATTAAAGGTTTTAATCCCAGTACTTTTATTGATTGGGCAGGTAAATTAGCATGTGTAATTTATTTGCCTGGATGTAATTTTCGCTGTCCTTTTTGCCATTCCAGCAGTTTAGTTTTAAAACCCGCAGAAATTGAGGCTATTCCCTTTGTAGAAATAAAACAATTCTTAGTTCAAAATAACGGGTGGATAGATGGTTTAGTTGTCCAGGGCGGAGAGCCTACGCTGTATGAAAAATTGCCGCAGTTGCTTAAAGAAATTAAATCTCTTAATGTGCAGGTAAAATTAGATACTAACGGCTCTGCCCCTGAGGTGATTTTGGATTTAATTAAAGCTGATCTGGTTGATTATATTGCTATGGACATAAAAGCTGATTTAAGTATAGAGCGTTATAACAAATCAGCCGGCGTGGTAGTTGATTTGAATAAAATAAAGCAGAGTATAAGTATCTTATTGAGCAGTAATATAGATTACGAGTTTAGAACTACAGTTGTGCCTGGATTTGTTGACGCGGATGCGATTGGGGCGATTGCAAAATTTATTCGCGGCGCGAAACGCTACACCTTACAGCAATTTTCCTCTGAGGATACATTAGACAGTAAAATGGCTGAGGTTAAGCCTTATCACATAGACCAAATGCGGCAATTCTCCCTGATGGCTAAAAAATTTGTGCCAAATACATCTGTGCGCGGAGCAGAGTAACAAAGAGCATTAGCTGAAGATGTGAAGATTTTAAACAGGTTTAGAGATCAGCATTTGCTAAACAATTATTGTGGTAAAACGTTTGTTAATCTGTATTATAAATACAGCCTGAAGATGGCAGGTTACATTCGGGATAGGCAAACATTGAGGGGGATGGTTAGATTGATGTTGAAAACGTTGACAAATATAACAAAATAAATTCTAACGTAGGGGCGAGGTTTCCTCGCCCGTTAATTATATTATTATTATTGTCATGATCATAATTTTTGTTATTAATCATATTATCCTGGCGGGAAAACCCCGCCCCTACAGGGTAAATTTAAAATATGCGAAACAAAATCAAATCAAATCAAAATCAATGGTTAGTTCATCTCGTGAAAATAGAAGTTTTTCACAAAACGCGAGTTTGTTTTTTAATTCGTTGTTGTCTATGGTTTCCGTTGCGTTGTTTATTTTATTTATAGGAGCGGGAGTTTTGGGGAGTGGGGGAAGCGCTGTAGCATCACTTGATAGTTATATAGGCATAAATTCCAGCGTGATGAACCGAGAAAATGAAACACCGGTTGTTTTTGAGTCAAATCATAAGGGAATTGACAGCGCTTTTAATACGGAAGTATTTAGATTAACAGGACCGACAGGATCAAATGCTTTGATTGAAGATAATGATAGTTATCGAAATAAAAACCCTTGGATGCATTTTAATAATCCTTGGTCTGGAAGCGGAAACCATTTTGTAATTGTTTCTTATGGAGATGACGTGGGGTATATAAATAGAGTAATGAGTTTTGATAGAGATAATTTTACTATATCAGAATATAGGATAATTCCTAATTCGCCAAATGGTCAGCCAATAACTCCATATAATCGGAATCTTTGGTTTGATCCTAATGAGGAATTATTAATGTATGGAGTCACAAGCTATGGAACAGAATTATATGCATATAATGCAGGAGATATTTCTGTTACTCTTGGAAATCAGATAATTTTACCTAATAGTTATTTATTGCTGAAGGATTTCGCAGAATCAAATCCTCTTATGGATGCGTTTAATCAGGGATTTATGTGGAACGATGGAAAAACATTTAGCTATGCTGTCAAGAATAGCAATGGTCAGACTATTGGAATCGGCACTTATTTTTGGACAACTGACCCGACAAATGGAACTCTTAATTACACAGACATAACAGGCTGGGATGACTTTGACGAATTATGGTGTGATAGAAAGAATTATATAATGATGGCGCATGCCAACGATGGGAATTATAGCCATATTCCTTCAGGAAGCTATGGTGTAATACGTTTTGACACGGACGGCAATTATGTTGATTCATGGATATCGGGAAATCCTTATTTTGATACAGGGAAAGGATCAGGGTATGGAGGTTATTGGACGAACAGGAATTATAATCTTTCGAATAGTGTATTTTTAAGAAATTCTTTAACTCCTGATACCTTTTATAGAATATGGCCTCCTTCTTCTGAAACAGGAACTGATATAAGATCGGATTCACTAAGTATAGGAAACAGTTGGGTGTTTAATCCTTCTTACAGTAATTCGGATTATGTGTATGGAGCTGAGTATAGTATCACAACGATCGGTCCAACAACTAAAGTTGGACAAGATGAAATTTTTGCGATAGATGTTACAAATCCAGGAGCAGTATCACACTGGAAAAGAATTGCTCGATTATGGAATGTTGGTGGAAGCTGGGATAATCAGCCGGACTGTTATGGTTCTCCAAATAATGATTATGTTATGTATTGGTCTAATATGGAAGCTGCAGGTGAAGTCAATGGAAGATGGGATACTTTTGTCGCAAGGATATTTAATGGCTCCGACATCACCCCACCAACTCGCTCTAACCCCCAACCAACCGGAACGCTAACTTCAGGAACAACACAAACAACAATTTCCCTAACCACCAACGAAACAGCAATTTGCAAATATTCTACTACTCCCAACACAGCCTATGATGATCTGCTCAACTCCTTGTCCGCCGATGAGGCGGGAACAACCCACTCTCAAATAATATCAGGCTTATCAGATGGGAATACCTATGCCTACTACATAAGATGCCAGGACACCGTCACTCCTCCCAATCAAAACACGGATGATTTCAATATAAGTTTTAGTGTTGCAAATGTAGTTTCTGATACTACCCCTCCAATAAGAAGCAATGGTTTTCCTCAAGGCGAAATAGAGTTAGACACAACTGTCGCGGATATAAGTTTAAGTACAGATGAGAACGCTGCTTGTAAATATTCAAGTATGGAAAACACAGATTATGCGGATATGACAAATTTTAGCGCAACCACAGGCACAAACCACTTAACCGAAGTAACAGGATTAGAGAACGGCCTTACATATAATTATTATGTGAAATGCAGGGACGAATTAAATAATATAAATACAGACGATTTTGTAATTACCTTTAGTGTAGCCAGTAATCAGGGCATCAATAATCCTACAAGCACAAGCAGTAGTGGTGGTAGAAGTTGTTTTATTGCTACAGCAGCTTACGGCACAGAAATGGCAGAAGAAGTAAAAGTTTTAAGCAGGTTTAGAGATAAACATTTGTTGAAAAATAATTATGGCAAAACGTTTGTAAAGATGTATTATAAATACAGCCCGAGGGTGGCTGATTATATTAGGCACAGGGTTTGGGCAAGAGATGTGGTTAGAGTGATGTTGAGGCCATTGGTAAAGGTAACAAAGTAAATTACAATGTAGGGGTTTGATTTATCAAACCCGTGATAATAATTTCATAATAATAATGAATTTAACAATCATCAAAATCTAACGGGCATGATGAATCATGCCCCTACAGATTGTAAATTTTACAAACCTATTACGTTTGAGTATAACCAACTTGTCTTGACATTCTTAATGCCTTAAGGTAAAATCAAAATGGATAAACAGCAGATAAGAAAGCAAATATTGCGGAAGTTAAAAGGGCAGAGCAGGCAGCAGCGGATTGAGAAGAGTTTACAAATAAAAAAACAGCTGTTTTCAGCACCTGAGTTTTTATATGCGCATACAGTTATGTGTTATATTTCAACGGCTGGTGAAGTAGAGACAATGGGTATAATTGATGATATGCTTCAAATTGGGAAAAGGGTAGTTGCGCCAATGGTATTGGTAGAAAGTAAAAATATAAAACTTTTAGAATTAAAAGAAGATTATAAAAATGAATTAGTCAAAGGGGCTTATGGAATTTTTCAGCCTAAAGAAGATTTTACCAGGGAAGTGTCCGCGCAAGATATTGATTTAGCTGTTGTTCCTGGCGTGGCATTTGATTCAAGCGGTAATCGTTTGGGCCGGGGCGGAGGTTACTTTGACCGGTTTTTACTTAGCCTTAAAAAGAGAACTATCCCAATACTTGGTTTATTATTTGATTTTCAATTAATAAATCATGTGCCTGTTTTATCCCATGATATTGCTGTTAATAAATTGATTTCTGCTTAAAGTGCCTTATCTGCGTTTCATCTTTTTATTTATGAGTTATTGTAAGGATAGAATGCTCAGGTTATCCATTATTTGAAGATGGCTGTCCTGCGGTGAGTTTTGTTTTCTATCTATTAAGGAGGCGGGTGTTTTTATGAATACAGTGATTATGATAACTGGAGTGTTTGTGGTTTCTTTTTTTTGCGGTTATGTTTTTCACCGATTGAATTCAGGTAAAAAAATTGCTGATGCGCAAGAGAGGGCAGCGATAATTATTCAGGATGCGGAACGTAATGCCAGGGCTAAACAAAAAGAAGCAAATTTAGAAGCAAAAGATTTACTTTACAGAACAAGGCTGGATTTTGAAAAAGAATCCAAAGAAAAGAAACAAGAGTTGTTAAGTATAGAGAAAAGGTTAGTGCAGCGAGAGGGAAATCTGGATAGAAAGGTTGATCTTATAGAAAAGAAAGAACGTGATTTAAACAATAAAGATAATTTTCTTTCAGGGAAAATACAGGAAAATGATCTTAAACAAAAAGAATTGAATGCTTTAATTATAGAAGAGAAAAAGCGTTTGCAGGATGTTTCAGGGTTAAGTTGTGAAGAAGCAAAAAAAATACTTTTGCGCCGTATAGAAGATGATGTGCGTTATGACGCGAATGTAATAATTAAAAGGATAGAAGATGAGGCAAGGGAAACAGCAGATAAAAAGGCTAAACAATTAATCAGTATTGCTATTCAGCGCTGCGCAGCCGAACATACTGTAGAGGCAACTGTAAGTGTAGTCAGTTTGCCCAACGATGATACTAAAGGCAGAATAATTGGAAGAGAAGGCAGGAATATCAGGGCATTGGAAATGGCTACAGGCATTGATGTGATTATTGATGATACTCCTGAAGCAGTTACTCTTTCTGGGTTTGACTCTATTCGCAGAGAGATTGCGCGGATTTCTCTGGAGAAATTAATTGCTAATGGCCGTATTCATCCTGCCAGGATTGAAGAAATTGTCGGGAAAGTAAAAAAGGAAATGGTTCAAACCTTAAAGGAAGAAGGAGAGAAAGCGGTATTTGACGTTGGTGTACAGAGAGTGCATGCTGAGATAGTGAAACTTTTAGGCCGTTTAAGATATCGGACAAGTTATGGGCAGAATGTGCTTCAGCATTCAAAAGAGGTCGCTTATCTTATGAGCCTCTTAGCCGGGCAGTTAGAGCTTGATCCAGTAGTCGCGAAACGTATTGGTTTATTGCATGATATAGGCAAAGCAGTTGACCATCAGGTAGAAGGTACACACGCAATGATTGGCGCGGATTTGGCGAAGAAATATGGAGAAAATGATTTAGTGGTTGATGCAATTGCCGCGCATCATAATGAAAGGGAAACAAATTCAATTTATGGAGTTCTTGTACAGGCAGCAGATGCAATTAGCGCTACCCGGCCTGGAGCGCGGCGTGAAAGTCTGGAAAATTATATTAAACGGTTAAAAAAATTAGAATTTGTAGCAGATTCTTTTAAAGGGGTAGAGAAAACTTATGCTATTCAGGCTGGCCGGGAAATAAGGGTAATTGTTCAGCCTGATCGGTTAGGTGATGAACAGTCTGCTCTTTTAGCTAGAGATTTGGCAAAAAAAATTGAAAAGGAATTGGAATATCCAGGGCAGGTTAAGGTAACAATTATTAGAGAAAAACGTATTATAGAATATGCGAAATGATTGGGTATAGGTTGTTGGTAAGGCTTTTGTGAATATTACAAAATAAATTATATTGTAGTGGCATGATTTATCATGCCAGTTATGTTATATGATTATTATTACTGGTTTGATAAATCAACCCCCTACAAATGATAATTATTAATGCATAAAGGAAATCCCGATTGCTTGTTTTGACTGAGAAAAGTAGAAGCGTTTTTTTCAGTCAAAACAAGCAATCGGGATAATTCGTACAAATAACTTATGCTCCTGAGTCGGTCGCATAAGGGATGTGTTCATTGCAATGAGAATATTAATTTTTGGTGATATTGTTGGTAAACCTGGCAGACAGGCAGTGCATAAAATTCTTCCTGAGTTAAAATATAGGGAAAAAATAGATTTTGTGATTGCTAATGGGGAAAATTCTGCTGGCGGTTCAGGTATAACTCCGAAAATATTTAATGAGCTGATTTGTTCAGGCATTGATGTTTTAACATCAGGAGATCATATTTTTAAAAATAAAGAAATTTTGCAGGTTATTGATTATCAGGATAGATTGCTGCGGCCCGCTAATTATCCTGATGAAGTTTATGGCAGAGGATTTTGTGTTATTAAAGCTAAAAGCGGCCAGAAAATTGGTGTGCTTAATTTACTTGGCCGGGTTTTTATGGAACCTTTAGATTGCCCATTTCGTAAGAGTTTAGAAATTATTAAGCAGATTCGCGAACAAACTTCTATAATTATTGTGGATATGCACGCGGAAGCTACAAGTGAAAAAATTGCTATGGGCTGGTATTTGAATGGTAAAGTAAGTGTTGTTTTGGGTACGCATACACATGTGCAGACTGCTGATGAACGCGTCTTGCCGGAATTTGGGCATACTGCTTATATTACAGATATTGGAATGACCGGAGCAATTGATTCTGTTATCGGCCGAAAAGTTGAACAGATTTTAAAGCGTTTTTTAAATCATACTCCTGAAAAGTTTGAAGTTGCGGTTAAAAATGTTGAGCTGCAGGGAATTATTGTAGAGATTGACGAACATACAGGAGCAGCAAAATCAATTAAAAGGGTAAAAGAAAGTTTAAAAGTATGGGCATGATTTATCATGCCCGGGATGTTATTTATAATTTAATATGTTGGATTTGGTTGATTTTATTGAGCAAAATTTCAGCAATAGCAAGGCTCTCTTGAGAATTTTGCGATTTTTGAATCGGTCAAAGACGGCCTGAAGGTGAGATGCTAAAAGCACAATTTATGGTCTATAATATGGATTTCCGCTAAAAGATTGCTGGAATGACAAAAAAATGGAATGATGACAAATGTGGCAGGATAGAATATCCGACAATGTCATTCCCGCAATTTTTTAGCGGAATCTAATTTAAGGAATGGTTAATGGCGCATAAAATTGTTAAAAATGTAAAATTAAATTCGAGTGTGCGCAGGTTGGAGATACACGCAGAAGATATTGCAAATAAAGCATTGCCCGGCCAGTTTATTGTTTTACGAATTGATGAAAAAGGGGAAAGGATTCCATTAACTATTTGTGAGACTAATTTAGCTGAGGGCACAATTGTATTGATTGTCCAGGAAGTTGGCGCAACTACAATTAAGCTTTGTAAATTGCCTGTAGGCAGTTATATCCTTGATATTATTGGCCCATTGGGAAAATCTACGGAAATTAAAAAATACGGTAAAGTTATTTGTATCGGCGGAGGGGTTGGTATCGCGGAGATATATCCTGTGGCTAAAGCTTTGCACGCGGCAGGCAATAATGTTTTTTCAATCATTGGAGCACGAACTGAGGAATTTTTAATTCTCAAAGAGCAAATGCGTTCTGTGAGCAAAAATTTGTATCTGCTTACAGATGATGGTTCTTTTGGAAGAAAAGGTTTTGTCAGTGACGTGTTAGGGGAGATTTTAAAAAAGAATAATTTTGACATTGTGTTTGCGGTAGGGCCTGTGCCAATGATGGCAGTTGTTGCCGGACAGACTAAACCGTATAAATTAAAAACAATTGTCAGTTTAAACTCCATAATGGTTGACGGCACAGGAATGTGCGGTTCCTGTAGGGTTACTGTAGGTGGAGAAATTAAATTTGTTTGTGTTGACGGGCCTGATTTTGACGCGCATAAGGTTGATTTTAAAGAATTAAGTTCGCGCAGTCTGAGGTTTAAGAGCGCGGAAAAGCAATGTCTCTTAAAAATTGAAAAAGGAAATTCTAATGTCCTTTAAAAAAATAGAACGGCAGGTTATGCCCTTGCAGCCTGCTGAGCAGCGCAGGCATAATTTTAATGAAGTGGCGTTAGGATACGGTGAGGAAATCGCGTTAAAAGAGGCGCAAAGATGCCTGGGATGTAAAAACAGCCCGTGCAGAAAAGGCTGCCCTGTAGATATAGATATTAAGGCTTTTATTGCGCAGATAAAACAGAAAAATTATAATAAAGCTTTTCAAATAATCAGGCA
>Ga0164318_10004676_pt1 | contig 13191 bp, 15 predicted proteins | sample GuaBasSedimGuay9_FD_113734 | JGI IMG/M metagenome (GOLD analysis project Ga0164318, IMG submission 113734) | Subseafloor sediment microbial communities from Guaymas Basin, Gulf of California, Mexico - Guay9, Core 4571-4, 0-3 cm | ecosystem: Environmental > Aquatic > Marine > Hydrothermal vents...
GGGGTATTATATATTAGGATATGTTAATTAAAGGAAAAATTTAAAATGAAAAAGATTAAAAAAATAGTTCATTTTTTCTTTGAATTGATGCACTTAAAAAGAATCCCAAGAAGCGGTTTGACATTGGTTGGAATTAGAGATATTGATTCAGTGGCTGAACATGTTTGCGCAGCTAGTCAGATTGCCTATATCTTAGGAAAAATGGAAAAAGTGAATGCAGAACGCGCTGCGCTTATTACGCTTTTTCATGACAATGGAGAGATTCGTATTGGTGATGCTAATTCCCTACAGAAGTGTTATTTGAATACCAACAAAGGAGAAAAACAGGCATTTTTTGAGCAGATAGAGGGCTTGCCAGGGAAAAGTGAGCTTGAAAAAATGTACAAGGAATTTGAGGAAAAAAATACTCCAGAATCAATAGTGGCTGGCGATGCTGATAAAATAGAATTAGCACTGCAAGCGAAATGTTATCTTGACAGAGAAAAAAATAAAGCAGTTCAGCTTTGGATTGATAGAATTAGGTGTTCACTTAAAACCAATTCAGCCAAAAAGTTGCTTAAAGTAATTGAAAAAACTAATATGAATGAATGGTGGCTGGCAGTAGAAGAAATCCAAAAAGAAGTAAAAAGAATCTCTCCTAAAGAAGAAGACATAAAAACAAGGCATCATTAAGAATAAGTTTGGGCGAGGGTATAAAGGAAAAAAGAACTTGTGTGTTCTTCCTTAATTAATTTAAAGAATTTTAATCATATAGGTATCTTGTAATCTGTACCCCAGCTTGCGGTAATAATCTCTTGCCCCTATTCCAGAAATGACACATACCTTGGATAGATTAAACTCCTTTTTGGCAATTTTTTCTGCTGTTTTTATTAATCCTTTGCCTAGTCCTTTATGCTGAGGAGACAGGCCCTTGGCGTCCAATGGCAGCATTTGCCCAAAGGTTTGAATCTCTCTTATTATGGCTGAGTTTTTTAAGACATTTATAAAAGGAGCAGAAGGAATCCTTAAGCGTAAGAAACTATAGAGCTTGGTTCTTTTTTTATTTTCATAGCTTAAAAATATTTCTTTTCCCTCTGATGCGGTGTAGTCCTCTCTAAATAAATAATTTTTTTCTTTGGGATTATATTTTTCTTTTACTTCTCGGCACCTTATACATTTGCAGGTCAATCCTCTTTTTTTCATTTGTTTTTGAATTACTTCTCTTAAATTTGAAATTTTACATCCTGCTTTGATTTTTTGGGCAGGAATATCGCGCAAAACCCGGGTTAATCTTACCCAAAAGGGTAGAATTTTTTTAATCTTAATCAAAAGCTCAATTAGTTGTTTATCAGAATAGGGCTTGAACCTGCCTTGTTTCCAGATTTGATAGAGCTTTGACCCGGCACAGACCATACAGGGATAAATTTTTAGCCAATCCGGCTTAAAATCAGGATTATTAAAAATCATTTCAAACGCCTCAAAATCTTTTTTTAAGTTAGACCCAAATAAGTTAGGCATCATTTGATACATTACCTTAAAACCCGCATCTTTCAAAAGTTTTGTTGCCTTTATTGTGTCCTTTACCAAGTGACCTCTTTTATTCTTTTTCAAGATATCGTCAAAAACTGTTTGAACCCCCAATTCAACCATTGTGACTCCTAATTTTCTTAGATTTAAAATTTCTTTTTCATTTATTAGGTCGGGCCGAGTTTCTATAGAAATACCTACAATTCTGCATTTTGCCTTTTCATTTCTTTTTTGTTCGTATTCTAATTTCTGAGAATTAAAAGTTGGAAATCGAGAGTTGGAAACTTTACCAGAACCAAATTCATTTGCCGCTTTAAAACATTCTTTCACAAACCAGGTTTGATACTGCCGGGGATAATAAGTAAAAGTGGCGCCGATTATTCTCAATTCAATTTTGTCAACAGGATGGCTTTGTTCTTTTAGCATCTTCAAGCGTTTTTGGACTTGAAGAAAGGGATGGTAATTTAATGCTTTTGCCCTTTCTACTGCCGGTTCTCCTGATAAATAGCTTTTGGGGATTCCTTTTTCAGAAGGACAGAAGATACATTTTCCTGGGCAGGAATAAGGTTTTGTTAATACAGAGACCACTACTACTCCGGATAAACTCCTGACCGGATGTTTTTGAAGAAGCTTTTCTAAAAGCTTATTTTGTTTAATCCTTTTTTGATTTAGCAATTTGTGGTATACTCTAACTAGAGCAATGTTTGAAGGAAGGCGTGCCTTATATTTTTTAGCTATTTTTCTTTTAACCTCAGCTAATTCAGCAGAAGTTTTAATTCTGCTTTTGGCTAATTCTTGAATTATTTTTTCATTTACATTCATTTTTTTACTATAACCTATTATTAATTAGTTTCCAATCAGCACTTTCTTAATAGCCCTCATAGTTTAATGGATAAAACGCAGACCTCCGGAGTCTGAGATCTGAGTTCGATTCTCGGTGAGGGCATATACTTATTATGAAGGTTTCTGTTTTGTTTAGCGGAGGCAAGGATTCTGCCCTATCAGCAGTTATGCTGTCAAGGTTTTTTAGAGTGGAATTGGTTACCTGTAGCTTTGAATTGCTTGACAATTGGAAACAGGCAGAAAAAGTAGCCCAAGAATTAGAGCTTCCATTTTATGTATTGACATTACATAGAGAGATTCTTGAGCAAGCCGCAGAGCAGACAATTAGAGATGGTTTTCCTAATAATGGGATAAAATATATTCACCAGAAGGCATTGGAGGAGATTGCCAAAAAAGAGCAGATAATTGCTGATGGTATTAGAAGGAATGATAGGGTTCCCAAGCTTTCTTTATCTGAGGTTATGCGGCTGGAAGACAAATTTAAGGTGCATTATATTCAGCCCCTATTGGGCTATAGTAGAAAGACAATCAATCTCTTAATAGAAAGGTATTTTATAATTAAAGAATATACTAGCGATTCTTTTATTGGCGCGGAATATGAATTTGAATTGAGAGAGTTAATTCAAAAAAAATATGGCATTAAAAAAGTGCAAGAAATATTTCCTCAAGACCACACTCATTCAATAGTAATTAAAGCAAAAATTTAGTATAATAAGTTATATGAATAAAGCATACAAAATTGCAGTTTCTGGCGCAGCAGATATTAGGGCATGCCCTTCTCAAGCGAAAAGATTAGCTGAAGAAGTGGGGAAAGAGATTGCCCGTCAAGGATGTATTTTGATTACCGGTGCTACTACAGGCATACCTTATTTTTCTGCCAAGGGAGCTAAAAAAGCCAAGGGAATGAGTATTGGCTTTTCTCCTGCTGCTTCAGAAAAGGCCCACCGAAGAGTGTATCATCTTCCATTGGATTATTTTGATGTAGTGGTATATACTGGCTTTGATTATTCTGGTAGAAACCTTTTGATGACCCGAGCGGCTGATGGTGTTATTATTATTTGCGGTAGATTAGGCACCCTGAACGAGTTTACTGTTGCCTTTGAGGATCAAAAACCCATTGGTGTGCTTGTGGGTTCTGGTGGCACTGCAGATAAAATAAAAGAATTAACAAAAGGACCTTTTCGCGGCCAAAAGAAGATTGTGTATGAAAAAGAGCCAAAAAAATTAGTTAAAAAACTAATCAATTTAATCAAAAAGGACAAAGATAATCTTTAAAGTAAAGGTCGCAAAATAAGTTAATTGGATATTTTAAATTATGGCCGAAGAACAAGGAAAATTAATTGGAAAAGTCACTCATTATTTTAACAACATTAAGGTAGCAGTTATTGAATTGTCCGCTCCTTTGAAGATAGGAGATACAATAAGGATTGTCGGCGGGCAAGACACTGATTTTGAACAGGAGGTAAAATCAATGGAAGTAGAGCATAAGAAAATTGAAAAGGCGAAAAAAGGCGACTCAGTTGGGCTGAAGGTAAAGGAGAAGGTCAGAGAAGGATATAAAGTTTATAAAGTGTAAAATTACAGATTCCAAATCATAAATCACAAATAAATTCCAAATTCCAATGACCAAATTCTAAAAGTTTTGTAGTTTGGAATTTGGCGCTTGTTATCTATTTGTTTTTTGGCGCTTGGTGCTTGTAACTTAAATTATTTATGGATTTTTCAACTCTTTTTCAATTAATCGGAGCTGTCTTGTTGGGCGGACTAATTGGGTTTGAGAGAGAATATAAGAGAAAAGAAGCAGGACTTCAGACCTATAGCTTAGTTGCTTTAGGTGCTTGTTTGTTTACTATTATTGCCTTTGAATTATTTAATGCCTTTACTGGAAGATTAGGAAGTAGCTTTGATCTTTCCAGGGTAATCCAGGCAATAGCAATCGGAATTGGCTTTTTAGGAGCAGGAGTAATTTTTCAACAAGAGCGTTCTATTGAGGGATTGACCACAGCAGCCGGGTTATGGGTAACGGCAGCTATTGGATTGTCAATTGGAGCAAAGCTTTATTTCTTGGCTGTTTTTACCACTCTTTTGGCTCTTGGAGTATTGGCTGGCTTTGGGTACTTAGAGTACAAAATTTTCAAAAAATAACAATATTATGTTAAGCAAGAATTTTGTTTTTGCCTTGGGCGTTTTGATTGGAACAACGATAGGAGCAGGGCTTTTTGGAATTCCCTATGTTATTTCCAAAAGCGGATTTTTGCCTGGCTTTTTTTATTTTTTGATTTTAGGGGGAATAGCTCTTTTACTGCATTTATTTTTTGGAGAAATCGTTCTACGTACAAAAGAAAATCACCGGCTTATCGGATATGCTCAAAAATACCTAGGTCAAAAAGCAAAGATCCTGGTTAGTATTTCCACTATCTTAGGTATGACCGGTTCTCTTTTGGCTTATCTTATTATTAGTGGTGATTTTTTAAAAATCATATTTTGGTTTTCAGGAATATCCTCTTTTTATTTTAGTTTAATTTTTTGGGCCATTTTGTCCTTTTTTGTTTTTCGCGGGATAAAGCTTATTGCTCCAGCTGAATTTTTAATGAATGTTTTTTTCTTTTGTATAATAATTATTGTTTTTTTCTTTGCTGTTCCTAAAGTTGATCCACAAAATTTTAGTTTGTTTAATTTGGAGCACATATTTTTGCCTTATGGTGTGATTTTATTCTCCTTGGCTGGTTGGATTGCTATTCCTGAGATTAGAGAAATTTTGAAAAATCATCAGGAGGCAAAAAATTACAAAAAGGTAATAATTTATTCAACAGTAATCGCTACTGTTTTATATTTACTTTTTGCATTAGTAGTGGTTGGAGTAAGCGGAAAAAGCACTTCTCCAGAAGCGCTTCAAGGATTAGTTCCTTTTTTAGGCAAAAAAATTGTTATTTTAGGAGCTTTATTCGGAGTGCTTTCTGTAGCTACTTCCTTTTTGGTTTTAGGTAATTATTTAAAAAACGCTTTGATTTATGATTATAATTGTCCTAAGGGTTTAGCGGTTTTTATTTCCTGCGGACTGCCTCTGACTCTTTTTTTAGTAGGTTTTCGTAAATTTATTGATGTAATAGGGTTTGTGGGCACCTTGCTTGGGATAGTTGAAGGAATAATGATTATTTTGATATTTAAAAGGGCAAAGATTTTAGGAGACAGAAAGCCGGAATACAGTTTAGAAATTCCTTTGGTTTTGTTATACTTTTTAATAGCGCTCTTTATTTTAGGAGCAGTTTCCCAAATTTATGAAGCAATATAAACCCTCTAAAAAACAGCAAAGTCAAGTGAAAGGTAAGTTTAAACCTCGCTATCCAAAATCCAAAAAAGAAGAACAGGAGTTTGGCTCTGGTAAAACTGATATAATGATTTGCAAAAGATGCGGAGCGTTTTATTGGTATAAATCCTGGCATCATCAACTTTCAGATTACCCAAAGCTAAAACAAGACAAAGATATAAAATTTGTTTTGTGTCCTGCCTGCCAGATGATCAAAGACAAAAAATACGAGGGAGAAATTATTTTAGAAAATGTGCCAAAAGAATATAAAAAAGGCATTAAATCCTTGATTGAAAATTTTGGCAAAAGAGCAGAACAAAAAGATCCAATGCACAGAATTATTTCTATTAAGGAAATAAGGGTTTCTCGGGTTTCTGCTCAAAGAAAAAGAGGGGCAAGCTCTAGAAAAGAATTTGAGACCTTAAAGATTTTGCAAGTTTTAACCACTGAAAATCAATTAGCTCAAAGATTGGCTAAGAAAATTAATGAAACCTATGGCAAAAAACTTAATCCCTTAATTACTCATTCTCATCAAGAAGATATAGTCAGGATAAGAATAACTTTTTAAACACAAGACATTATGCTATTATAAAAAAAGCACATTAATAAAAATATAGAGGTAGAAAAATGGGTGGAGTATTTGCTTTTTATGGAGAAAAAGAATGTTATCGGTTTTTAAGGACGGGTCTTTTTCATCTACAGCATAGAGGGCAAGAGTATTGCGGAATAGCTACTTCTAATAAGAAGAGAATTTTCTGGAGAAAGAAGCCAAATGAAGGATTGGTAAAGTCCAATTTTTCTCTAAAAGATGAGCGAAAGGAGTTCAAGGGAAAAATGGGCATAGGCCATGTTAGTTTACAGGAGCCACAGCCCCTTTTAGTAGAAAGCTCCAAATTAGGAAATTTTGCCTTTGCTTTTAGCGGTCGGCTTATAAACCAGAAAGAATTAGAGAAAGAGTATGAGATTTTTTCTTCAGAAAGACCAGCAACAAGAATTTTAGCAAATATAGTCAGAAAGAGTGATAGCTTTGCCCAGGGAATAAGCCAGATTACTGAAAAGGTAAAAGGTGGATGGTCAATAGTTATTTTAGCTCCAAAGAAAGGCATCTATGTAGCCAAAGACCCTTATGGTTTTAGACCTTTAGTTTTAGGAAGGATAATTGATGGAGTTGCGGTAGCATCTGAATCAGTAGCCTTAAAAGAGATAGGTATGGACATAGAAAGAGATGTAAAACAGGGAGAGATTATTCTATTAGAAAAAAATGGGTTTCAAGTGATTGAGCAACTGGACAGTCCTAGGGAGGCATTCTGTAGTTTTGAGTTTTCTTATACTGCGGATATTTCTTCTGAGCTTAAGGGAATTCCTATAAAGAAAGCAAGAGAAAATATGGGCAGAGCTTTAGCCAGAAACGATGAGATCGAGGCAGATATTGTAGCCGGGGTTCCAATGTCAGGGATAGGTGCAGCTTTAGGTTACGCTCAAGAATCAGGTATCCCCTATAATTTAGTTTTTGCTTACAACCGATATTCTGAGAGAAGTTTTATTCAGTCCGAGCAGAGAAACAGAGAAATAATAGCTAAAGAGAAATTAAGGGTAATAGATGCAACGGTAAAAGGAAATAGAATTGTTCTTTTAGATGATTCTATTGTTCGAGGCACCCAGATTAGAAGGTTAATTTTTAGGTTATTAAAAAGAGGAGCTAAAGAAGTCCATGTAAGGATTGCTTCGCCAAAAATAGTTGCTCCTTGCCCTTATACTGTTTCTACTAGAACAGGAGAATTAATTGGGACATGTCATTCAGAAGAAGAAATAGGAAAAATGATTGGAGCAAAAACTTTGAAATATAATACTATTGATGATTTTGTAAAAGCCATTGGCTTGCCCGAAAACAAGTTATGCTTGGCTTGCTTTACCGGAGAATATCCCACAGAGGAATATAAAGCTCACTAAATAATTAGTGAGCTGTTTTTTTATATGTTATAATGTAATTGTTATAACAAGCATTAATACAATCAACTTTATTCAGATAAGGATTTATTCTCATTTCTTGCTTAATTCATATGAAATTTATAGCGGACTTGCATATTCATTCAAAATATTCCCGAGCTACTTCTTCTCAAATGGATTTAGAAAATATGGCTTATTGGGCAGGGATTAAGGGTATTAAGGTTTTAACCCCGGGAGATTTTACTCATCCAGAATGGTTTAAAGAATTAAAAGAGAAATTAATGCCTGCTGAACCAGGACTGTACAGATTGAAATCCGAAACAAACCCAAAACCCAAAACCCAAAATCCAAAACAAGAATGTCGCTTTATTCTCACTACTGAGATTAGTTGTGTTTATTCTAAAGGAGGCAAGGTTCGGAAGATTCACATCGTGGTTTTCGCTCCCAGTTTAGAAATAGTTGAGAAAATCAATACCCAGTTGGCATGGATTGGTAATCTAAAAGCTGATGGGAGGCCAATTTTAGGTCTAGATGCCAAAGAATTAGCCAAGATTGTGTTGAACATTTCAGAGGACTGCTTGATTGTGCCGGCGCATGCAATGACACCTTGGTTTGGTATTTTTGGTTCCAAGTCAGGCTTTGATTCAATTGAAGAATGCTTTGGTAATTACTCAAGATATATTTATGCCTTAGAAACTGGTTTAAGCGCGGATCCATTAATGCTTTGGCGTCTCCCTGACGGGAGAACAAGGACATTAATTTCAAACAGCGACGCGCATAGTTTAGTTAAAATCGGCAGAGAGGCAAATGTTTTTGACACTGAACTTAGCTATTCGGCCATTGTTCAGGTCATAAAATCAAAAGACCCTCAAAGGTTTCTTTATACAATTGAGTTTTTTCCTCAAGAAGGTAAATATCATTATGATGGCCATAGAAGCTGTAATATTTGCCTTGCCCCTTATGAATCAAAAAAATATAATAACATCTGCCCGCGTTGCGGCAGGCCATTGACCATTGGTGTTTTAAGCAGGGTTGAGGAGTTGGCTGACAGACCTGAAGGGTTTAGGCCGGAATCAGCAATTCCTTTTAGAAGCTTAATTCCTTTGGAGGAAATAATTGCTGAGTGTTTGGGAGTTGGTGGGAGGACAAAACAAGTAGAGCAAGAATATAAAAACCTAATTGAAAAATTTGGAAGTGAGTTTGAGGTTTTACTTAATACACCAGAGACAGAATTAAAGAATGTCACTCTTCCAGAGATTACTGAGGGAATTATAAGAGTAAGACAGGGCAGGGTTAATGTTGAACCGGGCTATGATGGTGTATTTGGTAAAATCAGAATTTTTTCTAAAGCAGAAAAGAAAAGTTTTCTCACTCAGAAGACCTTGTTTTAAATTAAATATAATAATATGAGTATGATTTTTTCAGGCCATGAAAAAACCAGACCACCTGTACACGCCGGATTTTTTTATCCTGAAGCAAAAAAAGAGTTGGAGGAAATGATTGATGGTTTTTTAAAACTGGCTTCAATACCAGATACAAAAGCCAGGGTTTTAGGGCTGGTTTTACCTCATGCTGGTTATGTCTTTTCAGGACAGGTAGCTGCTTTTGGATTTAAGAGTTTAAGAAAAGAGAATATTGATACTGTAATTATCATTGGAGACAGCCATTACGAGTATTTTGACGGAGTTTCTATTTATCCTCAAGGAAAGTGGCTTACTCCTTTAGGAAGTGTAGAGGTGGACCAAGATTTAGCTCAAAAGATTATTTCTGAATCAGACAGATTTTTCTTTAGGAGTTCGGCCCATTTACAAGAGCATTCAATTGAGGTGCAACTTCCCTTTTTACAAAGGGTTCTAAAAAGCTTTAAAATTGTTCCTATAATTTTTGGCAGTGAGAATAAAGATTGGGAGAATTTGGGAAAAGCGATTTTAAAATATTGGCAGGAGAAAAGAATTCTAATAATTGCCTCCTCTGACCTTTCTCATTATCCCTGCCAAGAGGACGCCCAAAAAGTAGACAGGAAAACAATTGAAGGTATTTTATCCTGTAATCCTCGCAAATTAGCCCAAGTTTTAGCAGAATTAGAAAAGGAGAATATACCTGGAATACAAACCTTTCTTTGTGCCCAGGACTCAGTAAAAGCCTTGCTTTATATTATGGAAAATTTAGAAGCCAAGGCATTGCTTTTAAAATATGCTAATTCCGGCGACACTGCCGGAGAAAAAGATAAGGTAGTAGGATATACTGCCATAGAGTTTCTTGACATTAAAAATTAAATTATACTAAAAATAGATTATTAATTGTACAGTTTTATCACATTGTTTAAAGGAATTTTTACTTCCCTACCGCTTTTTGCAGAAAAGCGGGGAGGATAAGAAGAAAAGAGAGAAAAACTATTTGTTCATTTTGTTACCGAAGTGGCCAGACATTACACTTAAACCAAAAAGCAAAGAGGTGTGGAGTTTTCGTATAGATAGAGAATACCGCATCTTATTTAGATTTATTAATTCTAATAAAGCACTTTTCCTTACTGTTGGTCATCATAATTGGATTTATCGCTACAAATTTTAGAAATGAAAATTATTACTAAAAACAAAAGGGCATATTTTGATTATGAGATTTTAGAGAGATTTAAAGCGGGAATGGTATTAATGGGTACAGAAGTAAAGTCAATAAAAACCGGGCATATATCACTGAAGGGTTCTTATGTTGTTATTGATGAAAATCAAGAGGCCTGGCTGATTGGAGCCAAGATTCCGGCCTATCAACCAAAAAATGCGCCTAAGGATTATGTTCCTTCTCGTTCGCGTAAGCTTCTTTTAAAGAAGCCAGAGATTAGGTATCTGATTGGTAAATCAAAGCAAAAGGGCTTGACGTTAGTGCCTTTAATGGTTTATACTGAAAAAGGAAAAATAAAATTGGAGTTTGGTGTGGCTAAAGGGAAGAGGAAAATTGACAAGAGAGAAGCTATAAAAAAGCGGGAGTTTGAAAGAGAAAAAAGCAGAATTCTAAAAAATAATTTAAGTTCATAGAATTTTGAATTCTTGAGTTTGCATTAGAATGGAGTGCTTTTTGGCAAAACAAGAGTTTTGGGGGCGTGTAGCTTTGACAGGAATTTAACCTAAAATAAGCAGGTTCATCTTTTAAAATAAAAATAAGTGCCAACTTATTTGAAAAAGCTAAATCTGCTGTTGCTTCTGTTTTCAGCGGCGGCAGAACTTTAGCTCCTGTCTACGCTTAAAGCGTGGGCCATCTGCTTCATTGATTCTCAATAGATGAAGTCAGGTGTCATATTATTGAGATAGATAATTATCCTGGCCCGGGATAATTATCGAAAATTTAGGGCTAAGAATACTGAAATTTTGTTTGTTTTTTATTCAGTATTCTGAAAAATTTAAACAAACTATGCCTGTAGAATTATTTTAGGTTAATTCCTGGACGGGAGGTCGTTCCTCCTCGCCTCCACAGAATTTATTACCACTAATCAAAATTTATCAAGAATTTTAATATATTATTAAAATTAAAAGACCATATATTAATAACCAAATAAGGGCTTCTCGGGTGAGAGTAATTGACGAGAATGGAAAGCAGTTAGGGATTATGGATCTTACCAAGGCGCTTCGGATCAGCAGGGAGCGCAATTTAGATTTAGTGCAGATAACTGAAAAGGTTACTCCTCCGGTTTGTAAATTAATCGATTATGGAAAATATCTTTATCAGCAGGAAAAGAAAAAGAAAACGGGTTCTACAAAGAAGGCAGGCGAATTAAAGGCAATACGGCTAAGGTTTAATATCTCTTTGCATGATATGGAAACAAGAGTCAGGCAGGCAGAAAAGTTTTTAAAAAAGGGGAATAAGGTTAGAATAGATATGATTTTAAGAGGTAGAGAAAAGGCACTCCCTGAATTTGCTAAAGAGAAAATAAAACAATTTTTAGAGATTCTACAGAAATCGGTTCCAATAAAAATTGAGCGCGAGCTTAAGCAGGAACCACGCGGTTTTACAATGATTATATCAAAAGAATAATGAAGACACGCAAATCAATTACAAAAAGATTTAAAATTACTAAAACCGGAAAAGTTCTACGTCGGGCCATTGGTCAGGACCATTTTCGGGCGAAAAAAAGCGGTAAAAAAATAAGACAAACGCGAAAATGGGTTAGGGTCTCTGGTCCTCTGGCTAAAAAAATTAAACAACTTTTGAATAGGTAATTAGCTTATTAGTTTTTTTATTAGCAAAAATTTTAAGCGCTAATAAGCTGATAACAGATTCAATAAGTGAATTTATGGTTAGAGTAAAAAGAGGAACAACCGCCAATAAACGCCGGAAAAAGGTTTTAAAGCAGACAAAGGGTTTTCGTTGGGGTAGAAAATCAAAATATCGTTTGGCAAAAGAGGCATTAATGCATGCCTTAAGCTATGCTTATAGAGACAGAAGGACAAAAAAGAGGGAATTTCGTCGGCTGTGGCAGATTCAGATAAACGCTGCCTGTCGTAAGCTTGGAACTACTTATAGCAGATTTATTGCTGGTCTAAAGAAAAACAAAATTGAGTTGGACAGAAAAATTTTAGCTGAGTTAGCCAAAAATAAACCAGAAATTTTCCAAAAAATCGTAGAAAAGGTGAAGGTTGAAGCTAAATAGTAAACCAAAAAAAACCGCGTTAATCCATTATTTGCGGTTTTTTTATTTTTTATAAATTATGCCTTTTATTCTTGATACTTATTGCTTAAAGGCAGAAGGTCAATATTTTTTCCATCACCAGTTAAATCTAACGGCTCGTCGCAGAATCCATCGTGGTCTATATCATCACAAGTGTCTGAATAACCAGTCCCGCTTGGATTGGTCCAATAGTTCCCTCCTATTTCTGGGCCTTCGGAATATATTCTTACTCCTGGTTGTCTGTCAGTGTTCCAATAGTTCTCCTTATAATGTTCTCCGGGACTAACATTTGTTTCATTACTGAATAGGTTATTATAAACCCTGTTTGGTCCATCATAACCCATAAAACGACAGTAGACTCCTGCATAAATGTTATCTCGGATTATTGTATTAGTCATTATATTGCCTTGCCCTGTTTCGAATCTAAATCCATGGTCATTATTTTCAATAAGTAAATTGGAAAAAGTGTTAAAGCTGGAGTGACCAGTGATATACATTGCCTCTCTTATTAAGGAATCTCCTTCAGGTTTTTTAAAACCTTTTATTGTTCCATTAGTGACAGTATTATAATCGGAGTATCCCTCAAAATGCAGGCCGCAAAAATAAGGATAATAAGCTCCGCCAGTTATAGTGAAATCAGAGATATTGTTGTGGTTGCAGGATGTTAGATTAATTCCATAAAAAAGCGGTTCAGTGTTGAGATTAGTTAATATATTAGAGTCAGAGAACACTAAATAAATTCCATATGCTGCATTTTTTGAAGTGATATTGTCCAGAGTATTGTTGTTTGCATTTTTCAAATAAATTCCATGCCATCCATCTATAATGGTGCAGTTCTTAATAGTGATGTTTGTGTTTTCTTTTGAGGCCCTTTCTATGTGAATTCCATCGTCATTCTCTGCATATATTGTATGTCCTTGACAATCTA
>Ga0164318_10004677_pt1 | contig 13188 bp, 11 predicted proteins | sample GuaBasSedimGuay9_FD_113734 | JGI IMG/M metagenome (GOLD analysis project Ga0164318, IMG submission 113734) | Subseafloor sediment microbial communities from Guaymas Basin, Gulf of California, Mexico - Guay9, Core 4571-4, 0-3 cm | ecosystem: Environmental > Aquatic > Marine > Hydrothermal vents...
CATAGATAGAGACGATTCCAAGCAAGGCATTCAAGGCATCATTATTAACAACAGTACTCAAAAAAACAAAAGACGGGGTAAAAGATAAAAATGCCATAAAAATATTGATCAGTAAGCGCTTGCGTGTATAGAGCTGAATCAGCTTTAAACCCACAAATAGCCAAAAAATTGAAAAAACAACGGACATCACTCTGATCGAATAGATTCTATCATGCTCATTAAATCCAAAATCAGCTGAAACAGAATAAACTATGGCACTCATCCAATAATAAAGGGGTTGTTGAGGAAACTGAAGGCTTTTATCCGCTTGCGGCATCTCAAACGGACGTTCCGAAAAATAATGAATTGAATCAACATGTCCGCCCATATCATGCTGATACATTGTATTTGGGATATATACAAGAAATAAGAGTCGGAGTATTATCCCTGCAAGAATGATAATAAAAGGCAATTTTTTCCAAACTGAACTAAAATCTGAAAGTCCAATATGCCTGACACTTTTGACAAGATAGCCAAACAGCAAAGAATAAATACCAAAAATAATGGGAATAATAGAAAAGATAAACAAGAAAAGATATTCCAAATAACTCAATCCCTGTCCAATGCTGATACCGAATCTTCCTCCTGCGTCACTGCCGATAATTTCTAATGTATTCTCTCCTTTTAGCAATGGTATTGAGAAAAAATATCCTTTCTCCCAATCCTTCAACTGTGACTGTCCGTACTGTTTTTTTACCATATTTAGATCAATTTCATTGCTATTAATCTTTACAGAGAGCAATTTTTCATCCACGGCAATTCCGATTTTAGTCGTCTGTTCTATTAATGACTCAACTTGACATGTATACCTATAAGTCTCATTCCCAGAGGATGCATGGCTAAAAGGGAGCGTAATATGTTCTCTGCTGAACTTTTTTGATTCAACACTGCAGTGAACAATATCAACATGATTAATCTTTATAAACAGGGCCATAAACACTAAACCAAATACTAAAGCTATGTATGCCTTTTTCATAATATTCCTATTTTTAATGGTACACAAACACTTTCCGTGCGAAGTAGTTCCAGAAGAAAACGACTCCAATCGCGATGATTCGTGAGTATAGAGGGTCGAGGGTGAAGAGTGAATAGCTTAATATTTTCACAATGACTATATTGAACAATGCACCGAAAATGGCTATTGAAACCACAGCAATAAACTCATGCTTTGAACTTTTAAGCTTGGCCCCTGACGTAAAGATATAGCGGCGGCCTATGAGATAGTTTGCAAGCAGTCCGAGAGAGTACCCCAGGACGATGGCAATAACATAATCAACTCCAAGCACAATCGCTATTGAATATACGATGTAATCTATCGCGGTCGTCGTTAAGCCCAGCAATAGGAATTTATGGACTGTTTTCATATTAGAGTATCGGCTTTAACTTCCAAAAATCAAACCAGTCACGCTGAAGAAATTCTATTGTACTTAATGGCTTATAATAGGTCAGCGGTCCGAAAAAGTAGTACACATAGAGAATCTCTATTGCCATCAGGGTTACTGCAAAGTATAATAGTTTTGACCCTTTATCTATAGACTCTTTAAAGAGGTAGTTAAAGAGGATAAAGAGCACAAATGTTCCCATAAAAAGCGGAATAAAATAGTGGTAGAGGTACATCACCCTGTCAATATTATAAATGGTTATCATATAAGAGAGGTAGATCGATGTAAAGACTCCCGTAAGAAAAAAGAGTCGTCGGTCTTTGACTTCCAGTCCAAATATAAACCGTCCCAACAGTAGGGTAATAGCCAGGATCATCGCAAACACCACCGAAAACCAGACAATAGGGTTACCCTGAAGATAGAGATAACTGACCTTACCATCTTTTTTAGACCAGCGGTAGTTGATCGTTTTGTTTCCAAACGGCCATGTTGTCACAAAACTTCCATTCTCACCTTTTTTGCAGATATCAAATTTTGGCACACCCTTCGAGTAGTTTCGCATATAAGCAAAATTATCTTTCAACATCACGGGAAAGTTCAGAAGGTTACTGTTCTTTCCCTCTTTGATCATGGTAAGATACTCAGGCGAAGCTTTATATTTTTTTACCCCGACTTTGTCTCCTAAAGAGAAGTGGATAGAGAAGACCACAACAACAACGACCGCCATGCCAGCGAGAATGACCAAACCATCAAGGACAAAACGTTTCAAAGCAAGCAGGTAACCATGATCCCAGTGCACACGATAAAGAAACAGAAAGGGGAAGAGCAGGATCAAGATCAGACCGTTGGCTTTGATCATCAGGCTGAGACCCATCATAACTCCAAAACCAAAGTAGTGTCGGTAACCGACCTTCTCTTTATCTAAAATGATAAGAAAGTAGAGCACGGATAAAAAGATAAAAAATATCTGCGTCGATTCCAGCATGGCAGAACGGCTTTGAAGGATAAACGCATTTTCAAAAAGATAGAGTGATGAAAAGAGGAACGAAAGTTCGGCACGTTTGGAAATCTGGTATAAAATTAAGAAAAATATCAGAGCTGAAAATGTACCAAAGAGTGCTGGGAATAGTCGTACACCTGCCCATGAATAATCTTTTGGAAAATTTTTGACATAATCCGTTTGCGTAAAAGGGGTCAGGTCCAATGCATCATTTGGATGTACAATCCATTCACCCAATGCTATAAACAGTTTTCCAAGCGGAGGATGGGGTTCCATATACATCACACCTGCTATATATTTTTGGGCAGAGGCAATATGGTAGTTTTCATCCCAAAAAACGGCGGCTGGATTATAATAATTAACAAAATAGGTTGCAAATGCAATAATTAATACTGCTAAACCATAGCTATAAAGATCTTTATTCTCCTGGATGGCTTTAATCATTTGGACTCTTTAAACGTAATCTCTTTTGAATCTTCACCGACATAGCGCAGTTGAGAAGTATCCATTTTTTTATATTTGACGATCAGGCCAAGCGGACCGCCTCCTTGCCAGTAGGAGAGTTCAAAGAGATGACTTTTTTTACTCAGATGTACCTGACAGCTATTGGCAGCCATTGGCCTGTTCCCCGGATGCTCACACATTACTTTATTATCTATTTTTAATCGGAAACCATCATCGGAACTGACGATAAACTCATAAGCACCTTCAGATTTTACTTCCATTTTGACAGAAGCGTCTATGAAAAAATTGCTGCTATAACCTGTTTCTCCCAAATCTTTATGTTTTAGCATTCTAGTCTGCGGAAAGTTGACTGTCGTTACATGAAATGTTTTCTTTGAAGCAACTTTTCGAGGCGTATCAATATTGGAAATACTTCCTTTTTGCTGGGTGACGATTACTTTGATATTGCCATCACCGCCTTGAAAACGGATGGTTTTTGTTAAAATAAACACCCCTATCATAATGACAATCCCCAGAAAGACCCACTCTTTTTTTTGTTCCATTTACTTCTCTATTTTTATAATTTGACTGACACGATGTGCCAATTGTTCAGGCAACAACTGAAGAGATTCTTCCACCAAGTGTGTATTACCGTGCGTAATAAATTTATCGCCGTATTCAAATGTTGTCAAAGCAACATTTCTAATGCCCTCTTTCGCTAAAAACTCCAAAATCGCACTGCCGACACCGCCTGAAGCTGCACTGTCACTGAAGACAAACCATTGTAAGTGTTTGCTTGAGAGGCTTTTAAGCATCTCTTTGTCCAGCGGTTTCACAAAACGCAGGTCCAGTAGGGAAATATCATCGCGACCCATCGCTTCGATGGTCTGAGCTGCACGTCCGACACCGTTGCCGTAGCCTATAAAAAGGATCTCGCTCTCTTTAGAGATAAGCAGCTGAGATTTTGCAAGTTCAAAAGGCTGCGAACATGGCAGGTCAGCTTCTATAAAACTACCGCGCGGATAGCGAAGGGCACACGGATGATCGTATTCAACTGCAAATCCTACTGCTTGATGAAAGGACTTTTCATCCCGTGGGGCGAACAGGGTCATGTTGGGGATCGCCCGTAAAAAGCTGATATCGAAAACACCCTGATGCGTCTCACCGTCTTCACCGACAATGCCGGCACGATCCATGGCGATAACCACCGGAAGATCCATCAGACAGACATCGTGTATTACCTGATCATACCCGCGTTGCAAGAAAGTAGAGTAGATCGTACAAAATGGCTTAAAACCCTCTGCGGCAAGCGCACCCATTGACGTAATGGCATGTTGTTCAGCAATCGCCACATCCCAGAAACGCTCCGGAAAGGTGTCCATCAAGGCACTCATCCCTGTACCGCTTGGCATCGCCGCCGTAACACCGACTATTTTTTCATTCTCTTTCGCAGCGTGCATCAGCGCATCGGTATAGATCTGGGTGGCACTTTTGGCACTGCTCTTTTTCTTGGATGAACCGCTTTTAAGATCAAACGGACCGACTCCGTGCCACTTCTCATACTTGCCTTCTGCAATTTCGTAGCCCTTGCCTTTTGTGGTCTGGACATGAATTAGCACCGGTTTTTTCATCGTTCTAGCTAGCTCGTAGGTCTCCACAAGGGATTTCATATCGTGTCCATTGACCGGACCGATGTACTCAATCCCCATCTCTTCAAATAGAATACCCGGAGTAATAAGTTTAAAAGACTCCTCGAAACGTTTGGCCATATAGTGGGCACCCTCCCCAAAATGGTCGACAAACTGTTCGGTGCGTTTTTTGATCTTTTGATAGAATGGACTGGCCATTGCGGAACTGAGCATACGGCTAATCGCACCAATGGGCGCAGCAATACTCATCTCATTGTCATTAAGGATAATGATCATCGGGTATTTGCGATCTCCCAGTTCATTGAGCGCTTCATATGCCATCCCGGCACTCATGGCACCGTCGCCGATTACAACAACCGGAACACGCTCATCTTCTTCACCTTTAAGGGCGATCGCTTTTGCCGCGCCAACCCCAAGAGAGATAGAAGTTGAGCTGTGCCCCGCCACAAAAAAATCATGCGCTGACTCTTTTGGTTTTGTATAACCGCTTAAACCATTAAACTGCCGAAGTGTCTTAAAATCATCCCATCGATCTGTCAGCAGCTTATGCGCATAAGCCTGATGTGAAACATCAAAAATAAACGGGTCTTTGCTTGAATCAAATACTTTGTGCATGGCTACAATCAAGTCAGTTGCACCCAGGGTCGAACTTAAATGCCCGCCGTTTTGACTGACAACTTCCAATATGCGTTCGCGGATCTCCCCGCTTAACGTATCGAGCTGCTCATAACTGTATGATTTGATATTCATATTTTCTTTATTCCTCGTCCAGATTCCAAACACGCTTAAGAATCTGTTCCTGCGCATCGTTTATCTCTTTGACTGTAATCTTTTGAAGATGTTTCATCCTTTGACGGAGCATCTTGCTTACTGTAAGTGACATATTAGCAAAAAAGTGCTCTTGAAGTTCTTCTGAAGCACCTTTAAGCGCGTACATAAGCTCCCTTTTACCTGTCAGCTTCAACAGGACACGAATGGTATCATCCCCAAGAGAGCGTATCTCCTCAAAAGTGCGCTGTTTTTTCTCTGAAGTGTGTGATGATCTGAGTGAATCACTCTCTATATCCATAACGCTGTATACCTTTTGCACATACGCTTTTCCTCCGATACAACGCTCCATACCACCACGCTTAAATTTTGATTTCAACCCTTCCATCAGCGGTTCGATCACATTTGAGGGTACCGTTGTCAATGTTTGAATACGTTGAAGTATCTCCTGTGCCAACGGCGCTGAAAAATGCTTTAATACTCCGGCAGTCATCTCTTCATCAAAATGAGCCAGAATCAATGAAACTGTTTGAGGATGCTCATTTGCAAGTTCTGTAGCAAGACGTTCGGGACGAATGGCAGCTAACCAGGAAAAGAGTTCATTTCGCTCTGCCATCATTGTCAATCCATGTTCTATCTCTTGTGCTTCAGCTTCTTCAAATGCAGCATAAAGCACTTTTTTGACATACGCATATGAGCCGCTTTTCACATAGGGATTACTCTGTATCAACAGCACAAACTCTTCAAGCAGTACTCTGGCAATCTTTTTATCGACCGTAATCCCTTCTGATATAATAAGGGCGATCTCTTTCATACGTTCCGGACCTAACAACTTAAAAACAGATGCCGTAATCCCGACATCGAGTTGTCCCAAAACGAAAGCGATCTTTTCCGCACGATTAAGCTGCAAATATTGGCTCTGTAGCTCTGTATCAAGTTGATACGCTTTCGTCACTTTAGTTTTAAAACCATTATGCAGTAACGCTTCGATCAAAACTGCCACGTCGTCTTTGCGAAGATCTATACGCTTTTCAAGCGCTGTTGTCAGTGCATCATATCCGCTAAAAACCGGCACCTGAAGTTCATTCAGACCTTCAGCACTCTTAGGTAAGCCTGCTTCTAAATTTTGCTTGTTCCCATCCGTTTTAAATCTTTTTAGATACTGTGTGCTATACCAAACCTGCTTCCAAATACTCCATAAAAACAGTAGTCCAATTGCGATAATAACACTATAGACAAGGAGGACAATCCCCTCTGAACGGTTCAAAGAGGAAGCATACGAAACACGCGCCTCTTTCGGCATAACATCGCCTGCAATGCCAAGCGATACCATGCGTTCACGTTCTTGTAAAAGGTAGGGTTTCGGGACAACAATGATATTAGAATCATGAATACGGTAATCCACTTCATCTTTATTCAGCTGTTCTATCACCCTGACCATCTGATTCGGATTAAGTACACCGTAAAGCGGAACATATGATCTCATAAATATTTGGGTAAGTAATAGAAAGAGCAGTAACAAAAACAAGAGAGCAAAGCCTAAAATGAATCGTTGCTGCAATAATGTCTTAGCGCTAAAAGCCCGAATATGTCGCACGCTATTCCTTTCGTTATATTAGCTCGCGGGTCAGTTCAAAAAAACGGTCATTTTGTGATGGTGTTCCGACGGTCACACGAATCGCGTTCAGACCGTATCCACTCAAGTCACGTATAATCATCCCCTGTTTCAATAGTGCATGGGCGATCTCGGAAGCGTTCTGTTCATCATTCAGACACAAAGTTACAAAGTTCGTATAACTGTCAATCGTACGGATACCCATCTCTGAGGCAAAGGTATCATAACGGCGCATCTCTTCAAAGTTTTTGACAATACATTCTTGAACAAATGCTTCATCTTCCAACGCGGCAGATGCCGCTTCAAGAGAGAGTGTTGTAATGTTAAATGGCGGACGCAGTTTGTACAATGCCTGTATAAGATCACGGGAAGCAATTCCATATCCTATCCTCATTCCGCCAAGACCATAGGCTTTTGAAAAAGTCCCCAGATAAAGTACATTTTCAAAGGTACCAATAAGTTCATGCGGCATCAACGCTTTACTCGGGTCTTTGTAGTGAGTATATTCCATATAGGCACCATCAACGATCACCAGCGTATCCTTATCGATTTTCGCTATAAACTCTTTGACTGCAGCACCGTCAATACTTTCACCTGTGGGATTATTAGGCGTACACAAAAAGATAATAGAAGGTTTATGTTCAAGGTAGAGAGCATAAAATTCATCCAGATCATGATGTCTGGACTTGGTACGGACTACCTCTGCACCAACGTGACGAGCATAAATCTCATACATTGCAAAGGTAATGCTGTTAATTAGAATTTTACTCGTCGCATTGGCTTTGGCATGCACGGCAAACTCGATCACCTGATCACTGCCTGCACCAATAATGATCTCCTTTTCATTAACATCAAAACGTTTGGCAAGCCCCCCTTTAAGTTTATGCATCGAATCATCCGGATAGAGTGACATATTGCCTATAATATCACTGACGGCCGATTTCACCTTTGGCGAACATCCATACGGATTCTCATTACTTGCCAGTTTTACTATATCTGCAGGATCAATACCAAATTCACGTACGACCAGTTCTATCGGCTTACCTGCTTCATAAGTTTTGATCCCGGAAAGTGTCGTATTAAATGTCATATTTCACCTTTTACATAGCTGCCAAGCCACGTCATCTCATCTTGATGTTTTAAAAGGACTCTTTGAACATCTGCATCATCGATATGTCCAAAAAAGTCAATAAAGAACCAGTAGCTAAATCCATCTTTCTCTTTAGACGGACGGCTCTCGATCTTACTTAAGTTAATTGTCTCTTCATCAAAATCCTGTAAAAAATGCACCAAAGCACCCGACTCTTTAGCGTCTTTCAAACGTACGAGAATCGATGTTTTGTCCTGACCGCTGATCCCGTTTTTGAAATCACTCAAGATCAAAAAGCGAGTAGCATTATCATGCACATCTTCTATATTTTCAAACATGGTCGGTACGCCATATAATTTTGCTGCGATATGGGAACAGATCGCTGCCGCTTCAGGATCTTCTGCCGCCAATATGGCTGCTTTGGCCGTCGATTCGACCGGAATAAGCTCAATCGTATCTAAACCATATTCTCTTAAAAACTCACGGCACTGTCCGAAACCTTTGTCTTTGGAGTAGATCCGCTTCAGCTCTTTCAAATGGTTCGCTTTCGTTGCGAAAGTCATATGAATCGGCATATAGAGTTCCGCAACGATCTTAATACTGCTTTTTGCCAAAAGATCCAGCGTTTCACCGACAACACCATCGCGTCTGCTCTCTATCGGTACCACTCCGAATTTAGCCCGGCCCGCTTCGAGCGTTTTAAAGACGGCATTGATCGATCCCATTGAGAGGTATTCGCTCATCGCACCAAAACGGCTCTCGGCAGCTTGATGCGTAAAGGTTCCTTCCGGGCCAAGATAAGCCACACGTTCCGGAAGTTCGATATTACGCGCTGTCGCAAAAATCTCCAGGAAAATTGCTTCGATCGCCGCATTATTAAGCAAGCCCTTTTGTATGACATTAAGCTGCCCCAATCGCTCTAAAATCGCTTTTTCACGTTCAGGACGATACACGGCACCACCGCTTTCGTGTTTAATCTCACCAACACGTTCAACCACTTTCATACGACGGTTCAATAGCGTCAATAACTCATCATCAAGGATATCAATTGCCTCGCGGCACGCTTCTAAGGTTTTCATATTTCCTCCATCATTTCATGGATATCCGCGTAAACAGCGTCTGGCTGTTCTGCGGCATCAAGCATGGGAATAATTTCATCAGCACGACGGTATTTTCCGCTTAAAACAAATACCGTCTGCATTCCTAACTCTTTTGCACCGCCGAGATCGCCTTTCACATCATCACTGATGATCGTAATATCTCTAAAATTTGCCCCTGTATCTTGTTCCTGCAAACGTTTTAAAGCCTCATCATAAAACGCTTTGCTCGGCTTTCCGACAACATCATACGACGCAGATGTCGCAAACTTCAGCATTTTTAAAATAGCACCGACCCCCGGGTAACGCTTGCCATTTTTGGCATACAATGTTGTCTCATGCATGCCGACAAGTCGGCTTCCATTAAGCAAAAAGCCGATCATCTGCGAATATTCATCCGCACTAAAATCTTCTTTAATGGCAATCAGTACACTTTGGGGACTTTCATAATCAAGCAAGTAGCCCTCTGTTTCTAAAATACGTAAAAAAGGTTCTGAACCATAAGCAGCTACTTTCTCTTTTGGCAGCATGGCATCAAGAAGCATCAAAGGGTCAAGGTAGTGTGCTGCTGAAATATTTAAACCGATTTTATTAAGATAGGAGAGAAAGTCATCACTACTGCGCTTAGTGTTGTTCGTAATAACCATGTAGGGGAGCTGATGTTCATTGAGATAATCAATAAATTCACGCGCACCGCGGATGGGCTGCTTATGTAAATCGTCGATTAGCGTTCCCTGTACATCAATAAAATACATCAGTCTAAAAACTCTTTTTCCAAAGCAATCAGATCCTCGAACGTTTCACGGCGACGGATCAAACGATCTTCACCATTTTTCACCGCAACTTCAGCGGAACGCCCACGCGTATTGTAGTTACTTCCCATACCAAATCCATACGCTCCTGCACTGTGAATAACCAGAAGATCATTATGTTCCATCATCGGTAATTCATAATCTTTCGCCAAAAAATCACCGCTTTCGCATACCGGCCCGACAATGTCCGCTTTTGACACATCACCTTCTTTTCCCAAGGCATCAATGCGATGGTACGCATTGTAAAGGCTCGGACGAAGCAGATCGTTCATTGCCCCGTCTATTACGACAAAACGCTTCTTGCCGTTTTGTTTCTCGTAAAGTACTTTGGTCACAAAATAACCGGCATTGCCACTCAGGTAACGCCCCGGTTCACCAATTACCGTAAGATCCAGCCCCGTCAGTGTCGATAAAATGGCTTGCGCATAATCATACGGCGTAATGGTCACTTCATCATCATACTGAATTCCCAGACCGCCGCCGACATCAAAAAATTTCAGTTCAATACCAACTGCCGCGTGAAGTGACCTTACCAGGTCAGCCACAATCTCCGCGGCTTCGCGGATAGGGTCAAGTTCCGTGAGCTGGCTTCCAATGTGAAAATGTATACCGACAGGGTCAAGGTGAGGGGAGCTATTGGCACGGATATACATCCGTTTGGCCGTGTCAAGGTCAACACCAAATTTATTATCATGAAGTCCTGTTGAGATATAAGGGTGTGTTTTCGGATCGATGTTTGGATTAACACGGATACTGATACGCGCCGCAATCTCCAGCTCTTTAGCGATCTTCTCGACCCGTCCAAGTTCCGCATCACTTTCGACATTAATATATAAAATATCACGTTCGAGCGCCTCTTTAATCTCATCATCACGTTTGCCGACACCGCTAAAAATCACTTTATATTTTGGAACACCGGCCATCATTGCACGGCGGACTTCTCCGATAGAGACACAATCCGCCCCGGCACCAAGCGAAGCAAAATGTTTAACGACACTAAGATTTGAGTTGGCTTTAACTGCATAGGCCAAAATAGCTTTACGCCCTTTAAATGCCGCTTTCAGCGTTTCATATTGCGCACTCATATGGTCAAAATCATAGACGTATAATGGCGTCTGGTACTTTTCGGATAACGCTTTAAAATTGATCAATTTTATTCCTGAATTAAATTGATTTATTTTAGCGAAAAAGTGCTTATGGTCCGATACTTACTATGTTTTAATTCGATTACGGTACCACTGAATTATCGCGGTAAAAAAGAGCAGTAGTGTTGGTAAAACAATCCCAACTTCACTCGGAATTGTTTTCGTGTTGGAAAGTTCAATGAGAATAAACAACATTGCCCAGATCATCAGTGTTGCCAAAATTGCACCAAAACTGAAGAGCGTTACATTTAAAAAACGTGAACTGATCGGAACAAAAAAGAAGATAATAACAATCAGACTCGGAACAAAAAGTGGATAGACGAAAATGCGGTAGAGTGCACTTTTTATTTTATCTGTACTGATATCTTCATCCGTAAAAAGTATCAGGGCATCAATGGCATCAACAATCGTAAAATTTACTTTTCCTTCATAAATTTGATCTAAAATTTTAGGACGAAAACCTTTGAGCAGTTTCAGATCTATCTGCTCATCAACAGCAATACCCTGGTCATACAACGAACCGGCCTCAGGCTTTGCAATATGGTGTGCATTGGTAATATGCCAGTAACCATTGTCATAATAGGCACTTTCCGCCACCAGCACTTCCTGAAGCGTGTTTTTGTTCAAACGAAAAATCCGAATATCATCTGCACGTTCCTGAAGCGGATAGAGCTTTCCAAAATAGATATATTTGTTTTCAAATGTAAAAAATAGGTTTTCTGTCGGTGTAAGGAACTGCGAAGAAGCACGGATATTGTCAGAGTATTCATCTGCACGGGCAAAAGATGTCGTATGCAGGGCAACGTAAATCGTGATGATCACAGAAGAGACAAGCACAAACGGCTTCAGGACGTCCGTTTTCGAATAACCGAGTGAATAAAGGGCTACAAGTGAATTGGAACGTATTAGAAAGATCTTTGTGGCGATCATGGCAAATACCAAAGAGAGCGGCAGCAGCATTGCAATGGCAAAAAAAGCACGATACATCAGGTAGATCAACACAAGGTTGGCAGAATGGGTCAGAGTATCACCAACTTCCATATAATCAAATCCAACTGTAAAAAGTGTCAATGCAAACAAAATAACAAAAAAATATTTCACATAATGATATGCAATATATCGAAATGCCTGCATGACTAGCCTTTATAATACGCCAAAGGAGTAAAGCTCCTTTGTTTATGTGCTTTTATTGTAACTGAAATTTTTTGATAGAGTACTTTGAAGCGACATCTTCCCAGGAGGATTTCAAAAGCATCTCTACGGCATCGGCAGTATGTTTTATCCATGATTCAAGATGCGTCTGTTCATCTTTCGAGAATGATTCAAGAACATATTTGACAACCCTGGCTTTATCGGTTGGCTTACCGATTCCCATGCGGACACGAATATAATCTTTGCTAATCATTTCATCAGTAGAACGTAAACCATTATGTCCGCCGTGTCCGCCGCCGAATTTAAAACGCACTGTGCCAAATGGAAGGTCGAGGTCATCATGGACCACCACCACGTCATTGATCTTATAAAAATTTTTAACTGCGGCAATAGCATGTCCGGAAAGATTCATATAAGTTAATGGTTTAAGGAGGTGATGCGAGTCGGTTTTATAAAGTTCGCCATCAAACGAGACTTTTTTAATAGGAAGGTTGGGATGACGACGAAGAAGCTCATCTATTACCATAAACCCGACATTGTGTCGAGTTGCGGCATAGGCCGAACCTGGATTTCCTAGTCCGACAATCAGCAAAATTATTTCGCTTTGATGATACTCAAAACAGAGACACGGTCTGCATCCGTAAATGCTGTATTTTCAATCGCAGTAAGATCACGGATCAGGATAGAATCACCAAGGTCCAGCGATTCGACATCAACGTTGATCGCATTTGGGATATTTTCGATCGTACCTTTAAGTGTAATACGCTTTTTAGCAATGTATAACAGACCTTTATTTTTCAGACCGACTGGAGAACCGTGTGTCACAACCGGAACATTATAACGTGTTACTACGCCTGGCTGCGCTACCATAAGATCAACATGAAGAAGGTTACCGGAAACCGGATGAGACTCATAAGATTGAACGACAACATTCATCTCGTTTCCGCCGACATTAACAGCAAACGACAACGTCTCTTTTTTACGAACCGTACGGA
>Ga0164318_10004678_pt1 | contig 13188 bp, 11 predicted proteins | sample GuaBasSedimGuay9_FD_113734 | JGI IMG/M metagenome (GOLD analysis project Ga0164318, IMG submission 113734) | Subseafloor sediment microbial communities from Guaymas Basin, Gulf of California, Mexico - Guay9, Core 4571-4, 0-3 cm | ecosystem: Environmental > Aquatic > Marine > Hydrothermal vents...
AGGGGTGCGTAGGGTGATGTTCTCTTGTTTGAGTGAAATATGCGTGATAATCATGCCGCAATTTTACCCAAAATAGTCCCGATGATCAGCCCGGCGATGGTGCGGATAAGGTAGCCCATAATGGCCATGAGCACGGCAATACCTATCAGCGAACGGTTATAGGCAGCGGAAAGAATAGGTGCCGATGCCACTCCTCCGATATTTGCAAGCGAGGCCACGCCGATGCTGAAGAGATCGAGTCTGAAAATTTTGGCAGCGATGATCATGATGAGGGCATGCAGGGCAAGGATCAAGACACCGGCAAGCAGGTAAAGAGGGACAGCATCAAACCCGTCAAATTGAGCACGCGAACCAATGAGTGCGACTAGCAGATAGAGCATGGCCGAGGAGAGCGCCGTACTTCCGGTAAGACGGCGAAGTGGTGTCTGTGAGGCAAGCAGTCCGGTAAATGTCGCAATTAAAACGGCCCAGGTTGTGGATGAAAGAGCTCCAAGGTAGTGTGAAAAAAACACGGCAATATAAGCGGCGATAAAAGAGAGTAAAAGCAAAATGGGAAGATGTATGATTTTTAATGCCGATTCGTGTTCGATTTGTACAGCGCTAAGTTCCTGTGCTCTGCTCCAGCGATTAAAATGTGGTGCAAAACCGACCATCCCAAGCAACAGCATTACCCAGAGTGTGTAATCAACCGAATCGACAACAAGCGCATAGCCCATCAGGTGTTCAGGTACATCCAAGGCACCGGCAATAGCCATCATATTTGCCGTTCCCCCGGTCCAACTGCCTGCCAGTGCCGCAAAAACACCGGCAGCATCTTTATCAAATCCCAACAGCCAGAAGACAGCAATAAAGGAAAAGGCAATCGATAATACTGCAGTAGCGTAGGCAATAAGCAGTGGTTTTCCCAATTTCAGGAAATGGCTGAGGTCAATACGAAGCAGCATCAAAAAAAGCATGGCAGGAAGCAAATAACGTTTTGTATCGGAATAAGTCTCTTTGATTATGCTGTTTTGATCCCATAGGTTAAACTGTGCCAGAAGCATGGCAAAGGCGTAAATAAGGACAACTGCCGGCAGATAAGTAAAGATTTTATGACGACTATAGTGTTCAAATCCACTTACGATGAGTGCAAGCAATGCTACACTGATAAGATAGGTATACGCATGTTCAATCATCAACTTCTTTCTAATCACTTATTAGTAATATTATATCTAAGCAAGACTATGGCACGATTAAAGAATGGAAATACTACTCTATATCGGACTTGCTGCCATTTTGACCTATCTTATATGGGGTTTTGTTGTCTCATTCCAGGTTGTTCTGGCCATGGGTGGCACAAAATGGGCGCTGCGGTGGATCAAAGTCAGGTATAGCTATAAAGTTTTCTATGCAGAAGTACTGATTTTTTACCCGATGATTCTGCTCGCCTATCTGTTTTTAGAAGTGATCCCATACTATCTTTTTGGGGTTAAAAAGCTTGTTTCTTTTGACCTTGATCATCTGTTTGAACGTCTTTTTCAGGAATAAGAGAGATAGATAATAGTATATTATTCAAATGGAAGAGGAAACAAAAGATTCACTTATTAAAGAAAAACCCAGTGAGGATGCTATTCGTTTGGCACAGGTACTTTACAATACCTACTTGCAGGTAGATGATCCTTATATGTGCGTGCCGATCACGCGTTTGTGCCAGGTTTTTAAAGCAGAGTGCAATACTGAGTTCTTAACATATCTTGGCAAATTATTTGAAGAGCTGAATGAGCCGGTAATTGCAGAACACTTTAATTATCGAGGGAAAAAATATGAGTGGAAGGTTATGAAATTTTGTGCGGTTGAGCAGTTAAGAGGAGATCGGGGTAACTACCTGGATATCAACCTTAATGAGATGTTTATTGAGGCAGTAAAAGATTCAGATGAGGATCCATTTTTTGTCAGTTAAATATATTCTGCTTGATACAGAAACAACCGGTACGGATGAGAATGACCGTATTATCCAGTTAGGCTACATCGTCCTTGAACCAGGAAAGATTACTGAAGTCTATAATGAATTTTGTTATTCTGATGTACCTATTTCATACTCGGCGATGGAAGTGCACCATATTACGCCTGAGATGATTGAGGGTAAAACTGCCTGTCAAAATACCGCAGCATATAAAACACTGCTCGATCTCAATGAAACTTCAAACTATATGATCATTCATAATGCCCCTTTTGATTTGACCATGCTCGAAAAAGAGGGCTTTTCCCTAAAAATGAAACTGATCGATACCCTGCGCTGTGCCCGACATATTTTTGAAGATGAAGAAGCGCATAGACTGCAATATTTTCGTTATAAAATGGGTCTTTATCAAGAAGAAGAGAACGAGGCAAAGAAGCTTGATATTGAGGTCAAAGCACATGATGCTATCGGAGATGTACTGACATTAAAGCTTTTTTTAACCGAGTTACGTAAAGCGGTTCAGAAAAAATTTCCAGATATTAATCCGGTTGAAAAGATGGTCGCACTGACAAAAGAGCCGGTATTTTTTACGAAACCAATGCGTTTTGGAAAACATAAAGGCAAAACATTGACAGAGATCGCTATGGAAGATAGTGGATATTTACGCTGGATGTTAACAGGAATGGAAAACTTAGACGAAGATCTCCGTTATTCAATTAAAAGAGTCTTAGCTAACGAATAAGAATCTGCATGATGTAAGGGTGTAGGGTACAGTCTCCCGACTGTACCTTAACTGTTCCCCGATTATCTCCTAAAAATATCTATACGATCAGTTGAGAAATTTTCATACTGAGATCGCGCTCGCGAATTGGTTTCATCAAGAAACCGTTGGCACCGGACTCAAGTGCTTCTGTTTTCTTGGTTTCATCCGTCGTTAGAACGATGACCGGCAGTTGCTCCATGTTATCATCAGCGCGGAGCACTTTAAGCATCTCTATGCCACCCATAACTGGCATGATAATGTCAAGCAGTACGATATCGACGTCATCATGTATTTTCAGTACGGCAATCGCATCCGCTCCATTTTTTGCTTCAATGACTTCATAGACATACGAAGTTTTTAAAAGCATACTTTTGAGCAGTTTTAGATTGATAATATCATCATCGACTGCAAGTACTTTTAATTTTTTATCTGGCATTATTGCTCCCTACTTAGACGTATTTTTCAAAGATAAGACGCAAAAGGTCTTTGTTGATAACATTTTTAATGATATCGTTGACGTTGGCTTTATCACCAGGAACCTCATCACTTCCTGGATCAACTAGCATAACCATTGCCGTTGTACTCTCTTTGTCTGAAATGATACTGTGTAAATCTTTAAGATTCAGGTTAGGCATCTCTTTATCAAACAGGAGAAGTTTATAGTTCTTGTTATTGATAGCTGATATCAATTCATCATACTTTTTAACGGTGTCGAAGCTATAGCCCAATTCCGTTAAAAGCTGTCCGAAGAGTTTGTTCTCCAAACTCCCTTTTTTAGCCAGCAGTATATCCGCATCATAAGGAATACTCTTTTTTTCAGGAATGTTGATTTGTGGCTGTTCCTCTTTAATCACTAATTTCGGTTTTTTCTCTTCAACAAGCGGTTTAGGCATTTTCTTGACAGGTTCATTTTTGACAGTTTTAGTTTGAGAATCAATGATGGTATGACCGACAAATTGATTTAGCAGATTCATGATCTCGGAACGGACAAGCGGTTTGGTTGTATATTCATCCATTCCTGCTTCAAGGAAGCGTTCACGGTCACCTTTGAGTGCATTGGCAGTCAAAGCGATAATAGGCGTATGCGGCTGGTTAAAATCTTCCTCATATTCGAGGATTTCCATTGTAGCCTCTACTCCATCAAGTACCGGCATTTGAATATCCATAAAGATTACGTCAAAATTTCCACCTTTGCGTTTTTCAAATGCTTCGAGACCATTGTTAGCCAGTGTGATTTCAAGGCCAAGATCCTCAAGGGTACGGCGAATCAGTTTCTGATTAATGATGTTGTCTTCAGCCACAAGTGCTTTGGCGGCAAATTTGGTATCAGAAGAGACCTTTCTGCGATTTTTCTGTGCACGTTTATTGGCAAAGGCCTCAGCGTCATGCGCTTCTAGGATATTTAGAAGTTTGGTACCGTTAAGGGGTTCATATAGCGTTTTAAGGATATCAAGACCCAGGACATCTATTTTCTTCTTATAGTAAGACTTGGCAATAAGAACGAATGCATCTTGCTTCTCGGTAAGTTTAACCAAGGTCTCTTCATCCGTAAAGTCATAGTCGACAAAGAGCATGTTGTAAGTAGTTTTTTTCTCTAACTGCTGAAGCTCTCGTAAATTTTTGAACGGAGTGTAGCTGACACCATAGAAATCCATATACTCTCTAAGGTAAGTGCTCTGAGATTTAATTTTATCTTCACTATCAAAAATCAAGACTTTTAGGTTAGACATAGAATTCTCAATAGACTCATTGAGTGTTTCAATCTCTTCAAACTCAAGGGTAAAGAAGAATGTGGTTCCTTCACCAGGTTGACTCTCAAGGTCAAGCTGTCCGCCCATCATATCGATAAAGCTGGTTGAAATCGTCAGACCAAGTCCGGTACCGCCATATTTACGAGTAATGGATGTATCCGCTTGTCCAAATGCCTCAAAGATTCTCATTTTTTGTTCAGCCGTAACACCAATTCCGCTATCTTTTACTTCGAAGCGTACACGGGCAGTATTTTCTTGATCGGTCTCTTCTCGACGGATGTTGACATCGATAGAACCGCCATTGTTTGTAAACTTAACGGCATTGGAAAGCAGGTTGATAATAACTTCTTTGATCTTGGTCGGATCGCCTTTGATCGGTCTTTCTAATGATGGATCAATGAAACAGCCAAGGTCAATGTGTTTCTCTGCCGCACGAACAGCATACACTTCAACGGCACTTTCAAACTCTTCAAGTGGATTAAAGACGATATCTTCGATCTCAAGTTTATTACTTTCAATTTTGGAGAGGTCAAGAATGTTATTAATAATTTCAAGAAGATTTTCAGAGCTTTTTTCAATAATATCGATAAATTCGCGCTGTTCATCATGTAAGTCCGTATCTTTAAGCAGCTCGGTAAAGCCAACAATACCATTGAGTGGTGTACGGATCTCATGTGACATATTTGCAAGGAACATTGATTTGGCTTCACTGGCTTCTAGTGCGAACTGTTTATCCTGCCGTGTCTGCTCAATAATACTTTCCAGAAGTGCATAAGCCTGTGTCGTACCGGCAGAAGTGTCGAGGTTGATATTTTGATCTTGACCCTCTTCAGCAATTGTACCTTCTGCAGCACGGTTAAGAACAGCCTCCAGATTTTTGATGTTTTTGGCGATATCGGTGGCCATAAGTAGACCAAGAAGGGCAATAACAATGGAAATAATCCAGATGGAAACTGCACCGGTCAGGATCTGAATTGCTTCATTTTGTACTTCTGCGGCACGTTCGTCCATTTGAAGCAGAATGATATGCTCCGCTTCATCGATCAGGTTGATCTTCTCTGAGAGCATGGCAAACCAGATACCTGATTGTGTTGCATAGAGACCGTCATTGACTGCCTGCATGATCTCGGTACGTTCGGTTGTGATATCTTCAAAGAGCTCCATGTTGTCTTCATCATAGAAAACATCATCAAGTGCTTTTTTCGTTTCCGGTAAAATCGCTGTACGAATTTCAATAGCATCCGCTTTCCCGATCAATGAGAGCCAGGTATTTAACTCTGTCGGGTCAAAGCGGGTTGCACGAGCCAAAGCATAGGAGATGAAATCTCGTTCTGCCCCGGTAAAGCTTTTTGCATTGGCGAGACTGAGATAAGCACTTGTCAGGGCTGAAATCTGCTCATCAACACGATGGGATGCGAGTTCTTGCAGTTGGGTGAGTGCATCTTCTTGTGCCGAGCCGTAAATATCATTGAAGACCTCATCAAATTCAACTGATTGTTCATCAATGGCCTTTCGGCTTTCCTGGATCAATTTTAGGTCTTGAACAATATTTTGCGTGTCTGCTTGTACATTGCTTATGTAGGCTTGAAGTTTTTGATCAACAATTTTTCGTTGCGCCTTGAGTGATTTATGGGTCGTTTCAGATGAATTACCCAGATACATAACGGTCATCCCGCGTTCGCGAGATAGATTGCTGATAAGATCATTGGTAAACTTATTTTCGTTCAGTTTGACTTGAAGCGCCTCTGCTGACTGGTAACTTATGTATGAATTGTACACGTAGTAACTTGACAGCGTGAAGAGAATCAGAATCGGTAAAAGACTGATCAGCCGTAGTCGGTTTTTAATTCCTAATTGCATGGTTCGTGCCCCTTTCTAAATGGTAATTATTATAACTGATCAATCAGATCGTATAATTCATTGATGGTTTGTTTTCCGGCAGCAGGGTCGTCGCTATGTGTTAAATTCTGCAGCAGTACAGATATTTTTGTTATTCGAAGGTTGTCACTTGCTCCTTTAAGCTCTATTGCCATATTTTTAATCGTGACATGGTCGTTATTTTTTAATGCATTATTGAATTGCGAATGCATCTCTTTCGCTTCTGTTGCAAATTCATGAACAAGCTCAGCAACAAAATCATGCTTGAGACCTAGTTGGTCTGATGCTGATTTCATATCATAGTCAAGGGCAGGTTTTGAAGTTTGAAGGGTTTGAGGTTCAGGTTCAGGTTTAGGCTCAGGCTCCAGATCAAACATGAAATCATCATCCGGCATGGCACTGCCTGTCCCTGAAGGAGCAGGTTCTTCTTCCGGTATATCAAAATGTTCAGCCATATCAGGAATGGTATTTTCCTCTATGATTACCGGCTCCATCTGTTTTGGTTCATCATCGAGCAAGAGATCAAAGTCATAAATATCATCATCGAAGTCAAGAAGCTCATCTGCTTGATTTGTATCGGCTGCAGTGTATGACTTTTCTGCAACTTCAAATTCAGGTGCTTCTTTGCCTTCAAGTTTTGCAATAAGACGGTAAAATTGTTTTAGGTTGGCTTCAATCTCTGTCTGATCCGTTGAGTTGTTGATAACACTTAATACCTCAAAAGAGTCTTCAATACGTAAATTGGCAGCAACGCCTTTGAGTTTATGGGAAAGTGCATGAACCTCATCATAGTCCTCTTTAAGCGTCACATCAAAAAGTTTGTCTTTAAATTCGTGTGACTGTTGAATGAAGTCGCCGATGAACTCTTCGATAAGGTCAACAGGAAGACCGAGTTCATCCGAAGCAACTTGCGGATTAAAAACATAATCTTTTGGTGTAGAGAGGTTGTCCAGGTAAGCGGCTTCATCCTGATTAAGCGTATCTCCGAGCATCGGGCGCTCTTCTTCTTTGCTTTTTTCTAGAACTCCAAATGTGTCATCAAGATCAGGAAATGCCAAGTCAGTATCATCATAAGCTGCTCCAGCAGGAGTCATCTCAAAATCAGGAATGTCCAGCAGATCCGGCTCATTCAAGACCGTTTCACTCTGCGAGGAAAGTGCACCGATGTCAAAGTCATCATCCATGTCCATGACGATCTTCTCATTGCTGTGCGTTGATTCAATGGTGGCTGAATTGCCGCTTGAATCACGAATATGCTTTAATGTGATTGCATAGCTTTCCTGATCGGATGAATCGGCAAGAAAAAATGGAGTGATAACAAGATCACAGGTGAATTCTCTATGCTCCGATTTAATAATAGCCTTTGATTCATCTGCTTCGGCATGTAGTACAAAATCTATCCATGGAAAATTTTTAAAATTGTGGATAAACCCAGGTTTTTTTACAAATAGATCCGCAAAATCGTTATAGTCATCAAGAAAACTGCTTAGTGATTTATACCCAAGATTATCTAGATCTTCAGCATCAATACCGACAAACTCTTTATTATGATTATATATCAGCACTGTGACTCCTTATGATTGTTCATTGTCTAACATGGTTCTGTATAGCGTTTGTGCTTCCTCTATACTGTGGCGTGAGGCCGGTTTGCGGGCAGCAATATAACTTTTGATATTCCCATCATCGTCAAACGTGGGACTGATTGTTGTTTCAACCCAATAGTATTTTCCATCTTTTCGAAGGTTTTTTACAAACCCGGTCCAGGTTTGCCCTTTTTTGATGGTATTCCACATCGTTTCAAACGCCTTTTTCGGCATATCGGGATGGCGTATAATATTGTGAGGTTGACCCATCAACTCATCAAAGGTATAACCGGAAATCTCGCAAAATTTTCGGTTGGCATAAATGATGAAACCCTTGGTGTCCGTCTCACTGACAATGACACGTCCTTCAAAGAGATATTCTTCATCAATAGCTTCACTTCTTTCCATGGATGAGACCTTTCAAAAATGTGATTTTTAGAATATATCATATTCTTAAGAAAATAAAACTTATTTATATAACTTCTTGATTTGCTTTGCATCATTTTGGTTCAATATAGAAGCAATATCAGATTCATCAGCCGCATAAATTTTTTCAAATGTGCCAAAATGATTCATCAGCTTTTTGATCTTGGCGGCTGATATACCATGTGTATTGAGAAGTTTGGATTGCTGATCATGTTTCTGTTTGGTCTTTTTGTGAAAACTGATGGCAAAGCGATGTGCTTCATCTCTTAAGCGCTGAACCCATTGAAGCCGTCTGTCTGAGGGCAGGAGTTTGAACGTCTCTTTAGCATTATGCAGCTGGTCATGTGCCTTTCCTTTTGCGCGATGTGACTTGGCATCAACTTTTTCTTTGGAAATAGCGATGACATCTAAATTGACACCATTGGATTCAAGCAGTTGCCGTGCTAGTGAAAGTAAGGTGGTACCGCCGTCTATTATCCAGAGGTCTGGGGGTGGATTTGTTTCAAAACTTGCGATTCGGCGGCTTAAGGTTTCACGCATTTGTGCATATTCATCCCGTGCTTCAAGATGGTAATGCCGGTAACTGCTTTTATCGAAGTTGCCTTTGTCAAATATGATCATGCCGCCGACGGCAGCCTCACCGGCCATATGAGAATTATCGAAGACTTCCACACGTTCGGGAAAGCGCACAAGATGACAGAGGTGGCGGAGGTCTTCATATATGCTTTCAGATTCCTTTGAGGGGATGTGCTTCAAAAGTTCGAGGGCATTCATTCGGGCTAATTCGACCAGCTTTTTTTTGTTTCCGCGTATCGGGATACTGATGAGTGCTTTTCGCTCAAAGAGCTGACTTAAATGTACTTCAACTAGTGCTCGCCCCTCAAAGTCATCTGCAATCAGGATCGGCGCGATGACCGGCGGTTTTTCATTGGAGTAAAATTCAAGAAGTGTTCGTTCGTATGCTTCATCAAGATCACTTCCCTCGCTCAGGCGAATAATATTATGACTGCTGGAGATGACCTTTCCTTGTCGCATAAAGAGACGCACGATCGCTATTTTTGACTCTTTTTCGGCAATGGCGAAAATATCATAGTTTGTACGGTTTGCAAGATCAATTTGTGAAATAAGCTCACTCTTTTGGATGCGTTCAATCCGATCACGCAGCGTAGCGGCTTCTTCAAAGCGCATCGATTCTGCATACAACTGCATGGTTTTATTGAGCTGTGACAACAGGCTTTTTTTGTGCTCAATGTAATGTATAGCTTCATCAATAATTGACCGGTAGTGTTCAGGTTTAACATTTTTTTCGCAGGGGGCAAGGCATTTGTCCATCTGATAGTAGAGGCAGGACTTTCCGCTTTTCAGACAGCTTTTTTTCTGAACAAGCTTGCACAATTCGTAAAGTGAGTCCAAAATATCCCGGGCACCGACAGAGTAGGGTCCGAAATAACGGATTTTTTTGCCTTTGATAATTTTGCGCGTGATCTCAAAACGTGGATAGGGCTCTTCGAGATTGATGTAAATATAGGGATAAGTCTTGTCATCGCGCAGCAAAATATTGTATTTTGGTTTAAGCTGTTTGATGAGGGAGTTTTCCAAAATCAGGGCATCATGTTCACTTGCGACGACAATATAATGTAAAGAATCTGTTTCTGCGAGCATCTTTTTAATACGCGGACTGAGTGAAGGGTTGGCATGCAATGCCGGTGTAAAGTGAAAATAACTCTTAACCCGATTAGAGAGGTTTTTTGCCTTCCCGATATAAAGCAGACGGCCTGCTGCGTCAAAATACTGATATATGCCTGGCTGATCCGGCAGGGATTTAATGCGTTCTGTCATCGATTATATTGCGGATTCGTTCAATAATACTATGAAGTTTTTCATGCTTTGTATTGTTGGTAAATACGGCTAGAGAGCGCTCTTTGTAGTCATAAACAGTTGGAACTTTCTTGAGCACACTAGCGCGTGGGCGTTTATGAGATACAAAAGCGCGAATGTCACTCCATATAACGTCTGAACACTCTTCAGGAGGATACAGTTTTAAAGGTGTTTTAATTGAACCTATTATAATATCGAACTCCTGTTTGGCGCCGGGATGGCTCAGCACATAATAAAGAATATTATTGTGCAGATAACCGTAACGTACAAGGCGCTGAAGATGCGGTGGAAAGAGCATTTTTATACGTTGGATGCAGTGAAAATTCGCCAATTTTTTAAATTGAGGCTTATGCCGAAGAGATGAGAGTATATGAGAGGCATTTTTCATATTTTTATTATAGCCGCCGCTTTGTTAAGTTTGACTGGATGCGGATTTAAGGCTGATCCTTTTTATGAAGTACAGTCCAAGGAACAAAAGTGATGCAGTATGATGTTGTGATCGTCGGGGCAGGGATCGCAGGACTGTATGCTGCGCTGCATTTGCCGACAAGTAAAAAAGTACTTGTGATCAATAAAGCCCAACCGTGGGAATGTAATACATTTTATGCGCAGGGCGGTGTGACTACGGCGAGAGATGATGCCGATATTTCTGTTCATATCAACGATACGCTCAGCGCCGGTGCCGGAATGTGCAATGAAGAGGCCGTTTCAGTATTGAGCCGGCAGAGTCAGGCTGTTATTCATGACTTGATCACACGCGGTTTTGAGTTTGACAAAGACAGTGAAGACCATCTTCTGTACACTAAAGAGGCCGCCCATTCTCAAAATCGTATTTTGCATGCAGGCGGTGATGCTACCGGACGCTATATCCATCATTTTTTGCTTGGTAAAAATCCACATCCTATGCTCTCAGAAGCAACCGTTATCGATCTCTTGATCGACAAGGACCAGGCATGTGGGGTCCTTGTGGATTATAAAGGAAAACGTCTACAGATCAGGGCAGATCATGTGATCATTGCCAGCGGCGGTGTAGGTTCTCTTTATGAATTTCATACGAATGCCTATAGTATCAGCGGAGATCTTCAGGGCATTTGTGTGGAAAAGGGCATTGAATTGGAAATGATGGAGATGATGCAGTTCCATCCCACAGTCTATGTCGGCAATAATTCGGTTCAAAAGCAGCTCTTAAGCGAAGCACTGCGCGGTGAAGGCGCGATCATTGAAGATGAGAACGGATACCGATTTTTAAAAGAGTATGATAAAGACGGTGAATTAGCGCCGCGTGACATTGTCAGCCGTGCGATCTTTGATTACAGCCAAAAACAGCAGCAGCAGGTCTACCTCTCATTTAAAAATTTTGACAATGAGTATTTTCAAAAACGTTTTCCAAATATTTATTTGAACCTGAATGCACTCGGATTTAAGATACCTGAACAGCGGGTACCGATCTCACCGGCATTTCATTATGCTATCGGGGGGATCAAAACGAACCTTGATGGTGAAGTTGCAAGTGTCAAAGGTTTGTATGCTATTGGCGAAGTGGCATCAACCGGAGTACACGGTGCCAATCGTCTGGCAAGTAATTCACTACTGGAAGGTTTGGTTTTTGCACGTCGTGCTGTGGAAAAACTGCTTGCCTTTAAAGGAACAGAGTGTCCTCAAATCGTTTATGTCACTGAAGAAGTGTTGATACGTGAGGGCGATAAAGCGAAAAAAGATAGACTGCGCCGTATAATGTGGGACAAAGTTTCTATTGTACGAACCCAACATGGATTGCGTGAAGCAAAAGAGGAGATCGAAGTGATGCTGGCCGAAAAGATAGGCCGCTTGCTGAAACTACGGCTTTTGACTGCCAGAGCAATCGTTGAATCTGCTCTGGAGCGCAAAACATCCATAGGGGTACACTATATATCTTAGAGGAGAGACAATGATACGTGCTGTTGAAGGACATGCGATCGATCTAGCAGTAGAGCCGTTTGGCTGGCTGCTGCTGGTTATTTTTATTGTGGGTTACTATTTTATTGCTGCGGAAGAAAAATACCATATTAACAAGGCAAAACCTGCCCTGTTCACCGGTACCTTGCTCTTTATGCTTTTGGGAGGCTATTACGCCTATAACGGTCTCAATATGGCAGTATTTGAAAATGAGATCGCCCATCTTATTTTGGAGATCGCAGAGATCTTTTTCTTCTTGTTTGTTGCGATGACCTACATTGAGGCACTGATTGAGCGAAATGTTTTTAATGCCTTAAAAGAGAAGTTGATTTCAAGAGGTTATGGATATCGCCAGCTTTTTTGGGTCACGGGTGTCATGGCATTTTTTATCTCACCGGTGGCAGACAATTTGACTACCGCGTTGATCTTGTCAACGGTGTTGATCACGATTGATAAAACGAACAAAGCATTTTTAGTACCTGCTGCGATTAATATTGTTGTAGCAGCAAATGCCGGTGGGGCATGGAGTCCCTTTGGTGATATCACGACCTTGATGGCGTGGACGGCAAATAAAGGTACTTTTATTGATTTTATCTTTTTGTTCCCCTCCGCAATTATTGGATGGGTCATTACAGCCTTTTTATTAAGTCGTTTTGTTCCGGAAGATCATCCGGTCAAAGAAGTGGAAGGCAGTGCAGAAGACAATAAAATTTTAAAAGGCGGCAGGGTTATTATTTTTATGGGCGTTATGACTATTGCACTTGCAGTTATTAGTAAACAGATTATGCATCTTCCGCCGATGTGGGGTATGCTGTTTGGACTCTCTGTGCTTAAACTTTACGCTTATACATTAAAAAGACATCATGATGTCGATATTCAGATTTACAGCTCTGTGAGTAAAATAGAGAACGATACACTGCTCTTTTTCTTTGGTATCTTAGCAGCGGTAGGCGCCTTGCACTTTGCAGGTTTCTTAGGACATGCGGTTAAACTGTATGATATGTTCTCTCCGACTGCGGTCAATATCGGTGTCGG
>Ga0164318_10004679_pt1 | contig 13187 bp, 8 predicted proteins | sample GuaBasSedimGuay9_FD_113734 | JGI IMG/M metagenome (GOLD analysis project Ga0164318, IMG submission 113734) | Subseafloor sediment microbial communities from Guaymas Basin, Gulf of California, Mexico - Guay9, Core 4571-4, 0-3 cm | ecosystem: Environmental > Aquatic > Marine > Hydrothermal vents >...
ACTGCGAAAATATTAGCTTCTTGTGGAGCTAATGTGGTAATTAATAATCATACTGATGAAGAAAGGTTAAAAAAAGTAGCAGAAGAAATTTCCAGTGAGACTGGTGCGAATGTTAAGCCAGTTATAGCGGATGTTACGGTTAAGGAACAGGCGCAAAAATTAATAGACGCTGCTCTAGAAATGGGCCAGTCAATTGACATTCTTGTTAACAATGCAGGGGGACTGGTTGGTAGGGTGCCTGTTGCAGAATTTGATGAGGGTCACTTTAGGACTGTCATTGATGTGAACTTGAAAAGCGCATTTTTAATGTCCCATTTGGTAATGCCTTATATGAAGAAACAAAAACGTGGTAAAATTATTAATTTTTCTTCTCAAGCAGCTCACGATGGTGGTGGGCAAGGTGCCGCTGCATATGCAGCATCAAAAGGTGGTATCTGGACTTTCACAAAATCATTAGCTAAGGAGCTTGCACCATATAATATTAATGTTAACTGTGTATCTCCAGGATTTATTGGTTACACTGATTTTCATAACAAGTTTACTCCTAAGGAAGTACACGAAAAAATGCCTTCATTAATTCCATTAGGAAGGGTAGGAACACCATTAGATGTGGCAAGAGTTGTGCTATTTCTTGCTTCTGAGTTATCAGACTATATGACTGGGCAGTCTGTGGAGGTTAATGGCGGGCTTTATATGCCATAATTTTATTTTTGTAACTGGGGGATGTATGAAAAATATATTCACAGTTATTTTAGGGGTTTTATTTGCAGTTGGGCTAGGTATATCAAGAGAACATCCATGTCTTTTTATTTGTAAAGAAGAGGCTCAGGTTATAAAGCGGGACATTGATAAATTCCCGTTGTTGCGAAGAAGTTATATAGAATTAAGAAAAAAAGTGGATGATGCATTGAAGAAGCCTATAGAGGTTCCTCCTCCTGGTGAGGCTGGCGGATATGAGCACGAGCGACATAAAAATAACTACAGGGAGATGTGGGCAGCAGGTCTCCTGTATCAAATTACTGGAAATAAGGAATATGCCGAGTTTATAAAGAGAATGTTAGAAAAGTATGCGGAAATGTATCCTAAGTTGGGACCTAGCCCTTATGCCTATAATCAGGCTCCGGGTAAAATTTTTCATCAAGCTTTGAATGAATGTGTCTGGTTAGCATACACAATCCAAGCTTATGATTGCATTTATAATTATTTAAGACCCAAAGAAAGAAAGGTATTTGAAGAAAATATTTTTGTTCCAATGGCGGAATGGTTGTCATTGGAGAATGCAGAAGAGTTTAATAGAATACATAATCATGGTACCTGGGCGGTAACCGCAGTAGGTATGACAGGTTTGGTTATTGGGAATGAAGATTTTGTGCAAATGGCTTTATACGGAACGGAAAAAGATGGGGAAGGTGGGTTTTTGAAGCAGCTTGATTTGCTTTTTTCTCCTGATGGTTACTATATGGAAGGGCCTTATTATGTTAGATATGCATTGCGTCCTTTTTTCTTTTTTGCTGAGGCTTTAGAAAGAAATAGGTCTGAATTGAAAATTTATGCATATAGAGATAGTATTCTTAAAAAGGCCTACTATTCAGCTATCCTGACAATATTTCCTGATGGGGTCTTTCCGCCAATTAATGATGCATCTCTTACTATGGACATCAGGGATATTGGCATGATAATTTCTACTGACATTGCATCGTATCGTTATGGTATAGATACGTTGATTCTTGGTATAAAGAAATATCAGAATAGTGTTATACTAAATAAATGTGGGTATAGAGTTGCAAAGGAGTTTGGGGATGGGTCAGATGTGAGGTATCCTAAATTACCAAGTGTGGAATTCAGAGATGGTTATAATGGTGAAATGGGTGGTCTTGGTATATTAAGAAGGTACAAAGGTGATGATGAAACAATGTTATTAATGAAATATGGAGTTCAGGGAGGAGGTCACGGCCATTTCGATAAATTACATTTTATTTTGTATGATCAGATGAAAATGGTGGTACCGGATTATGGTTTTGCCAGATGGATAAATATAGAACCGAAATTCGGTGGGAGGTACTTGCCTGAGAACAGTTCATATGCTAAGCAAACAGTGGCCCATAATGTTGTAGTTGTTGATATGATGTCGCAGAATAGAGCTAATAGGAAGGAAGCTGAAAAGTTTTATGCAAAGAGGCATTTTTTTGATTCGAGCAATCCGGAAATCCAGGTTGTTAGTGCGATTGCGGAGGATCAATACCCTGGAGTCAAGATGATTAGAACGATGTTTTTGATTTCCGAAAACGCTGATGAAAATTATTTTGTAGTAGATATATACAGGTTATTTTCTAAGGATAAACATATCTATGATTATAGTCTCCATTACGATGGCTATTTTATAAATACTAACTGGAAATTAAGATCTTATTCAAAAGTGCTGAAACCGCTTGGCAAAGATTTTGGCTATCAGCATTTGTGGAAAGAAGCGGAGGCAAAGGGGAGTCAAGACTTTATGTTTACATGGCTTAGCAGTAATCGGTACTATTCTTTTATTACTGATTATAAAAATTCTGGCGATAGGGTATATTTTGTAAGAATAGGGGCCAACGATCCAAAATTTAATTTACGAAGAGAGCCGGGTTTAATATACAGGGTAAAAGGAGATACAACAGTATTTGCGTCTATAATAGAAAGACATGGATATTTTAGTGAAGCGAAAGAAATATCAGATAATCCTTATCCTACCTTTGAATCAGTAAAAGTAATTGGTAATAATGAAAAAGCAACTGTAGTTGAGCTTCAGAGGAAAGATGGAGAAAAGTGGGTAATAGTTGTTACAAACGAGAAAGGGGATAAGGAAAAAGAAAGAGAAGTGATGTTTAATGGAATTGAATATAAGTGGGAAGGAAATTATAATATCTTGAAGAATGGGAGTAAAATATGGTAAAAATTAAAGGTTTGCGGTGGTGGATAATTGGGCTGGTTGCATTAGCAACTGTTATTAACTACGTTCACAGAAGTGCACTATCGATTTTATGGCCGTCTATTAGTCTTGATCTTGGACTTGATAAAGTTGATTATTCGAGAATTGCTATAGCTTTTACTATAGCCTACGCAATAAGTCAGAGCTTGTCTGGACGGCTATATGATTGGGTTGGTACAAGATTAGGTTTTGTAATATCAATTGTGGTTTGGTCTATATCCGCAGCTCTTCATGGTATAGCGCGTGGCATATATAGCTTTGGTGTGTTTCGTTTTATTCTGGGATTGGGTGAAGCAGGCAACTGGCCAGGGGCTACGAAATCGAATGCTGAGTGGTTTCCAATAAAAGAACGTGCATTAGCTCAAGGGATATTTAATGCTGGCGCTTCGGTTGGTTCTATAATTGCGCCGCCATTTATTGCTTTTCTTTATTTGATTTTGGGATGGCGTGCTACATTTTTTGTTCTTGGGTTTATAGGTCTGTTGTGGATAATCCCCTGGCTTTTTATAAATAAGGCTTTGCCTAAAAACCATCCGTGGATAACTGAAGAAGAAAAAGAGTATATAATTGAAGGCCAAAAAATAGATGGGAAAGGCGAAGAAGATGGAATTGTTCTACCTCTAACTGAACTTCTTGGTACAAAGCAGACGTGGGCTGTATTAGCTTCGAGGTTTTTTCTAGATCCTATCTGGTGGCTTTTTGTGAACTGGTTGCCGATCTATTTGGCAGAACGTTTTGGTTTTGATATTAAACAGATAGGGTTGTTTGCGTGGTTTCCTTATGTTGGTGCAGCTACCGGAGCAATAGCAGGAGGATGGATTGCAGGAAGGATAATGCATTTTGGGTACACAGTTAATACTGCTAGAAAAGCCTCAATTACCCTTGGGGGTATCATAATGATACCTTCTTTATTACTTACTTCTTTAGCCAGTAGTCCAACTGTTGCTGTTATTCTTATTGCGATTGCTTTGTTTGGCTTTCAGGTGTCAATTAATAATATACAAACATTACCGAGTGATTTTTACGTTGGGAAAAACGTTGGAACTGTAGCAGGTTTAGGTGGTACCACAGCAGCTATAGGAGTAATTATTACAACTTATCTAGTTCCCTTTCTGACAAAAACCTCCTATACCTGGTTTTTCGTTATGGGCGCTGCTTTGGTCCCTGTTAGTATACTCTGTGTTTTTGTTTTTGGTGGAAAAATAACAAGATGTGAGAAAGGAATTTGCAAATAAGACGTAAGGGAGGCTTGTAATGGCGGTACATCATGTTAGAGAAAAGAGTATAGAGTGGGAAGATCTGGGTGGTGGAGTTTCGAGGAAAATATTGGGGTATCAGCCTAATTTAATGGTTGTAAAGGTTAATTTTAAGAAAGGGTCTGTCGGAACTCCACATAAGCATCCTCATGAGCAAATCTCTTATGTTTTAAAAGGTAAGTTTGAGGTAGAGATAGATAATAAGAAGGAAATTCTTGAAGAAGGAGATGCATTTATAGTTCCACCGAACGTGTTACATGGAGCGGTTTGTTTGGAAGATGGAACTTTGATCGACACTTTTTCACCTATGAGAGAAGATTTTATCAAAAAATAAAATGAAAATTTCGGGGTAGGTGGTATGGATAGGTATGAAGTAATAAGGTCACTTGAAGAAAAAGGGATAATAGGTGTCATAAGGGCAAAGGAAGGTGAAGATATAGCAGGTATTATTAATTCTCTAATGGAAGGTGGTGTTAAGGCTTTAGAAATAACTATGACTACTCCTAAGGCGATTGATGTTATTGCAAAGTTATCTGATGAAGTACCTGAAGATTTTATAATAGGAGCAGGGACTGTTTTGGATTCCGAGACGGCACGCTCAGTGATTTATGCTGGGGCTAAATTTATTGTAAGCCCAGTTTGCAAGAGGGAAATAATAGAAACAGCACATAGGTACGATTGTGCTGTGTTTCCCGGTGCATTTACTCCAACAGAAGTTCTAACTGCTTGGGAAAATGGAGCAGATGCAGTAAAAATATTTCCTGCTTCAAGATTAGGAGCTAAGTATCTTAAAGATTTAAGAGGTCCGTTTCCGTGGATTAAATTAACTCCAACAGGGGGTATAGATTTAAAAAATATCGCTGAATTTATTAAGAATGGAGCTTGTTTTGTTGGTGTTGGGACTTCTTTGTTGAATAGAGAATATATAAAAAATAGAGATTGGAAGTCATTGACAGCGCTTGCGAAAGATTTTACCAAAGCAGTAGAAATGGCAAGAAAGGAGTTGAATTCATAAAGATATTGGGGGTAAAGTATGGAAAAAGCATTTATAACTTTTGGCGAGATTATGTTGAGGCTGTCACCGCCAAATTTTAAGAGGCTAGTGCAAGCTGATGTGTTGGAAGTGAATTATGGTGGAAGCGAAGCGAATGTTGCAGCTTCGCTGGCTATGTTTGGTAATCATGTTAGATTCGTTACAAAGCTACCAGATAATCCATTAGGTGATGCTGCATGTAGGTATCTTAAAAGTTTAGGTGTCGATACGTCTTTTATAAAAAGAGGTGGGAAAAAGATCGGTATATATTTTCTGGAACATGGAGCATCAGTGAGACCATCCAAGGTAGTATATGACAGAGCAAACTCTGCAATATGTGAAGCAAAGAGAGAGGATTTTGATTGGGAAAAGATATTTAAAGGGGCGATATGGTTTCATATATCAGGGATAACACCAGCGTTAAGTGATTCATTGGTTGAGATAAGTATAGATGCAGTGAAAATAGCGAAGGAGAAAGGACTAACTGTTAGTTGTGATTTGAATTATCGAAAGAGGTTGTGGAGCAGGGAAAAAGCAAGGGAGGTAATGGGAGAGATAGTAAAATATACTGATTTGATAATAGCAAATGAAGAGGATGCTGCTGACGTATTTGGAATAGAAGCGGAGAAAACTGATGTAATTTCTGGAAAATTGGATGTTGAACATTATAAATCAGTAGCTTCCCAGTTGTTAAAGGTTGGAAGTGCAAGTATGGTGGCTATAACATTAAGGGAAAGTCTATCGGCATCTGATAATTATTGGTCTTCGCTATTTTATGATGGTAATGAATTTATTTTGAGTAAGAAGTACCACCTGCATTTGGTTGATAGGGTGGGTGGAGGTGATAGTTTTGTGGCTGGATTAATACACGGGTTAAACAAATTTTCAAGTAAGAGAGAAGCAGTTGAGTTTGGTGTAGCAGCCTCAGCATTAAAACAAACAATACCAGGTGATGTGAACCTAGTGAGTGAAGATGAAGTATTAAATGTAATGAAAGGTGATGTTTCGGGTAGGGTTCAGCGATGAGGACTTTTATGATGTTGAAGTGTTTATTTTTGACTCGAAACTTTTTAAAATCAAATATAACTAAGGGTATGGGGTTAGAATATGAGGTATCTAAAGCTTAAAACAATAATGATTTTAATGCTTATTTTTAGTTTCCTCCTTTTTTCGCTTTTGTATTCAGCAGATGTTGGAAAGATCTCGGGTACTGTTATAGATAAGAAAACAGGAAAAGGTTTGGCTGGTGCTAATGTCATAATTAAGAGTAAATGGGAAAATGGTGAGAAATATAGTGTCGATATTCCTATGGGAGCGGCTACGGATGAGAATGGGAAGTTTTTTATTCTAAATGTTCCTCCCGGAGAATATGATATAATGGTGTCGTTTATTGGATATAGGTCAGTAATTAGAGAAAGAGTGAAAGTATTTCCGGATAAAACTACTTTCGTAGACTTTTTAATGGAAAGAGAAGTTCTGAAAGGGGAGGCTGTAGTTGTCGTAAGTGAGAAAGTGGATGTGGTAGATAAGGACCTTACTGCAACGAGAAGTAATTACGAGATGGGTGTTGTACAAAATCAGGCAGGTATTGATAATGTTAGTGATGTTTTATCTTTGCAAGCAGATGTTGAGAGTGGTCATTTTAGAGGTGGTAGAGAGGGGGAAGCGGACTTTTTTATCGAGAATGGTTCTATTTTGAATCCATTAAATAACAGCCAGGCATTTAATCCTATAGCTGTTGCTTTAGAGCAGGTGCAGGTTTATACATCCGGTTTCAGTGCTGAATATGGAAATGTTCAGTCTGGCGTTGTGAATATGATTATGAAGGAAGGTAGTAAAAATAGGTGGAATACTACGTTATCAATTAAAAGTGATATCGGGAATGAGAAAGTATTTGGCGGAAATGTCTATAGCGAAGAATACAATAAATATTTTAAACTCCTTAACAATACTCAGGTGTGGGCGGATAGTGCTGATCCGGCGACTGGTTCGCCTCTTTGGAGTTATTTTGGAATTAGATTCCCTGATAATTATATGCCTGAAGAAGAGTGGTCTGGTTTTCCACCAAGAAAGGTAAGACCGACCAGAAAAGATACTTTAAGAATTGCTAATTTGATGAGGATAATGTGGTTACAATCAGTTCGTCATATGGGGATGAATTTTAATACACCTCATTATACGGTTGAGGCAGCTACTGGAGGGCCTGTATTGGAAAATGTAACTATGTTTCTTGCTGGTCAAGTTGATATAGATCAACCATTCTTACCTACACCGTGGCCAGATAGAGGCTATCAATTAATGGGTAATATTGTATATTCAGATCTTAAACAGAAAATAAAATTAATGTTTAATTATAACTATAATTTTGAAAATGAGATAACTAGTAATTACAGAAGATGGTTTGAAGAAATATTAGATGTGTCAAAATATATTAGTAATACATATCAGGTAGGTATTAATTACAAATTAGTGTTGAGTAGTTCTTCATATTTTGAAGCTAATCTTAATCATTTAAACATAAAGGATAAAACGACAATTGACGTGTTGGGCGATGATCAATATCTTTCGTATTATAATGAGAGTTTAAACTGGAGGCATTATACTGCTCCGACAGGATATGCAACGGGTAGAATTTTGAGTGCAAGAGATAATTCCCATGTAAAAACATATTATCTCTCAACAAGACTAAACAGTCAAATAGATGTGTATAATTTCGTTTCTGCAGGTCTGCAGTTTAAATATTATGATTTATATGTATATAATAAGTCTGACGCTAGCTCTGAAAATACTTACAAAGAGGATGTTTACCATAAATATCCTTATGAAGGAGCAATATTTATTCAGGATAAAATAGAATTAAATGGTATGATCGGTAATATTGGATTGAGATATGATTTCTACAATTTTAATACTGAATATTATGCGGATAAATTTTCTCCTTATAGAGTTGAAGGGACTACGAATGTTATAAACAAAGAAGAGGCAAAAAAGGAAAAAACGAAATTTACCTCTCTATTAGAACCAAGGATAGGTTTGTCATTTCCGATCTCTGAAAAATCTGTCTTGTATTTAAATTATGGTGTATTCTTACAAAGACCACCATTTGAAAGGATTTATACTAATGTTATAACTGTTAATAAGACTGAACCTAACTACTATGAGTTAGGAAATCCAAGATTAAAGCCCATGAGGACAATATCATATGATATGGGTATTTCCAGAATATTACCTGGAGGATTTAATCTCAATGTCAGTGCTTATTTGAAAGACGTGAGCAATTTGATCCAGTATTCATATTATGAGGATGTGAATGGTTATTTCTATTATACTTTTGATAATAGAGAATATGCTGATATAAAGGGGTTTTATGTAAGTCTTGAAAAAAGTTATGGTAATATATCCGGTTATATAAAATATAACTATGAATCTGATAAGGGAAAAGCAGCTGAAGATATTGGAGGTGGTGGTGCAAGGTCGAGATATTATGAAGCTGATCCAGGTTTAACTGTACAAAATCCACCAGAGGATATTTATTTAGACTATAACAGGTTACACAGAGTTGTTGCCAGTTTAAATTTATTAGTTCCGGGTAATATTAAGCTAATAGGGGGAACAAATGTGAATATTACTTACAGGTTCTTGAGTGGTAGGCCATTCACTTATGATGAGAAGGGGTTAGGTTTGATGATGAATAAAAGAACTCCCGATGAGCATCATTTAAATTTTAGGATAGCTAGAACTTTTGAAATAGATAATGTTAAAGCTACCTTCTTCTTTGAAGGTTACAATATGTTGAACTATATGGTTTTCAATTATGATAGAGTATTTGGTTCAATGCAGGGCGGTGAATTTGTGGAAAGATATGTAAAATATGAAAGCGGTGAAATTTCTTTAGAGGAATTTTTAACGGATAATGATTTTTATCCATTTATAACCAGCCTTGATGCATATTTAATTAGTAACCAGCCAAGACATTATAGAGTGGGAATAACTTTCAATTTTTAATAAGCTGGAGGGGCGATGTTGTTCAAAAAGAGATTTAATCTAATAGTTGTATTTGTAAATGTAATTGCTGCACTTTTGATAGTATATACTCCTTCGATTGCACAGGTGGTTGGGACAAGGGAGCGGGCATATCATGAGCGAGGTATGATTAGGGAAACGTTGTATAATGATGGTGTAATTTCCCGCCCTTGGATAATATGCAAGTGGCCAGGACCTGGAGAATATTTGTTCGAGTGGCCGAAATATTCAGAAACTTATATTGATGGGCAGTATTATTATGGACATCACATGTCGCATGGTGGAGGAATATTCATATCAGCAAATTTAAGAAGCAAGCATACAAAGGAAGAAAGAATTTACGCATTTTGTGGTGGGACAGGAGAAAGAACACAGACACAAGAACCGTACGGTACGTGGAGTTTCCCTATATCCATGAAAAAAATTGAGAATTATCCATTACTACCCAATGGTGATATAAATCCGAATTTTAATCCCGATGAAGCTGAAGAAATTATAATAGCAAAATGGGCTACTCCTGTTGGTATAACAGTCACTCGAACATCGAGGGCATGGAGCTATCCAGATTATGATGATATGATAATTTATGAATACCTATTAGTTTACGATGGCAATACTGACAGTGATACATCAACGATTGAGATGGATCATGATGGAGATGGTAAACCAGATGAAGATCTCGTAGATGTATTGTTTCATATTAGTCATTCATTTGCAACGAGTATGTTGGGATTTAACAGATGGTATCCACCTTCAAGAGGAGAATATTATATAGGCTGGTATTATGATGAATATCAGGGGATTTATAGGCAAGACCTACGTTGGACTTTTGATCCAGATTACTGGTTATTGTTCAACACTACAGTACATACAGGTTCTGAAGATAGTGATAGAGAATGGTGGGCATTTAAGCCGGAACCGGACCCTGATCATTTTATGGAGTTCGCCACCACTAAGTTAAATGGTGGAGGTCTATTAGGTGCTGGTTGCCCTGGATTATGTTTATTGTTTTGGGACACAAACCATTTAGCAAACCTAAATCCAAATGATCCTAATAGAGATCCTACTTTGTATAACTTGTTAAAAGATGCAAATGGAGAGTATTTTGAATTAGATGAGAACGGTCATATAAAGCAGCCGTGGAATATGAAGACCGGGACACCTCGTTCTTCTGTTGTTAAAGTTAAGGATAGAGCTTGTGATATGGACGAGAGATGGTGGACAGTATATGGTAAAGTTGGAGTTCCAAAAGGAGTGCCATCGGATGGTAATATGTATGTACTTCCAGATGGTAAAACGTGGTATGGAAGAGCGCGATATGAATGGGATGAATCATATAATGGGACACAATTAAACATTGGTTTTGGCCCATATGTTTTAAAACCGGGTGATAGCCTTGAATTTGCATATGCAACAGTGATAGGTTATGGAGCAACTGATACTAAAATATGTTGCGGTGGACAAAGAGATAAGCAATTTTTCAAAGTTAGGACGCTTCATAGGCCGATAATATTAAAAGAAACTGACCATGATACAGAATATGATGTCGATACAGAGATAGATACGGTATTAATGACAAATGATTACTTAGGGGAATTTGGTTATCCTGATTACGTTAATTCTGACTCAATAATTACGGTTAACCAGGTAGCTCATAAAGCGCAAGAAGCGTATATAGGGAGACCTTTACCGTGGGATCCAGAGAATAAAATTCCGGAAGTAATTGTTTTTCCAGAGGATAACCCTAGACCATCAAAAAATCCATGGAAGTATAAGAATATACCAGTACCGCCTCCTGCTCCTGTATTAAATATAGTTAACACAAGTGACGGTAAAGTTAAAATTACATGGAAGCCAACGCCTGAGCAATTTGAGACCTTATTTCCAAATGATATTACCGGTAGACTCGTAAAGTATTATATTTGGAGATCAGAAAGGAAAAATGGTCCTTGGACATTATTGGATTCGCTGAATGTTGGTGAAGGTTTGAATGATGATGGGCTATATGAATACATAGATGATGATCCTGCATTTAAATTGGGCACTACAAAGTACTATGCGGTAACAAGTGTTGATGAAAATGGTTATCAAAGTGGTAAAACAAATATTACAGAGCACACGAGGGAATTAGCCAGTGTAGAAAAGATGGGAAAAGTGTATGTGGTTCCTAATCCATTTTACGTAAAATCTGGTTTTGTTGATAATGATAAGATGATAAAGTTTTATGGCTTGCCTGAAAGGTGTGAAATAAGAATTTATAGTTTTGCCGGGCAATTAGTTGAAACTATACATCACGATGCAAATGTAAATTCTGATTCATGGTTTCAGGTTACTAGAAACAATCAGGATTTAGCATCAGGAATTTATTTCTTTGTAGTAGTTGCAGAAAATGGTGACAAATACACAGGCAAATTCGTAGTAATAAAATAAAATTAGTGGAGTAAAGGTATGAGAGTTAATAAAATATTATTGACATTAGCATTTTTGATTACAATTGTTAATGCCCAATTTTCGACAACTCCGAAGGTCGGTACTACTGTATTTCAATTCTTAAAAGTTATCCCAAACGCTGAGGCGGCAGGATTAGGAGGTATATCTTCTACTACAATAACAACGTCTGATGCAGTATTTTATAATCCAGCAGTGCTTGTGAACGGAGAGAATATGCAACTCAGTCTGTCGTATTTGGATTACTTTCTGGATGTTAATCTTAAGAGTGCCTCTTTATCAATTAATTTAGGAAACTGGGGGGTGTTAGGTGCATTTTTGTTATTCAACGACGTAGGCGAAATGGATTTAACCACTGCGGAGGCTGTAATATTCAATTATGAGACAGGAGAATTTAATCCTGGGTTAACAGGGGAGAAATTTAGCGTTAATTCTCAATGTTTCGGTATGTCTTATGCAAAAAGAATAACAAATCAGTTTTCCTTTGGTTTAAACGTGAAATATGTTGTTGAAGATTTATACAAAGCGAAAGCATCGGCATTTGTTTTTGATGGTGGAGTGCTGTATGAACCAGACTTTAAGTATTTCAAATTGGGTGTTATGATAAGGAATTTTGGGAAAGATGTTAAGTTTGTAGATGAAAGTTATCCATTGCCCCAAGAATTAACAATTGGTGTATCAAGTTATCTAGTTGGAGGAGAAAGACCGCTTATCAAACAATCAAACAACTTAGACATTTTACTATTATACAATATAAATCAAACCAGGGATCACAGCCAACAGCAACATTTAGGAGCAGAAATTTCTATTGGTGAAAAATTGTTTATAAGGATAGGTAGAAAATTTTATTTTGATGAGGAAGATTTTACTTATGGTGTCGGAATTAATCTGAAAAAATTCAGATTTGACTACGCATACAATAAATTTGGGGAATACCTTCCTTCAGTTAATCATATAAGTTTTAGTATGAAAATAAGGTAAAGCTGAGGAGTTGAGATATGAGAAAAAAATTAACTTATAATTTGTTAATTACTCTATTAGTGGTATTAGTATCTTTTTTGAACGGACAAAATAGGGGGAATAGATTAGGCTTTCAAGGTCTTGAGCTATTAAACTATCCGCGTGAGTTTAGTCATGGGGGGCTTTATGTAGCTTTTTCAGGAGATGTAAAAAATTTGTTTTTTAACCCTGCCGGATTGTCTGATGTAAGGGATATACAGATTTTAATAAACGGCTCAAGTATAAATAAGAAATGGTATGAGAGGCAGGATTATAGAAATAATAGACAACTGGTTACAGCATCGTTTATTCTGGACGGATTATATACTCCACCCGATACTTTTAATGGAATGATTGATTATGAGGCATTTTTATCAGATACCGCTGATAATTATTATATTGTAAGCGACCCTGATTTGGGTGAATATCCGTATGATGAAGAGAGTGCTGATTGGGTAGAGAA
>Ga0164318_10004680_pt1 | contig 13185 bp, 7 predicted proteins | sample GuaBasSedimGuay9_FD_113734 | JGI IMG/M metagenome (GOLD analysis project Ga0164318, IMG submission 113734) | Subseafloor sediment microbial communities from Guaymas Basin, Gulf of California, Mexico - Guay9, Core 4571-4, 0-3 cm | ecosystem: Environmental > Aquatic > Marine > Hydrothermal vents >...
AAGGGTATAATTAATGCTGATTTGAATGGTGCGATGGGAATCGTTAAAAAAGTAGTTCCAGATGCTCTTGATTTACTCATAAAGCTACGGAATAGAGGTGCCGGGTTCGCACCATTTAAGGTTATGAACACATTTTAATAAAATGCTTTCATATATTTTAATAAAGATTAATATTAATCGAACCTAGCAATTTATTTTTAACTCAAAACTACGGCAGATCTGCCGTAATAAAAAATGTACATAACAAGTTCGCAGTTAATTGTTTTTTTTGGTGCATTGGAAATAGCGCAATTGGCTACCCCATTACGCTATTTTGCTATTACACCAGAATTGCTTATTTTAACGAGCAATGAAGAAGACAGAAGTGGTTACACGGCTGAAGAAATTGAAGCCGCAAACGAGACTTTGGCGGTTGTAGAGGAAGCCATAACATATGCTTCCCAAGAGATGGATTCTTATTTTGTTAAGAACTATAATTTACCTCTGTCAGAAAATATTTTAGAAACCAACCCCATTAGTGGATTTTGCGGCGATATAGTGCGTTATCGTTTGTCAAAAAGTCATCCAAAACAAGAAATCAAAGATAGATATGAGAGTTGTTTGCGATGGTTACGAGATATTGCAACGGGTAAAGCAGGGATTGTTGATCTAGAGACAGAATCAGGGGCAACGCCAACAGGGAATAAAATTCTAATTCAACAAACACTATCAAATTTTAATTGGGGAAAATATTAGTGATTCATGATTCAAAATAATCTTTATATTTTAAATTGGTGCGCTGCAATAGGGGGGTGGGTGGGTGGCGAAAATGGTATTGAATGGTACTGTTGTTTTATTCAAGAATGAATTGGGCGCTTTTTAAATAGGTGGGATATGAAAAAATTAAAAGAGGTTCTTGTTTTTTTATTAAAAGCGGTTGTCATCCAAGCATTTCGAGAGTATTTGGTAGAAATGAATGCTCAGGGAAAAGATCCATTGGAATTAAAATTAAAAGCGGTTGTCATCCAAGCATTTCGAGAGTATTTGGTAGAAATGAATGCTCAGGGAAAAGATCCATTGGAATTAAAACCCATTTTGGAACGTTTGGTTTGTGAAGTGCAAAAGGATACTTAAATGTCCGGTTTAACATTAAATTTAAATGTAAAGGGTTTAGGACTGACTAAACAACAACTCAAGCGTTTAAAAAATTCAGGTTTAGATTTGAGAAAACCCCTTGATTTAGTGGGGCAATATTTGGTTTCTGAAACACAAAGCAAATTTGTTGATAATAAAATTAAGCCTCAAACGAAAAAGTTTGGTATTAAAAAGGTTGTAGAAATAAAAGGTGGAAAAAAGAAAGAAATTAAGCTTAAGGTTAAAGGACAAACATTGCTTGAAAGAGGCCATTTGATGCAATCCATCACGCATCATGTTTCAGGACATGAGGTGGAGGTAGGAACAAATGTGGTTTACGCTGCTATTCATCAATTTGGGGGTAGGGCTGGACGCCAACATGCGAGCGTTATACCCGCACGTCCCTTTTTGGGCGTTTCTCAACAAGATAAAAATGAAATTAAACACATTTTTATTGATTATATTGATAAAAAAATATGAATACAAGGCAAGAGATAGCCCATCGTTTGCAAGAAAACATACCTGATTTTCAAGAAGTGGGCGGTGCCGCAGATGAAGAACGTATTCAAACCTCATCTGTCCGGCCCCCTGCTTGCTTTGTTATTCAGTTAAAAACAGATAGCGATGAAAATACCGCCATAAATGGGGTACTGCAACGCTTGACAGAATATTATGGCATCTATATCGTTGTTGAAAATATTCGGGATGCACTAGCGGGCGATAGCATGGATAATGTAAATGTGCTTTCACAACAGGTTATGGAAACACTCTTAAATTGGAGGCCTTCATCAGCACTAATGGGAATGGTATATGAAGGTGGAGAATTAGCTCATTTGAACGATAATCAGCTCCTATGGGTAGAAACTTATAGTTGTTATAAACATATTCAACAACTCAATAGGAATTTATAAAATAAATGAAAATTATCAATAGGCGATTAATTAGTGCTGCATCAGAAACAATACTTGGCATTGAGCCGGGTGGATTTTATACTCTGTTTTCTTTTTCCAAAGGGACGACGGTTAAGATAGAAAGTGATAAAATTGAACGTGATGTCATTTCGCCCACTTTTACGCCGTTAGGTTCTGTGAATGCAGGCAAAAAGATTACTGTTTCTGGAGAATTAGAATTGGTGCCCGGGGGAGTTAATGAATCGGGAGAGGTTATTCCCCCTGATTGTGGTATTTTATTGGAAGCTTGCGGGCTTGAGAAAAAAGCAACTGTGAGTATTGATTTAGACTTGGTTTCAGGGACTTTTGAAATAGGGGAAACTCTTCAAAATGCAACGCCTATTAATATAGGTACTATTCACTCAATTGACACGGGGGATGGCAACTATGTCAAATTATGGTGCATTAAAAACCCCGCAATACCTGCTTTATTTGAAAATGATGAATTGACAGGTGTAACTTCAGGTGCAACGGGACAAATTATAGGCACCACAACAGGTGACACATTGAAATTTGTCGTGGTTAATGCACCAAGTAATACGGGTGATGGTACGATAACAAGCCTCACACTAGATGCCGCTGCTAAAGTAGGTGATTATGTTTTGATAATCACGGATACCACCACACCAGGTTCTGAAGTGTGGAGTGTTGTTGATCCTGATGAAGAAGCTTTAACAAGCGCCACAACAGGCGTGTCTTATGATTCTGCACAAATTGATTTCACAGTGAACGCAGGGGGAATCAATTGGGCAATGGGTGACAAAATCACCCTTTCGGTGAATTATGGTGCAGCAGTAGAAACCAACTTAGCCTATTTTCCAACAAGCAAACATGCTGAACATAAATCAGTGACGATTATTGACAATATTGATGGCACTAAAAAGACGGCAACTTACTGTCGGGGCAATGTTTCTTTTATTCTGAAAGTGAAAGACTATGTGAGGATGTCGTTCGATTTTACAGGCATTTATCATGATCCAGAATCTGAAGCCCTAATTGACGCTGATTTTAGTGAGAATGAGCCCATTATTTGTAATCCCGCCCTATTCAATATAGGGAATTTGGATACGGGTCTAACAACTGTTGAAACATTTGAACTGAATTTGAATAATGAAGTACAGCCTGTTGAGGATATGCAAGCGGAAGATGCCATTAAGGCCATCTTTATCACGAACCGCGCTCCATCTGGAACAATTAACCCGACGACGGTGAGTCTTAATGATTGGAATCCATTCGATGAATGGAAAAATCACCATAGACAAAAAATATTTGTTGCAGCCGGCAATGAAAGAGGTAAACGTATTCGGATTTCCATTCCAGAGGCTCAATTGGAAGTACCAGACGATTCTGGAGACCGGAATGGTATACAAGTCACCAACCTAACTTATACAGCAACGGGCCGCAAAAAGGTGCTATTTGATCGTGAGTTATCTATTACAATTTGGTAATGTTTATAGTTATCTATTACAATTTGGTAATATTTATTCATTTATTCTCGTCATTTTTTTTTTGACACTTTTTATAATTTGTTTTCTTTACCATAGGAAATTAAAATTGAAATTTGTATTAACCAACACAACAAAGATAGATGTTCCGGTAGAAATGCCGAGAGGCAAAACTTTTGCAACAACCGTCTTTAATGGGGAGTTTAAAATCCTTTCAGAAGACGACTGGGATGATTTTTTACAACAAATTCATGAATTGGGAGAGGATCGGCGAGAAATACGCAAAGTAGAACAGGACTTTCTCTGGGATGTTTTCTTGGAACCAACGCATGATATTGAGGGTGTTGATGGGGGAACTTTGTCAGGACAAGAAGCTAGAGATGCGTTATTGCAGAATTCCATTGTGAATTCTGCCATTATGGCAGCATACTTGAAATTCATGAACAGAAACAATTTTCGTCCTTCAAGAAAATCTTCTTGAAATTGCCCGATACTGGGCTTCTCAAATAAAGGCAGGGCATCAACCTTCCTTAGAAGAACGTTTAGAAGCAGCACGTTCTACTTACGCTCCTGAAATATTTGAAAAGCTGAAACTGCAGATTGAAAAGGATTCTGAACAAAACACCTGTGGCGTTTTAAAAGAAAATTGGCCTATATTGGAACTTTGGCTTCGCATTTCTAATTTATGGCTTTATGGCCCAATGGGGGGAATTATTTCTCTCAATTGGCCTGCTGTTTTAGCGAAATTTCAACTCTTAGAAAAATTTCAGGAAAGTATTACTCTTGAACAATTTGAAGGAATTGAATTGATGGAACGTGAAGCACTTAGCGTTCTTAACGACAAAAATAATTAATTACGGCAGATTTGCCGTAATGTTTTTCCCATCTAAAAAGGCTGTTCCAAACATTACGGCAGATTTGCCGTAATGCTTAGACAGCACTTCAATCAACTTGTACCAGAAGTTGATTTTGCATTTTATCGTGTAAAGGTTGCAAAATCAATATGGCACAAGCCCTCGCAGTCGCATTCAAACTTACAGCAGACGGTTCTTCTTTAGTTAATACACTTCAAGATTCTAAAGAAAAACTTGAACAACTTGATAATGCACTTTCTCAAGCAAGAGCAGAAGCGTTAGGAGCCAGAAATGCTTTTAAACATTTTGGTAAAACGCTTTCTAAAAACCTTGCTAGCGCGTTTGAAAGTGCAATCAATCAGGCCGGCCAATTATTTTTCTCCTTCCAAAATATAGCGAATGCTGTTCAAGCATTCGCTTCCCCTTTTAAAAAAGTTGTTTCGGTAGGCGCTTTGTATGAAGCGCAGATGGATCGTGTTGCGGCTATTTCGGGGGCAACTGATTCTGAATTACAACAACTCATAGAAACCACCCGGCTTTTAGGCTCAACAACCCAGTTTTCTGCTTCTGAAGTTGGAAAAGCGGCAGAATACCTCTCTTTGGCAGGTTTTTCAGCAAACAAACAAATTGCTGCTTTACCGGGTCTACTCAGCCTGAGCGCCGCGGCTGGTGAAGACTTGGCGACTGTTGCGGACATCGTGTCTGATCAACTGACCGCTTTGGGCATGTCAGCAGATCAAACAGGGGTTTTGTCAGATGCTATGGCTAAAGCCATGTCTAGTGCCAACACGACAGTCGGCATGTTGGGCGATTCAATGAAATATAGTTCGCCCGTTTTTACAACGGCCGGTCAATCCATGCAAACGTTGATAACGGCTACTTCCCTTTTAGCTAATGCTGGCATAAAGGGTAGTAGTAGCGGTACAGCTTTGAGAATGTCTATGTTACGCCTCGCTGCACCCCCTCGATTAGCAGCAAAAGAGATAGACAAACTGGGCATCAAAGTAAGCGATTCTAAAGGTAATTTTAAAGACTTTTCAGAAATATTAAAAGATTTTGCCCATGCTACGAAAGACATGACTGCGGCTGATAAATTGGGTAGCATTAAAACAATTGTAGGTGTAGAAGCGAGCAGTGCGTTTTTGGAATTAATCAAGCAAAGTCAAGCGGCGACAGACGAATTTGGTAATAAGCTGCCTACTGCTTTTGAAAAATTCAGAAAAACAATAGAAAAGAGCGAAGGCACGGCTGCCAAAATGGCCGAAAAAATGACCGACAATTTGGTGGGCTCTTGGAAAACATTGGGTTCTAGTGTTGAGGAATTGTGGATTACACTTTTTGATGAGATTAAAGAACCTTTAAATGGGCTTGTTAAATCGGGCATTGAGTTTGTCCGTTGGTTCACTTCCATTTGGCCTCAAATTTCATCTGCGATAACAACTCTTCTATCACCATTGCAAATGGTGAGTTCAGCATTTCAAAGTTTGGGAACTTGGATAGGCCAAGCTGCCGCTTCTTTTTCATTATTAACAGAGGGCCTTTCATTCACAGAAAAACTACAATATGCCCTTCTTTCAGCCAATGAGTATATTCAAAATATAGATTGGTCAGGTGCCGGCCGTGCTTTGCTTACGACTTTTGTTGAGGGTTTTATGTCCGTGGGCACAGCTATTTATGATGCCGTTTTTAGTACATTTGAGTACGTAGCCAGCTTGCTCCCCCATTCAAACGCAGATATGGGCCCTTTCGCTCGCCTTCATGAATCAGGCGTGGCTTTTATAGGGACGATCATTGACGGAATTGTTAGTACTGGTTCAAAATTTTTTGAAACAGTAGTCGAAATTTTTGAACCTGTTTTACCTTATCTAGAATCTTTTTTAAAAGCGGTCAGTGCCTCTCGATTTGCACAGATGATTTTGCCCCATTTCCAAAAAATAGGGGTAGCAATCTTGGGTGGAATAACACAATATGGGGGCTTAGCCCTAACAAGTATTACCATCGCCATCACAACGCTTACACAGGCTTTTAATATATTTCGTACCAGTGCTTTTGCGGCAGCATCAATTCATTTTTTAGGCTTTCTTATTAAAAACATCCCAGTTGTCATTTCGTTCGGCGCCCGCCTAATTAGCATAGTAACCGGATTGGTTGCTGCATTGGGCGGATTAGCTAATATTGGGATGTTGGTTATAACAGCTTTTTCAAAGTTCACAATGATGGGCAAAGCAATGCTCGGAATTGCTTCTGTCGGCGCTTTAATTTATGCCAATTGGGATGGGGTTTCAGAATTGGCAACTGATATTCTTTCAACTTGGCAGAATGTGGATGAGTCACTGAAAACCGTATTTCTTAGCATTGTGGTCGGAATAGGGTTAGTTAGCCTGGCATTAATGGGTTCCCCGATTCTTGCGTTGTTTACAGTTATTGGTTTTGCTGCTAATCAAATGGGTGTAGACTTCGCAGCGGTTATTGATGGCATCGTTTCTCTTTTTGGAAGTTTTAAAGACTATGTAGATTTCTTTATGGAGCCTTTCGATGCCATAAAAGTAGGTGTATTAGCTATGGTTGTTGTAGTGGGCACTGCAATTGGGGCATTAATCATCAAATTGCGGCGTAGCATGCAATTACAAACCTTCGCAAAGGAATGTAAACAAAATCCACTGATGAAGTGCATGTTGCCTTCTGAAAATGATAAGAAACGTTGGAATGCTTTCAAAAAAGATTTAAAAGAAGGCCAACGCGGTTTTGCTTTGATGAACAATAAAACGGATTGTGGCGCACTTGGCAATTGCTTGACTTCCACCGCTAATGCTTATCAACAGGCCGAAAAAAATATTACGAAACAAAGCCGATTGATTGAAAATTCATCTCGTTCTGCTGCTAGTTCAAGCAAAAAAACTTGGGTAAATTGGGCTAAAAATGTGGGAAGTTCTATTTCCAATGCGTTCAAATCGCTCTGGAATGTGATTGCCGAACAAGCCAAAAAGTCGATGAGCCGAGTTCAAAGCTTTGTTAACGAGGCTAAATGGACTGGGTCTGGGCAGACTGATATGCGAAGGGGCGAAACATTAGATCGGACTTCCCAAATGGCAAAGGAGCGAGGCGTTAACCGCTATCAAGGCAAAACATTTAAAGAATCCGATGCGTTCAAACAATTAAAACAAGAAGCGCAAGCGCAAGCCAAAGCCCAGCGCACTTTCATGCAAGGCATGGTAGCGGATTTTACGGGCACAATGAAAAGTATGGCCAGTCGTGCCACTGATGCCCTGAAACAAACCGGATCAAGTATGAAAGGCATGTGGCAGCAGATGAAATCCCAATCTGATAATACATTCAATTCTTTAAAGCAAAAAGCCAATGAATATAAGCAATTTGCCCAAAAAAGCAATCAATTTTCATCTGGTTCATCTGAAACCTCATCAACGATGAGCCGAAGTGGTTTGAATCAAGCGGCAAATCAGGCCATGCAACGTCAGCAAGAATTGATGAAGCAATTGGGCACAACAGCCAGTCAAACTGCAAGTCAAACCGGTGCTGCTTTTAACGACATGGGGCAACGGGCAACGGGTTATACAAGCAAACTCACAAAAGTGGGCTTAGCAGCGGCTGCAATTGGGGGAATAACATTAGCCTTTTCTGGCACGGCTAATGCCGCTTCTGAACTTGAGCAAGTTCAACAACAAGCCAGCTTGTTGGAACAGGCTAGTCGAAAATTATCGGAAGCGTGGGACTGGCTTGGGCAAAATATGGAAACTGTTGGTATGGGCGCTATGATGGTACTTGGTTCTGGTTTAATTGAATTAACAACAGTACTAAGCCTATTGGCGAAAACCACCGGACTTGCAGCGGCCGCTTTCATTGGTTGGAAAATTGGCGAATTTCTTTATCAATTTGAATCTGTTCAAGAGTTCGCAATTGGTACAATTGAAGTGTTAATGAACTTTGCTGATGCTGTACAAAATGCGTTCAACAAAATAATGGACGCGGTTAAAAATGGCAATTTTGCAGAAGCTGGATCATTGATTATTAGTGGGCTAATTGAAGGTATTCAAAGCGTTGGCAATCTCTTACTTGATGCCGTTGGCGGCATGCTGAAAATGGCAGCCAGCGCTATTCTGCCTGATAGTTGGGTGGGGCCCGCTACTGGCTTAATTGATGGTTTTATTGGTGCAATCAAGGCAAGTGCTAATTTTATTATTGATGTTGTTCAAATCGGAATTGAGGCAGTTGGTACTTACCTTTCCAGTGTATCGTGGTCAGAATTAGGTAATGATCTACTGCAAGGTTTTCTGGCTATTTTTTCAGGTGGGCCCATTATTGCGGCAATTAAAGGCATGATGGCGGGTGCCCGTGATTATTTGACGGGATTGAACTGGAACACTGAAGGGCAATCCCTATTACAAACTTTAGGCTATGGCATCAAAGCGGCGATTGGCTTACTCATTGCGGCATTTAAGGGCGCAATCGATGGCGTAAAAAATTACATTTTTAGTATTGATTTGTCAGAGTCGGGCAAGGCCATGCTTGCCACAATTGGAAAAGGGATATCAAACGCAGCGAGTGGCCTAAAAGATCAAGTCTCAGTTGTATTGTCGGATATTAGAAACCTACTTCCTTTTTCCGATGCAAAAGAAGGCCCCTTTTCAAACCTGACAGCGAGTGGTCAAGCCATTATGACGACGATGGCGAGTGGCGTTAAACAAGGGCAACCTGTCCTGAAAAAAGGTATGGAAGATGCCTTTAATGCCGTCGCTGAAACACTTGTTTCGCTTGAAAAACAAAGCAATACGATAGGTTTTACAATTGAACAATTAGAAATTTATGAACTCCGCCAACAGGGGGCAACTCAGGCTGTTTTGGAACATGCCCAAGTCTTGCAAAGCGACATTGCGACTAAAAATGCTTTATTTGAAGCTGAACAACGTTTAAAAGCGGTTCAATTAACACCAGAACAATTGGAAGCCCAATATTTGCAAAGCCAAGGCATTAGCGAGGCTAATATTCAGCAAATTCAATCAGTTAATGCACTTGCTGATGCTGAAGAATTATTATTTGCTACAGAATCCAAATTACAATCAATCGGAAAAACACCAGAACAATTAGAATTAGAGGCACTTGCCCAACAAGGGGTTAATCAGGCTATTTTAGACCAAATTGAGGCAAACCAAATTGCCATAGTTGTTTCTGAAAAACGCCAAAAATTACAAGAGCAGCTTGCTTATATTGGCATGACTGCTTATGAGAAGGAACTAGAAGCCCTGCGTCGCAAAGGCGCTAGCGAAAAAGAAATAAACTCTATTGTTGAACTGCGAACTCAAATAGAACAAGAAAAGAATAATACTGTTCTTAACAATTTGGATAAGGAACTGGCATTTTTACAAATGTCTAGGGATGAGCAAGAACAATATAATGTACTCAAAAAATTTGGGCACAAATACGCTACAGAAGCTCAAAAACAAGAATTACTGGAAAAACATGAGTTAATTGAGGCACAGAAAGAACAAAATGAATTGTGGCTTGACGTAACAAACACAGCAGGGGACTATTTTGAGAGCATCCTTAACGGCTCAATGAATGCAAAAGACGCTTTCCACGCCTTTGCGGACGACATGAAGAGCACCTGGTCAAAATCGCTTGCCAGCATGGCAACCCAACAACTTCAAAATTTTGATTTTGGTAAGTTGTTTTCAGGAAACGGTGGTGGTGCAGGTGGCGATATGATGTCCGCAATCAGTGGCATGTTTTCTAGCAATGGTGGTGGTGCAGGTGGCGGAATCATGTCTACGATCACCAACATGTTTTCTGGAAGCGGTGGTGTGGGTACCAGTGCAACTGGGTTAAGCCAGTCTTTAGGTGGACTGGGTAAAACAATCACCGGATTGATGCCACAATCGGAAGGTTTGACCGGTTCTCTTGGTGCAATGGGGGGCCCTGTGGGTATGGGTGCCCTATCAGCGGGCATGTCGTTATTGGAAGGCGACAAACAAGGTGCAATAGTCGGGCTGGCGCAATTAGCAGGTTCCATGACTCCCTTAGGGCCATTAGGGGGCATGGCAGCGGGTGCATTAGCGCAAATGTCGGGTTTAGGGGCAGAATGGGTGAGAGAAGCGGAATGGATTGTGGCCGATTTTAAAGGCATGACGGCCGAATTTTCTAAAGGCTTCAGGGAAGTTAAAAAAGGCTTCATCACAGGCGGTTCACAAATTGGGTATGAAGATTTGCCTGAGAAAGAATTAGCGCAACTCAATGAACAGTTCAAAGCTATAAAAGGTACGCTTGAAACGGTTAATGCTTCACTAGGCGATCTTGATATCAATCTGATGGCAGGCATGACAGATTTTGTCGCCCACCTGGAAGATAGAGAAGGCCTTGGTGCTGAAGTTTTTGCGGAAAACATGCAGGAAGTTCAGCGACAAATGATAAGTCATGCGATTGACAATATGATGATCATGGGAGTCGATGACGATGCCACAAAAGAATTATCCGAAAACGTGAGTCAGATCGTATCTGGCCGTGTCTCCGATTTAATGGCATTATTCACGGATGTTAACGGAAAAATTGATTTTGATCTGGCAGTGGCTGATAGCACTTGGAACGGTGATCTTGACCGGATTTTAGGACAATTTGAAGTCAATTCTGAGCATTATCATCAAATGCTCACTGAAGGCCTTAATGATTTTATATCCTCTATGGATTTAGGCGACATGGGTGCTGATGAAATTCAAGCACAACTCGCTGAAAAAACAGCTGCCATGTTTCATCAAATAGGCGTGACTGATATTCCCCAATCTACATTTGATGAACTGTCGCAGTTACTTGCAGGCAGGATTAATGAAGCGATCCTTTTTGTTGAACAAGGCATCAGCAAATTTGCCGTAACTGAAGATATCGAATTTTTCAAAACACTTAAAGCAATGTCTCGTGAATTTGACGGCAGTGCCAAAGAATTGCAAAAATTCATTGCTGATATGACATCCTTGAAAACGGCAACGAAAAATGCATCACTCAATACAGACATTTTGACAAAAGAATTTATCAACATGTCAGGCGGTGCCGAAAAGGCCTCGCAAAAAATAGCCTTTTTTGGCGATAAATTTATCTCCGATACTCAAAGGCAATCGGCACAATTGAAGCCCGCTTTGAATACGATATCCAATACGATAACGGATTTAGGCAAAGGGGTCCCCAAAACACGGGATGAATTTGCACAATTAGTACAAAGCATGAACAATACAGGGCCAGAAAGTGCGAAATTAACCCAAAGTTTGCTCGAAGCCGCTCCCGCTTTTGACACTTATTACAGCACATTAGAACAATTTACTGGCCAGGCAACCCAGTCGTTCGATCAGATTGGAGTTGTTTTCAATGATTTGGGGTTAGCAGTTCCCAACACACGTCAAGGCTTTACAGATTTAATCAATAGTTTAGATGTGACAACCGAATCGGGCCGACAATTAATGGAATCCCTTGTTGGTATGGCACCGGCCGTTGATAACCTGTTTACCGCGATGGAAAACGTATTCTCTATTGATGCGGCATCCCTTGGACAAAATCTAATGGATGCTATATTCAATGCATCAAGTGCTGAAGAAGCTGGCCAAATGATGGCTGATCGTTTTGCGGAACAATTCTATCAACAAATGATCGGGTCAGTAATGAATTCTGTTGCTCAAACTATTTTTGAGGGTATGGTTTCACCTTTTTTGAACTCGTCCGCTCAAGCCGCTCTTAATATAACCCAAGGTGGGGCAATAGCAGGTACGACACTGAATGAAGGTGCTGCAATCTCAGCAACAACAATGTCAGAAGGCGGGGCAATAGCGGCTACCACGCTAAGCGAAGGAAGTGTGATCAGTGCAACTAATCTAGCTGAAGGGGGCACAATTGCGGGTACCAATGTGGGCACAGGGGGTGAAATCGCATCAGGTGGATTGATTGTCGGCGGCACAATAGCAGCCGAGGCTTTAGCCGCATTGGTTGAACAAGTCAAGCAACAAATGGAAATTATGGCAGAAGTCATGACGCAGCTAAAGGAAGAGGGGGTCATGGAAGAAATACAAAATGCTATGATGGATGTAGGCTCTGCTGCGTTCGAAACCGTTCAAGCCACGCCGGCTGCTCAATTCCAAAAAACGACTCTTTCAACTCCAGAAACTAAAACGATATCGTCAAGTTCGTCTCCAATTAAGGCAATAAGCACTGCGACAGATTCAATGTCAGAATCCTTTAAAAAAGCGACTCCAACGATTTCTTCCACCGCCAAAGAAACTGATAATCTTACAACACAACGTCAAGAAGAAGCAGATGCTATTGCGGAGCAACAAGTCAAAGCGGCAGATTTTAATACTGATATTAGGCAACAAATAATTGAATTTGGTTTAGAAGGTATGGATTTAGATTTGTTTCAATTGGATAAAGAATTTGAAAAAACAAAGCAAGAAGCAATTGAATTAGGGGCTAATTTAACAAACGTAGAGAAATTATATGGTTTGAAACGGCAAGAAATCATTGAAGATTATCGTGAACAAGAAATTGAAGCGATAACCGGTTTTCAGACAGAAATGGCTAAATTAACTTCAGGCCTCTCTGATTCTGAATTTCAATTATCTCAATTGGCTAATAAATATCCGGCATTGACTCAAGCTATTAATGATTCAGGCATGAGCTATGAGCAAATCGTCAAAACGGTTGCCAATATGTCGGAAACTGAATTGCAAGCCCTTGCAAACGCTCATGGTGTCAGCGTGACAGAATTTGTTGAGGATGCTGGCTTGGCTATCGGTGCGATGGGTGATGTAGCTGATTCTTTTGAAGAAACGCAGA
>Ga0164318_10004681_pt1 | contig 13184 bp, 6 predicted proteins | sample GuaBasSedimGuay9_FD_113734 | JGI IMG/M metagenome (GOLD analysis project Ga0164318, IMG submission 113734) | Subseafloor sediment microbial communities from Guaymas Basin, Gulf of California, Mexico - Guay9, Core 4571-4, 0-3 cm | ecosystem: Environmental > Aquatic > Marine > Hydrothermal vents >...
GCTAAATAACGTGTATAATGCAATTCTCGATCTTCTAGCTCAAGCTCCTTACTATATACTGCTCTTAGTTGAGCTTGCTATTATAATGGTAGTAGTCTTTTTTGCTGACAGAATTGTCGTGAGATACATACGAAGAATTGGGAAGGAATACGAGCTGAGCCCAGATGTTGTCAATAGTTTGAAGGTTGTAACTCGATTCTTCATAATTCTATTTGGGCTCTGGGCAATAGCAACTGTGGGTGGTATTCCATCAGATTGGATAATTTCAGTTTCTGCAATTGCCGGTGCAGCCATTGGATTTGCATCGACGCGAACCATTGGAAACTTTATAGCTGGAATCTACATGCTAATCAGTAAACCGTTTCATATAAATGACTACGTAAAAATTGGTGATGTAGAGGGCGTTGTCAAGGAAATAACGATAAACTATACAAAGGTTCTCACTCGCGATGGAAAAACAGTTTTAATTGTGAATCAAGATGCTTTGAATTCTAAGATAATTCTATTCTCACAAGGGGGTGTGTATACATACTCATTAACAGTTACCTTTGATCACTCATTAACGGATTCCGAGCTTGAAGGTGTATTCAGAAAAGTGATAAATAAATTTAAGCAAGAGAAGGTAGATGATGTGAGGTATTCTTTGGTGGAGCTAAGCAGACTTGAGCGGAAGTACATATTCTGCTTGTTAACAAAGGATGTAGAGGATATTTTCACAGTTCCACAAGAGTTCCTTAGAGAGCTCATTAGAGAGTGGGAAATGTTAAAAGCTGCCAAGAAAAAAGAATAGCATTATTTAGATTAATTACATTTCACTCGCTATTTATCTTTTTATATCTGTTTAGTTGGTTAGAGAGCCTTCATGACCAATTAATTAGTAATTTACTAATCTTTAAGAGGTGCTTTGGAGGAACATGGTTTTTTATGTTTGAACCACCAAAACAACTCTTACACTAAACCAGATAGAGAATTTTATTTTCAGGAAAAGCGATTAAAGCAATTTATACGACTATCTTAAGAGTGGTTATGGGATGCCCTTGATACTCTACCGAGCTCAAATGGTAAATTGGTGTATATGGTTTTATTCCATATACATAATGATGCTCTCCTATTGTAAAAATGTGAAAGCTGTAGTCCGCTAATTCTTCCAACAAATCAAGAAACTCCTTTTTGTAAAACATTTTTATAATTAATAGGCTGTTTGTTTTACTAATTATCGTTAGGACCTCGATAATTATTTTTGAAATCTCTTCTGGCTCTCCAAAATAAGACAAAACATGGTTAAAATCGAATACAACTAATATACTTTTACTTTTTCTAAAAAAGTTATTTATGTTTTCAAGAAGTATGGTCTTAAATTCCTCTAAAGTAATTCCTTTAGTGTGTTCTAGTGGAAAATTAATAGAGTTATCGAAAAGCGATATGATATGGAGATACTTCCTAACTTTTTCTTCATCAACCAACTTCATAAATCTATCAAAATCTAATTCTGGGTTCACAGCCTTCTTGGTTATATAAAGAACATGTCTATCTTGTAATAGAAAATTTTCGACAAAGTTCTCTGCTAGAACACCATATCCAAAGCTGGAGATTTTATTCGAGTAAGAAAATAAGATACAAGAACCTCCGTTAAACCCTCCAGTAATCATATCTAATTGTTTTAACCCAGAACTTAACTTCGCTCTACTACCATCTTTAACATTAATAACATCTCTGATAACTGGATGTGGTGGAACTTTCTTAGATAGTTCAAAAAACCACTTTTTTCGGAAGCAGTGAAAATGACCTCCTTCAAGAGTAAAAACGTAAAATGGATTTTGTATTTGTAGACCTCTTAATTTTTCAATTTTTATAAGGCGTAATGTTCGCTCATCAAATTCACTTTTTTCTAGTAGCACTACACCATCAGCCATAAACTCGATTTTTGTAAGATTGCTTGTTTCGGTTGTGATTATTGCTTTTGCGTTTAATTTAGAAAACAGATTTTTTATTTGCTTCATTATTTCTCGTTCTGAAACATCTAACGTGGTAGATAAAGCATCTATACTATCAATTATCACTAGAATATTAGTATCTTCATCATTTTTTCTCATGTTGAGAATTTCTATATACAATGATTTAAGAAAATTTGGAAGCGTTGACAGTACTATTGAATTACGTGCGGTTAGCTCTTTTCTCGTATAACTCAATGAAGATGATGAAACACTGATAAATCGATTTGATGGAATTATTTCTTTAATCCAAGGAACTTGTAACATTATCGAATCAATTGAATCACGTGTAGAGAAGTAAATACCCTTATAGTTTGGCAGTTCATTTAGTGTCTCAAGAGAGAAAATTGTTTTTCCAACACCTGGATTGCCCTTTACTAGCAGAATAATACTTTTTTTAGTTTTGAAAAAGTTACTGATTTCTTCTGGTATCATATAACGACGCCCTCGTCGAATCCAAGAAAAAAATCATATTTCATTTTAAAAAAATTTTCTTTTATGAAAACAAATAATTTTTTAACTAAAGCCTTGCCTATTAGTCTATGTCTTATATATCTAGAAAGAATATAAAAATAAGGTAAAAGAACAAGGATTATTATATGTAGATAACAAATTTTTTGAAATGAATTTTTTCTTATCAAAATTAATCTTTAAATAACTATGATTATTGTAATATGCTGATGAATATAACAAAATTTCATCGAGGGTTTATATTTTGAAGGTGGGTAGGAAAAGCCTTCTAATTATTGGTATTATATTGGTTATTGCAGTCATTGGTATTGGTGCACTCATGCATCCTCCAGAAGGTATGGGGCCTCCACCAGAGAATCCTCCTGAAGAAACTGTACCATGGATTTTTGAAGATCCAAGACTGAATAGAACTGCGCAGATTTCTCTTCCTATAAAGCTTGAAGATTTACCTAAAGACCCACATATCGGCGGCATTACTACATGGGGATTTCATGGTGGGAATCATCCTGAAGGTTTTGATCATACCGGTTTTGCAGCAGAAAAAGAAATACCAGTATATGCTCCTGACGATGGTGTTGTTGCATATGTCGAAGAAGATCATGAAGAAAACGAATTTAAAGTAGTCATATTTCACAATTATACGATTGCATCATGGTTCGATCATCTTTCAAAGTTTTTTGCGAATGAGCATGATGCAGTTGAAAAAGGTCAACTGATTGGCTATACAAAATCATATATGACTTTTAGCACTTTTGATTGGGCTCTCATTGATTTTAATAATGATACTGGACCACTATTTACCCTATATTGTGAATACAAAAATGGAAGTTTTGTTCCGCCTTTTGGATATTTAAACGAAACTGAACTAGAGGCTGTACTTCAATACTTTAACACTACTATGTTACAACCATTTCTTAATGGAGAAGTTGTTCCTGGTATGAACAAGGCAGAACATAACTTAGTAAATCCAGTCTTTCTAAAGCCAATTGATGAAAATGATATTTCAGGAGTATGGGTGTATCAAGGATATTGGGAGAAAGGCGGATATCCAGAACTTCTAGTATTTATTCATAAAAATACAACATACTTTGGTGAAGTGTATCATGCAGTGTATGCTGATTGGGCTGGTCCTGTGAAATTTGATGCTTGGGAAGCCAACTATACCATTAACACTTCAGTAACGCCTCATAGAATAAAAATAACATTCGATTATACAGGTCCAAATCCACCACCTACCGAAATTGGGCCTATTTATGGGATTTTTGAACTAAGCACGTATGAGAATCGACTAATGTTAAAAATAGAATTCAGTAATGACACATACCCAAGCACTTTTACAGAGAATGCTGCAATTTATCTTAACAGGACAAGAAACCATCCATTAGAAGAAGCGAAATTCAGAGAAGTAAGCTTGTTTAACATGCAAGAATACAACTCAAAGAACACATTAAAATCTGTTAAAATGAGTTTACTGCCAACATTTGAACAAGATTGTGATATTATATTGGCTACCAATGATCTATCCCCTCTTGGACTATGTTTCAGCAAGTATCTTCAAAAGTATTGATAAGTAAATATTACTAGGGCTTATACTTTATTATCTATTTTTTTGAAATATAGAATATCATGAAAATACTTTTATACAAATATAACAAATATTATTTGTCTAAACTTTTAGGTGATTGTTTTTGTATGAATCTGGTACAAGTTTGAGAACAGCTCCATTAAGCTCTTTTTCAGTGGTTATCTTTGTGGTTAGCTTAATAGGCTTCTTTTTTGTGGCCTTCACGGATTTTGGTGGACTTTATATAACTGGCTACTATTCAGGGTATCGTTATTCTTGCTTAGTTTGCGAGTATTCGACCTTAATTGATTGGTTTGCAATTGTTCTTGCCACTTTACTCCTATTGGGGCAGATGCTGATAGGCTTAAACGATTTGCTACAAAACAAGTTCTTACCTGAGACTTTTACAAGGCATGGGTTTAATTTTGCAATTTCCACTCTTATTGTCATACTCATTGGTGGTGCCGCATTTGCAATTGCATACAGTGATTATGAATGGTGGTTTGAATCTGGTTTTTACGGTGGTGCAATAGCTGGCTTAATCAATTCGGTTCTATTCTTCCTAAAAGATAAAGCCAAATAGAGATCATTTCCCAAGGCAAAAACTTAAACATCTTTCAAGAAGAAAGATAAGCACACTGGGTAATGATTTCCTTCGTATCTTTTTTGTTTCTCTCGATGCGAAAAACAGTATGTGTTTTTGCGAAATCATCGCTACTAGCTATATTGGATTGGACAGAGTTCCAAGAAAAAATAAAATATGATTTTTAACTAGTAATAAGTTAATAAGTGTATATTTTGAGCCTGGGATGAAATATGGCCTCGAACATTACAACTAGGCAGATTTTTACTATGCAACTAAGTGGCTCTAAAATTCTATTATCATTTGTTTTCATAATTTTTTGTTGTCTATAGTTGTTAAAAATTTCATTTTCAATTCATGGGTTCTCGAGTATATTATCTTCAGCAGTTTTTATTTTCTAATCTTTTTTATTGGTATAGCTCTAATAACAGCGATGAGACTATACAGGTAAGTTAAGTTCAAAAATTACCCATCACACTATATTAGAATACATACACTTTAAAACCATGGTTAAACTTTTTACCGTAGAATCATAATATTATATTAACAAAATAATAATTTGTAATTTGTATTGGTTACTAGGTATATAACTAAACTAATAGCTAAAAATAAAAAAGATAAATGGTGATTTTTATGCATCACATAATGAAAATGTGTGGTGCAGTGCCGTTTATAGTAGCCTTTCTAATAATTACATCTTTAGTGGCTCCAACAACTTTCACGGCGAACGTAGGTGTCTATAGTATTAACTCTTATACACAAAGTACAAGCAAGGAATCTGCTTTTTACAAAGCATCTGTGATAAACGGTGATTGGAACATAACTTCACCAACAATTTTTGCAGATGGTGAAGTAGTTGTAAATGGTCGACTTTTTGTTAAAAATGGTGGGTCACTCACTTTGCGGAATGCTACAGTGTATATTAATTCAACACAAAACGATGTTTTTTGGATTGAAGTACTCAGCGGTGGATCACTAATTTTAGATAATGCTACGGTTACTGCCTACAACAGTAATTATCGATATTATGTTAAAGTGGATAATGGCTCAAAGTTTGTTATGGACAATAGTAGCAAAATAATATGGGCTGGAGTTCAAACACATGAAGAAGAAAAACGTGGTGTATGGATTAATACAGATAATGCTACAATCTCTGATAGTGAAATCACCGATTGCTATTTAATATACTTCTACAATGTCACTAATCTTACTCTGACTGATAGTAAAATACACAGTTGTAGTGAGATTAAAATTTCTAAGTCTAAGAATATTCTACTCAACAATAATACTATTGATTGGTCGTCAGACGGTATTACTATTCAAGGATCTTACAACCTTACAATTAGAAATAACATAATTTCAAACACTACATACTATGGTATGAACTTAGACAACGTTAATACTACTGTTATTGAGTTTAATAGATTCGCTGGGTGTAGCAAGGGTGTCTATATTATTAACTCTGAGGAAATACTCATTCGTAACAATACATTTGTAGAAAATACATATGCAAGTTGGCTATCTAACGTGGAAAATATCACAGTGCAAAATAATGAGCTCAACGAAAATGCCTATGGAATTTACTCTAGTCAAGGTTTTAACATAACTATAATAGGAAATAATATAACAGCAAGCTCTTATTATGGGATATCCATAAGCGAGAGTAACAATGTGACTATAAAGGGAAATATCATAAACGGCAACGTTACTTGTGAACATGGTATAGAAATGACCTCTAGTGTGAACAACAGTATTACTGAAAACACTATCAGAGATTGTTACATTGGAATCTATATAATAGGTGTTGGTAACTCATCTATCTCAGCTAATATCTTACTAAAAAATCCAATAATAGTACTAGCAAATACGAAAAATGATATTTATGGGTTACAAATCTCGGATGATAACACTTTAAACGATCATCCAATTAGATACTACTATGACTTACAAAATGCAAAGTTAACTGGTGGTACGATCGGAGAGCTACTTTATTTGTATTGTGAAAACATTTCAGTTACTAATGTAGTTGTGCATACACTATTCATAGGATACTCTACAAATGTTTCTACCAATTACATTTTTGCAGAAAACAGTACCTACGGTCTATATGTTACTTCATCTCACTACATAACTCTTGCTAATTCACACATAAAAAAGAATGTTTTTGGAATATATGTAATCGATACTGACCACATGGTTATCGATGCGTGTGAAATTAAAGAGAATTCGTATGGACTTCGCAGTTATGAATTGAGTTATACAATAATTCGCCATAATGTTGTCTCCGAGAATGATATAGGATTTTATGCAACGTACTCAAGCGACTCTATTGTCGTGGCTAATATTTTCTTATCTAATCAGCGATCATTCAAACTTGATTCACATTGTGACAATATAACGTTCTACCTCAATGATTTTGTGTTTGATGAAATCGAGCCTATTGATGACGGTGCAAATCGTTTTGATAATGGAACAATTGGAAACTACTGGATGCAATATACTGGTATTGATGCCGACAATGATGGCATTGGAGATACTCCTTATTATATTGATAGCGACAGTGTAGACCACTATCCTCTTATGAAGCCATATCGTTTTGAGGACACCATTGCGCCTGTAATTCATAGTGTGACTCATACACCAGAACAGCCCACATCGGCTGAAAGCGTTACTGTTTATGCGAATGTTACTGACAACCTACGTGTGAAAAGAGTAATCCTGAGTTACTATAACGGTAGCGGGTGGATAAATGTTACTATGAATTATAATGAAATTATCGGCTTGTATGTCGGAACTATTCCAGCACTTCCTTCAAATACAACAGTTAAATACAAAATTTATGCTGAGGATTACTATGGAAATTGGATAGTTAGTGATACTTATAGTTATACTGTGTTGGCTGAAGAAGCACCCCCTGGTCTTCAGTTACCAATACTAGAAATTGTTATATTTGTGGGAATTGCCGCTGTCATAGTGATAATTGTCGCTATTATGAAATTAAGAAAGAAAAAGAAATAGCACACATCTGTATCTACCTCATCTTTATCTTTTTATGTGTGTTCCATAGTCACTTAACTAAGAATCGCCATTTAATAAAAAAGAAAACTCAAATGTAAAAAAGAAAAGGAATAGTTGTTTGCTGATTTTATTGCTCAAAATCCATGGCATTATAGATTTCTTTAGGCAATTTTGGACAATTTTTATCAAGATAGTATTTGCTTTCAATTATTTGAGCCTTCAGTAATGCTTTAAATTCTTCAATTGAGAGATATGTAGTGGGTCTTAGTTCCTTAAGTCTCTCCTGTGATATTCCTGGTACCACTTTTGGTATTAATACTTTTTCGCCCCATACCGGATGTGGCTCATATTCTACAGCTCCTCTTACTGCTTGAAGTAAGAATAACTCTGTTTCTTCTATAGATGGCCTAGTTCCACCAACTGCCTTTGGAATACCGTTTTTCTCAACTAATATTGGTTCTGGTGCTATTATCGTTTTATCACCTAATTTTTTCTCCTTCCATTCGTATTTTGCGATGATTCTGCCTGTTGTATTGAATAAGTAGACCTCTACTGGGTCTCCTTTTTCTTTTCTCTTCTTCAAATACTCATAAAATCTAACTACATGAGCGGTATTTGTCACACCCATAGTGAAGGGCAGTGCATATCTTGCAACGAATCGGACTTTGCCTATTACTTCTTTTGCTTGAGCAGGATGGCCAATTGTTCTACCATCAGCTAAGGTCTTTGCTGCTAAAGCTAGGTCTTCAATCTTTACCCATGCATAATCTGTAAAGTATCCCGGCGATAAGAAAACGGCTGTTGTTAGTGGTCCGCTTGAAGCGACATCCCCGTCAAAATATCCTGTGTCATCAAGATACAAAACGCTTCTTGAATTTCTGTTTGGCGAACCGAAATACTGGAAAAGTTCACCTTTGAAGCTTGGATATCCATTTTCATTGAATTCTGTATTTTCATGCAATGCTCTTGGGCTCATTGCAGCATTCCACATACCTACTTGCTCTGGGTTAAGGTCTTCTGTTTTTGTCCATGCACCTTTTTCTGAACCAATCACTCTATCTTCAAAGATAGCCACAATGTCATCATTTTTAATAACTTGATCTTTCACGTACTCTAATGGGTTGATGTTAAAGTTCTTAATGTAAACTTGAGAATTCTTCTCAGTCCAGACGTACAGTCCGTGTGTTGACTTTCCAGTGCCTGTGAGACCCCATACACACATCACGATTCTTTTCTCTTTACCGTCAACAGTTTTTACTGTAAATTCTCTTAAAGATGCGTGTTCACCAGTACCTCCTTGTTTGTATACGTGAAATATCCAGTGTGTAAGAACTGCCTTTTTAACTTCACCTTGGTACGATGATACTGTAATTAATGTAAAATTACTATGCGGGAATCTCATGACCATAAGCATTTTGTCCTTTCCAGGAATTTTTGGGTTGCCTAAATAATGCGGAATTACAAATGTTTCTATGTCTGGTTCCTCATCTTTTGGTGCTGGGAATACCAGTTGAGACCATCGATATGCAATATCTGGGAATTGCGGATCTACATAAATTCTGGCGTGCATTTGAGCCTTTGTTCCAGGCTTCCCTACATATCCATCCACTTTTATTAGTGGTCCCTGTGCCAAAATATGCTCTAGCACTCTAAGCATAAACAATTTATGTTCATATTCTAGCTTGCTCTCATCCTCGATGACAACTGTATTGGCAGCCGATCTACTCCATATATTAGATGCCCAATTCCATGAGCCATTTTTATATTGCGTCCCATAAAGTTTTGCTCGGTCGAATAAATCAGATGGGTTGTCTAAAATCGGTTTCAGACCAGCTTTTCTCTTAACATCTAAAATACGTTTAAAAGTTTCTTTAAATTTAGCAGGAGTCAGCTCCTCAACGGGAGGAATTATCAGCGTCATAATTTTCATCCCAAAATAGATTTGTGTCTTAAGAAGCACTCTTATGTGGATGACCTTCTATAAATAAATTTTATTTTTCTAGCCTTTTATGAAACTGTTTTATTTTCAAAAGTTCAAATTTTTTTCATTTATTAGGAAATATCTTGTGGTTTATTAGCAAATAGAGCTTAAATCAATTGAAACTTATACTTATAACTTCAATCCGTTTTTGCCAGGAATATATTTTGTAGGTTTATATATCTCTGTCTAAATTGAGCAAATTCTAGAAAAAGTTCGTACATTTAGATAAATAAGTCAACTACTAAGTTTTTTGCTATTTTGCAAACTCAAATACCTAAATTATTTGAAAGAAATATCATTTTAAAAACAAATTATAAATAGTTATTTTTCTTTATTACTACTAAATATAAAAATGAATATATAAAGAGAAAAAAACCCATGGAGTGGGTAAATATTAGTAAAAAAGTAGTTGTAGTAGTGATTATTATAGCATTTATGTTATTACTAAGTAATCCTGTTGTTGCTCAGGGAGAAGTTAGTGGAACATCACCACCTTCTACAGGGGATTGGATAATCTCGGACACCACTTATGTTTTCAATGAAACTATAATTCTAAATGGAAGTTTAATAGTGACAAGTGATGCGAATTTAACATTAGATCATGTCACCTTGTTGTTTAATTGTTCTTATGATGGTGAATTCAATATAACTGTGCAAAGTGGGGGGTCACTTAATATAACATATTCTACGATCTCCAGCGTTGATATCTATAGATACTTCATCTCTATAAAGCCTGGTGCACATTTCTATCTCTCTAATTCATATTTGAAAAACGGTGGATATTCCTCAGACAATAATGGCATGTATAGTGGTTTATACATATCTGCAGCAAATGCAAAAATAATAAATAATACTATAGAGGACTTCTACTATGGCTTATCTTTAGATAATGCTCATAATGCTATCATTACTGGAAATACGATTAATAACACAAAACACGGGATATATATTACAGATTCCAACAATGTCACTATAAAACAAAATACAATCTTAAATTCTGAGCAAAATGGAATATACCCTATACGGTCAAATGAATTATTGATAGGTTATAACACTATTGTTGAAAGTCGAGAAGGAATTTGGCTTGATAACGCCCATAATAGCACTATTATTGGAAATGTTGTTCATAATCAGACCTATGGCATGAATATCTGGCATGTGCGTAATTCACGATTCTTATATAACGAGTTCTACTATAGCACAAGCTATGGCTGGCCTATCTGGGATTCATTTGATAACGTATTTATTGGTAACAAGATCCATGACACACCAAGAGGGGTTCATTTCTGGTCATCTGCCAATAACTTGTTTTACTTCAACATGTTTTACAATAATACAATTCACGTATCCTTTTCAGATTACACCTCGATAAACTCCTGGGACAATGGTACTTTTGGAAACTATTGGGATGATTACAATGGAACAGATAGCGATGGTGATGGTATTGGAGATACTCCTTATGTTCTGAATGATAACAATACAGACCACAAACCTCTGCTTTATCCATACGCAGAATACACGCTTCCTCCAGAAATTTCAGATGTTCAGTGGTGGCCAGAAAGACCATTTAGCAATGAGTGTGTAACTGTGAGTGCAATTATTACTGATAAAACTGGTGTAGACTTTGTTGGAGTAGAATATAGAACTGACGGCTCGTGGATTCTTGTTGAAATGCAACTTATAAGCGATAACAATTATACCGCGAATATACCAGCATTTTCGGCAACAACCGTCGTGCATTTTAGAATACGCGCAAATGATTCATGGGGCAATCTCGCAATCACAGAAGAGTTTTCATACACCGTAGCTGATGTTGAAGCACCCATAATAGAGAGTGTAAACTTTACACCGAAAGCACCATTAAGTAATGAGTCTGTTGTTGTTTCAGCAAAGGTGACTGATGATGGCGAAATAGATAAGGTAGTATTGTACTATAACGTGAGCGACGTTATGCACATTGTAGAAATGACTTATACCCAGAATCATTATCAAGGTACTATACCTGAACACCCTGAAGGAACTTATGTTTCATTTAAAATCTTTGCAAACGATACCACTGGTAAATATTCATATTCTAAAGTGTTTAACTATGTTGTGCAAGACATAACTCCTCCTCAGATATATAACATCACTTGGTATCCTGAGTCACCTTTGCCAAACGAATCTGTTGCTGTTAATGTCACAGTTGTTGACTCTGTCGCTGTTGATAGTGTAGTTTTGCACTATTGGTACAATGGTAATGAAGGTGATACACTTAAGATGAGTTTACTTACAGATAACATTTACACAGTGGAAATACCTGCTTATTCCGAAAACACAACTGTTTACTTCCGGATAATCACAAACGATACTTCTGGTAATACAAACACGAGTGGGATATTCTCATACACGGTCAGAGATGTCACAGGACCAAGTATAACAAATGTAGTATGGCTTCCACAGGAACCATTACCCAGTGATATTTTAACAATTAATGCCACAGTATATGACCCTAGTGGTGTGGATTATGTGATGCTGTGGTATAATCTGACAACTCCTGAAGGTAAGACTATAAACATGTCTCACGTTACAGACAACCTATATTCTGCTAGTATTACAGGCTTAGTTGAAGGTAAATACCTGTACTTTAAAGTGATAGCAATAGACTCTTATGGCAATACTAATGAAACTCAACTCTACAGCGTTTTAATTCTTGATATAACGCCATCCACTATAGTTGTATCATGGTCGCCAGAAGAACCGAATCCAGATGATACAGTTGAAGTAACAGCAGAAGTCTATGATTCTAGTGATATCTCCGAAGTAATACTCTCTTATGGGGTTAATGATTCTTGGACAAATGTAACAATGACCATTGGAGATGACGGAAAGTATCATGCAACTATTCCTGCCTATCCTGAAGATACAGTCGTTGAGTTTAAAGTGTATGCAACTGATGTTTTTGGAAATACAAATGTTAGCGATACCTATTCATATAAAGTGAGAGGTTTATCTATAACACCTGGGGACGGAACTTACACGCCTTCAAGTACAACTGGAAATGAATGGTTTCTAGCAGTTACTGGCATTGCTGGCGTTGGAACTGCTGGTGCTATCGGTTATCTTGTAAAGAAAAAACAGTTTTTCTCCAAACGAAAACCAATTGTGCTATAGCTATTCAAAAGTGATTACTTTTTATCTTTATTTTGTTTTATTTTCATGTTTGATTAAAAATAAACTGGGGAAAAATTAAGTTGGTATTATATCAAAAGTGAGGGGGGATTAAGAAACAGTTATTTTTTCAAAGGCAATACTGGGTATTTTCCCGTACATTGTCATTTTAGGATCGCCTGCAATGTCAACAATATTTTTTAGTACCATGTAGAAGTTTCCAGCTAGTGTTACGGAGTTTAATGGTTTCAATTCGCCGTTTCTCCATAGAAATGCATTTGGTGCTACAATCGAAAACTCTCCAGTTTCTCTGTTAGCATGGCCAACTCCTAAGAGTGATGTTTTAACAACAACAGCCTCATCGAACGACTCAATGAACGAGTTGAAGTCCTTACTTCCAGATTGTACTACTAAATTACTAAATCC
>Ga0164318_10004682_pt1 | contig 13183 bp, 6 predicted proteins | sample GuaBasSedimGuay9_FD_113734 | JGI IMG/M metagenome (GOLD analysis project Ga0164318, IMG submission 113734) | Subseafloor sediment microbial communities from Guaymas Basin, Gulf of California, Mexico - Guay9, Core 4571-4, 0-3 cm | ecosystem: Environmental > Aquatic > Marine > Hydrothermal vents >...
CTTCTAAAAATCGGGACTACTACTGAACTTACTGAAGCGTTTGAAAAAGTTAAAGATTTTTGGCAATCAACCGACGATGAAGCAAAGCAAAACGCCAAAAGAGTAAAAGAATTACTACCAACTGCACTTTCACAAGCGAACACATCAGCCGAACCTGTAATTAAGAAAATTATTGAACTTCAAGATTATTTAGTTGATAAGAGTGTGTGGTCTTTTGGTGGTGATGGTTGGGCTTATGACATCGGATATGGTGGACTTGACCATGTTTTGGCTTCAGGCAAAAATGTGAATGTTCTTGTGCTTGATACAGAGGTTTATTCAAATACAGGTGGACAGGCATCTAAAGCAACTCCAACTGGTTCTGTTGCAAAGTTTGCTGCTGCTGGAAAGAGAACTAAAAAGAAAGACCTTGGCAGAATGGCAATGATTTATGGATATGTTTATGTTGCGTCCATTGCAATGGGAGCAAGTAGAAATCAGTGTCTAAAAGCATTTCTTGAAGCAGAAGCATACAATGGACCTTCAATAATTATTGCATATTGTCCCTGTATAAATCATGGATTAGATATGACAAAATCTCAAGCAGAGGAAAAACTCGCTGTTGACACTGGCTACTGGATACTCTATCGCTATAATCCGATGCTCGCAGAACAAGGCAAAAACCCACTTATTCTTGACTCAAAAGAGCCAAAACTTGATTATGACGCTTTCCTGAAGAATGAAATTCGCTATCGTACTCTTATGCAGCAGTATCCTGACATTGCCAAAGTATTATTCAAACAGGCGGCAAAAGAAGCTAAAGAACGATACGAACAATATAAGAAAATGGCTGAAATATAAAATTAAACGCTAACTGATACGAACTATACGAACTCATGCGGACATTTTTTATTTCTATTTCTAAAATTAAATCTTTCGCGATGAGTCAGTTTAGTTTGTGATGAGTTCGCGATAATTTCTTATAAAAATTGTACATATCGTTCCATAGCAAAATACTTTGTACAAGCAGAAGCCCTGAGTTAATCTTAGGGCTTTTTTTATTATATAAATTTTGCAAAACTGTACCATATTGAGAAAATTATCAAAAAATAGATATCTACTTATCTTATTATAGTATAAACCATTATACAATTACTTGTTTCATAATGAGAATTTATAGTTGACAAATTTTAACACAATTTTTAAATTTATTACAAATTCTCTACAATTCATACTATTATTTAATTTTGGTATAATTATTGCTTATCTAAAATATTAGGAATTATGACAGTCAATCGTCTGACTGATCAATGCAAAAAAAGGAGTTAGGCATGGATAATATTTTAATTATAGACGATGAGAAGAACATAATATCATTTCTAAAATATAACATAATTCAAGAGGGATATAATTGTTTCTCTGCTGAAGATTGCCAAGAAGCGGAGATTATCTTACGAAACAACCCAATAGATTTGATTTTACTTGATATTAACCTTCCAGATAAAGATGGCATCACATATCTGCACGATATAAAAGTCCGATACAGAGATTTGCCAGTTGTTATGCTTACTGCATCCAGAGATGTGGACAATGTAGTAAAGTCCATAAAGAATGGTGCTTATGACTATATTACCAAACCAATTGATTTAGACCGAATGTTCTTAATCATAGAAAATGCTCTAAAATTGAAAAGGTTAGAGTCCAAAGTAAGTCAATTGGAAAGGGAGTTGAGTGAGATTAAACACTTGAATGGCATAGTTGGGACTAGTAAGCATTTACAGGATATAATAGAAAAGATAGAAATTGCATCTGCAACGGATGTCAATGTTGTTATTCAAGGCGAGAGTGGCACAGGAAAAGAATTAGTAGCTCATTCTATACATAATAATTCTGAACGAAGAAATAAACGAATGGTTGTTGTCAATTGTGGAGCAATTCCAGATACCCTATTTGAAAGTGAATTTTTTGGATATGAAAAAGGGGCATTTACATCATCTATATCCAGACATATCGGTTATTTTGAACAGGCAAATCAGGGGACTTTATTTTTAGATGAAATATCAGAAATTCCACTTCATTTACAAGTGAAACTTTTAAGAGCAATTCAAGAAAAAGAGATTAGAAGAATTGGCGGAACAAAAGATATTCCTATAGACATAAGGATAATTGCAGCTACAAGTAAAGACCTTAAAAAAGAAGTAGAGAAAAACAATTTCAGGGAAGACCTCTATTATAGATTATATGTATTCCCAATAATAGTGCCACCTTTAAGACAAAGAAAAGATGACATTCCATCATTAGTCGCATATTTCATCAATATGTTCAACAAGAAAAACAACAAGAATATCAGGGGAATACAAAAAGAAACGCTTGAAATATTAACTTCTTATCACTGGAAAGGGAATGTAAGAGAATTAGAAAATGTTATTGAACGAGCAATGTTAGTTGAAAGAACTGATAAATTAACACCTCTCTCTCTACCTCAATATATATTAAGAGAAAAAGAAGAATATCTAAATGGTCAGTATGAAGAGAATATTCCTTTAGAAGGAATAGAGAAAATGCATATACGGAGAGTTCTTAAAAAATGTAATTATAATAAAAATAAAACGACCAAAATTCTTGGCATTAGTAGAGCGACTTTATATAGAAAAATAAAAGAATATAACTTAGAGAAATAAGTAACTACATAGCCACCAAGACACAAAGGGAGAATCGGTCAGACGCCAGACTGATGTGGCTGAAATTACTTTAAAGGAATAATTATGAATAGAAGAATTTTAGCAGTTGATGATGAGGACATTATCCGGTTGCTTTATAAAGAGATATTAGAGAATAAAATTATCCAGATGTATTTTCCAAGATTTGAATTAACAATTGCTTCTCAAGGGGAAGAAGCTGTTAAATTGGTGAAAGAAGCGTATGAAGACGAGAATCCCTTTGCTTTGGCTTATGTTGATGTCAGAATGCCACCAGGTATAGATGGATTAGAAACTGCATTTCAAATGCGTAAAATTGATAAGGATATTGAAATTGTACTTGTTACAGGATATAATGATTATAGTTCAAACGAGATTATTCAAAAAGTAGGCACACCACGAAAATTGACATTTCAAAAGAAACCTTTTACTCCAACAGAACTGATACTTACTTCAGTTTCTCTTACAGAAAAGTGGAATTACGAAAGAATAAAAGATGATTTTGTGTCCATTGTGTCTCACGAATTACGGTCACCATTGACCTCTATTATTGGCTTTCTTGATACTCTACTTAGAAACCCAAATATGAAATCGGATATGCGCCAAAGTTTTATTCAGACAATAAGAAAAGAATGTATTAGATTAGAAGATATTATTGATAAAATTTTAAGATTTGAGGATTTAACAAAGGAACATCATAAATTAGAAGTTAGCAATATTGATGTAGAAAACCTAATTCCTGAAATAGCAAATCAGATGCAACATCTCTTTGAGAATCGTAATATAAATTTTTATTATGAACTTTGTAATGTCAAACAGATTAAAGGAGAGGAGAATCTGCTTCGTGAAATGCTAATCAATTTAATTGAAAATAGTAGTAAATTCACTAAAGAGGGATATGTAAAACTATCATGTAAAAAAGAAGATGATAATATTGTTTTTGTAGTTGAAGACACTGGTTGTGGTATTAAAGAAGAGGAAAGAGAGATTATCTTTAAAAAATTCACAAAAGGAGAGCAATCTATACAAAATAAACGAGGATTAGGATTAGGGCTTTCTATAGTTGCTGATATTGTCAAAAAGCATAAGGGAAAGATAAGTTTTGAAAGCCAAGTCAATCAAGGAACTAAATTTATTATATCAATGCCTATTGATATTACAAAGAAGATTGATAACGATGAACAATAAAACTATTGTTATTATTTTTATATTACTATCTGCTCACTTAATAGCACAACAGCGATTTAATTTGAGTAATTGGGATAGTAATATAAAAATCAAAGGTAAGAATCCATACGACTTTTTGGGAAAGAGTTGTGCAATTGCAGATGTTAATGGTGATGGTATTATGGATATTATCATTTCTGCAAGTTCAGCTGACCCTTATGAGAGAAATTCCGCAGGAGAGGTATATATAATCTACGGAAAAACTAACTTTTCCCAGAATGAGGAAATATCGCTGAACCAAAGCAATCCTGATGTAACAATTATAGGTGCTAAAAATGGTCATCAATTAGGATATTCTATTGCTACTGGGAATTTTAATAATGACTTATATGAAGACATTGCTATTAGCGCCCCTTATGCAAATACAGATGAGTATAATGGATGTGGTCTAGTCTATATTATATTTGGCAATTCTAATATTCCATCAGAGATTGATCTTCAAAGTGGTGGCTATGATTGTCTTATAAATGGCTGTCAGGATAATGAACATATTGGTATTTCTCTGGCTACTGGCGATATAAATGGTGATAGTTACTGTGAGCTTATTATTGGTTCTCCGTATTCGGATTATGATACAAAAGCAAATTGTGGAGCTGTATATATTATCTTCGGTAGTAATTCTATTCCCAATATTATTGAACTTGCTAATGATGAACAAGATATAAAATTTGTAGGTGCTAATATAAATGACGAATTGGGAATGTCTGTTGCTATTGGAAAGGTGAATAATGATGATTATTTTGATATTTGTATTGGTTCGCCCGGCTCTGACCCAAATAATAGAGATAAAGCTGGAATTGTTTATCTATTTAAAGGCAGGAGTATATTTATTGATACATTGATTGATCTGGCTGAAAATCCTGATATGTTTTGCAAATTTTATGGTGCAAATCAAGATGGAGAAATAGGATATTCTGTGGATTTAGCAGATGTAAATGGAGATAATCTTGCTGATATTCTTTTGGGTGATAAAATAGATAATAACGGTTTTGGCTCAATATCTATCATTACTGGTAGAAATAATTTCCCTTTAATCTATGACCTATCAATCACATCTCCTGATGTGAAAATCATTGGCACACGAAATGATTCCTATTTAGGTGAATATGTTTCTCATTGCAATTTTAATCAGGATAATTTTGCTGATGTAGTAATCGGAATCCCTTATGCAAACATAAAGAGTGGTAATGGAGCAGGTATTATTTATATTCTATTTGGCAATAGTCAAATCTCTGGCCAAGTGAGCTTAGATGATAGAACAAATTATGATCTTATTATATTGGGTGCAGGTTCTAATGATAATATTGGGCAGACATTTGCAACTGGTGATATAAACAATGATGGAAAGAATGATATACTATTTGGCTCTGTAAATGGAGAAAATAATGGTATTGGGTATCTGATTTTTGGCGGTCTGCCATATATCCAAAATAGAGACCCTGATATTGATGAAACTGGTGTTCAAGTTAACCATTTAGTAGAGTTTGACTTGATAGATGATGACGAAGGAATAGACATCTTTTCTGTGTTAGTAGTTATTGCTGGCATTACTTATAATTGTAATGATACTCTTCATTTTTCTTACATAGGAACATCCAATAATTACTCAATAAAAATCACTCCTGAACAAGCTTATGGTTATAATCAATTTATTGATGTAACTGTTGATTGTTCAGATTTGCATACTCCTGATGCCTATAATATGCCTAAAGAAATATATTCATTTAGAACAAAAGAAGATACAGACCCACCTTATGTTACTAATTTAGACCCAGAAGCAAATGAACTTGATGTGCCTGTTAATACAAACATTAGTTTTGATATATCAGATTTGGGGGATGGTGTAGATATAAATTCTGTGATAGTTAGCATTGAAAATGATACATTTTCTATTGATGATAATAGTTTCCTCTATTCAGGCACTCCTGAAAAATATAGCATAACTATTGTGCCTGATGAATATTTTGCCTACGAACAGGTAGTTTATGTATCTATTGATGCACAGGATTTATCGCCAACTCCTAATGTTATGCTAAGTTTTACTTACTCTTTTACTTGTGCAAGTGATACAGTCCCCCCTTATGTAAGCAGTTGTAATCCTGCTTATGGTGATACTATTGGCAGAAATTCACCAATAACTGTATTGCTTAAAGATGATGAGACAGGTGTAGATACGAGTTCCATAGCATTCAAAATAGATGGTATTGACTTAACATATTATACTAATCTGATTCCTATCTCAATGGGATATAAAATCAGCTACTTGCCTTGTGACTCAAATTTTTACTATTCTTACAATCAGCATTCAATTACAGTATTAGCAAGTGATTTGGCATCAATACCTAATTCCGTAGATACTACTTCTATATTTTACTGTGTACAAGATAAAGACCCGCCTTATACAGATAATCATTTCCCAGAAATGTACTGGTCTGATGCAGCAACAAATACAAAATTCTGCATTGAGATAAAAGACGACCTAATGGGAGTAGATAGTAATAGTATCTATATCAAGATAAATAATGATGAAATAATTGTTAGTGCCAATACTTTAATCAGCTCAATTGAAAATGGCTTTTTAATAACATATTATCCTGATGGCAGATGGACTTACAATCCTCCTGCTCCTATAAATGTAGTAATAAATGCACAAGATTTAGCAGATCCACCTAATATAATGCCAGAACAATCATACTACTTTATTTGCACACTTGATACAGTAGAATGTTATATTACTAATCTCAATCCACCTGCTAACTTCACTGGTGTAAGCATAAGCACAAATGTCTATTTTGAAATAAAAGATCATAAAACAGGCGTCAATCCTAATTCTATTCAACTTATTGTTGATAGTGTGGATTGTTCAGAATACCTGGAAATAAATTCTGTATCAGATGGATATTCTGTATTTTATGATTCACCAGAGGATTTTGATTTTGAACAGCAAGTTCATTTGCAAGTGATTGCAGAAGATAACGCTATTATTCCTAATGTGATGGATATTTCTTATTCATTCTTTTGTCAAGGAGATACAATCCCACCTTACATTTTAAACCAAAATCCTGCACCAAACGAGCCAAGTGTGCCAAGAGATACAGATATCTATTTAGAAGTAGCTGATGATGGCGTTGGTGTAGATACTACAACTATTGAACTATTCGTTAATAATCAACCAGTCAATTTCCAATTACAAGCTTTGCCAAATGGATATAGCTATGCAATTACTCATAACCCAGATACTTTATTTAGTTATAACCAAGTAGTAGAAGTTTCTGTTACTTGTCAGGATTTAGCTGCAAATGTTATGCCATTACAGATTTATTCTTTCCGCTGTGTTGATGATGACTACAACCCACCATTTCTGCAAAATCAGAATCCAGCACCTGAAAGTGAAAATATACCTGTAAATACAACTATATACCTAGAAGTATTAGATGCTGATACTGGTGTTGATTCCAGCTCAATAAGATTAGAAGTCAATTATGTTGATATTACCTTTTATACTAATACAGAAATAACAGCTATTTCATCTATCAATGGGACAGGATATTCTTTAGCATACAATCCAACAAATGATTTTAACTATAGTGATGTAGTGAACATTCATATTGAAGCAAAGGACAATTCAAGTAATCAAAATCAATTAAACATATCTTATTATTTTAGTTGTGTAAAAGACACAAATCCGCCTGTACTATTAGAATATTGTCCTGGTGATTATGGCTATCCAAATTCTGTAATTAGTTTAACCTTTACAGATACTCTTTCAGGAATTGATTCCTCATCTTTCATTTTGAAAGTAAATGACGAATTCATATCTTCATATATAGACACACTTTTTGATAAAATATATCAGGCCAATTATGCAAATTCTGAATATTATGCTGAGGACACAACTGTATCCATTTTTTATTCAATCAGTGACAACTGTGGAAACACATTAAGTGATAATTTATCATTTATAGTTATACAAGATACATTTCCGCCTTATTTAGCGAATATTTCACTGCCAGTTGGTTCTACTTATGCAAAGATTGGAGATACTTTATGGATAGATGTTTTGGACAAAGGTATGGGAATAAGAAAAGAAGATATTGAATTTTACATAAATAGTATGGATATGAAGTATCAGACGCAATTATTCTCCAATCCATTTGGCTTTGACCCTGACTCTCTTGGTTATCGCATGAAGTTCATCTTGGACGATAAATCCTTTTATCAGGGTGAGCAGATTATATGCAGAATCTTTGCCTGTGATGTTGCTGTGCCAAGCAATAAAATGGATTCTACATTCGTCTTTTTATTGGAAATCCCTCACGATAAAAAAGACAAAGTTGTTATTATACCCCCAATTATCACTCCTAATCACGACAATAAAAACGATGAGGCAATTATTTATGTGCCTACTAATAAAAATGTTAAAGCAGCAATTTATAATAGATTTGGTGAAAAAGTGAAGGACCTATTTATGTCTCATAAGAATGATAAATATTGCTTTATCTGGGATGGAATGGATAATTCAAATAAATTACAAAGTAGCGGATTGTATATTTATCAAGTAAAAATTGGTAGCAAAACATATCAAGGGACAGTGGTATTAGCAAGATGAAATTTACTTTTATGGAATTTATTTTTATTATGTTATTTCCTGTATTATTATTCTCTGCTTTTGAGGATAGACCTGGTGTAAGGTCTTGTGCAATGGGCAATGCTTATACTTCTATTGCTAATGATGCTTATGCAGCATATTGGAATCCAGCATTACTCAGTAGATTAAATTCCGTAGAAATCGCTACTGATTTTCGTAAGTATTTATGGAACTTGGACAATGACGATTTAAGTTATACTTATATTGCTTTTGCTTATCCTTTTGGCAGATGGGGAACACTATCAGTAAATGGTGGAATGTTTAAAGCAAACATCTATTCAGAGAATCGGTTCGGTTTGCAATACGGATTTCACATAATACAAGATAAATTCGGTATAGGATTTAGTATAGATAATCTATCCAAACGGTTTTCTCTAAATAAATATATTAATGATGACCCGTTATTTGATAATTATGGCACAAAAGTGAATAACTATGTTATTTCATCTGGATTATATGCTAACATTTTCCGTAATTTTATGATAGGTCTTTCAATAAAAAATATAAATGAGCCAAACATAGCATTGAATAAGGAAGATAAGGATATATTGCCAATAAATACAAGTTTTGGGCTTTCTTATTATTGGAGATGGTTTCTCTTTGCTATGGATATAGAATGGCAAGATGAACTTCTTAATGATGAACGAATTATCAGAATTCATAGCGGATTAGAGTGCAAACTCAATAACAAACTGAAACTGCAAACTGGTTATGATAGTAAATTCGTCAGCTTTGGTTTTACATTGAATTTTCTCGGCAAGCAATGGATTAACAAAATCGTAGACCCAATTACTTCAAGAGAGATTGTTGATATTAAGTCAATAAATTGTATTCTTAATTACTGTGTAAGATACCCATTTTCTGGTATTTATTCCACTTATGGTGACCACTACATTGGGCTTCGCCTTCAATATAGTAATTCACGAGCAGAATCACAAGGAGTAACAAAATATGCTCCTTCAAGAATAAAAACTGAAACTCGTTATGAAACAAAGGTTAGAATTGATACTATGTTTATTGAAAAAGTGAGATTAGACACACTTGTAAAAGAGACAATTATAAAAGATACAATAATTATTGAAAAACCTGTTCCAGATTCAACTCTATTAGCAATGGCAGCTGAGTTAGAAGCACAAAAAGTAAGATTAGCAGAACAGAAAAAGATAAATGAGGCATTAAAACATCTTTTGAACTCACTAAAATTGTATTACGCAAATGAGTTTGAGAGTGCAGAGAAGGAGTGCAGAACAGCTATTAATTTAGCACCTAATTTGGTATTAGGATATTTAAGATTAGGTTCTATATTGTATCGTCAAGGAAAAGTTGATGAAGCAATGAAATATTGGAAAAAGGCATATAAAATGGATCCAAATAATGAGGAACTAAAAAAGATATTTGAGAGCGGTGTAAAACAATAAGTAGCTTCGCACTTACATTAAAAAGTTATATGTAGGAGGAAAAATGGATTGTTTAGAGTATTGGAAATTAGAAGAGGCACCTTTTGAGGAAAATGCTGACCCTAAATTTTTTTATGAGAGCATAGACCATAAAGAAGCATTGGAACGGCTACGATATATAATTGAATCACATAATATGAATATAGGATTACTCACAGGGGAAATTGGTGCTGGAAAGACAATTACAAGAAATGTTCTTCGTGAAGAATTATTACAAAATGAAGAACATAATCTTGTAGTTTGTCTTGATACTTCTAATTATAGAGATATTGATATTATAAAGGAAATTTTATATCAATTAACAGGGTCTAATCCTGAGAATCTGCCAAATAACAAATATGTATTGATAACAAGATTGAAGCGATTTTTAGCAACAGAGGTCGTTATATCAGCAAAAAGAGTGTTTGTATTTCTTGATGAAGCTCAAAAAATTGGACCGCACTATCTGGACTCTATAAAGGACTTAACTAATATATCTTACAATTATGAATCTCCTATTACTCTCATATTTATTGGTCAGCCAGATTTATTAACGAAAATTAAGAAACTGCCACAAGTTGACCAGCGAATAAGTATGCGTTATCATCTGAATCGGATGACAAGAACTGATACAGAAAATTACATCAAACATAGATTAAAAAGAGCCGGACTTGAAGAAGATATATTTTCTGAAGATGCTTTTTACTTAATTTATTCTAAAACTGATGGCATACCTCGTGAGATAAATCGTGCCTGTAAAATCGCACTTGACTATGGATTTTCAGAGGAACTGAATATAATAACCAAACAAGTAATGTCCATTATCTTTGATGACTTAAATAGATATGAAAGAAGGGATCTTGGGTAAAACTGGTATTATAGAAATTATATTACTCTTACTTTTATTGCCAAGATTAGTTTTTGCATATACTTTTGCTTGGCTGAGTGATGTGCATATTGAAATTGGAAAGGAGAGAATTGTTGACCAAGAGATGCGATTTTCGTTAAGCACTACTATATTAGAAAATGCTGTTAGAGATATAAATGAAAATAAAGATATAGATTTTGTAATTATAACAGGTGATATTCTAAACAATGGTCGTTCATGGAATTTAGATGCAAGTAAATTTATACTTGATAAATTGAATAAGCCATATTTTGTAGTTATAGGCAATAATGATTTTGCTATGCCAATATCTGGTATTGGGATTAGTAAGACGACTTTTCATACTGCTTTTGCTGATAACGAACCAAATTTTAAGGGAGGAATCTGGTCTTATTCACCTGTTAAAGATCTGCTTCTAATCGGAATTGATAATATTAATCCAATTAGTGGCGGTGAAGCATGGACAGAAAATCTTATGAAAAATCTTGAAAAGCATCTAAAAAGTAATAACAGAAAGGATGTTATTATACTTGTTCATTATCCAATAGTGGAATTAAATTATCAAAAGAATGGAAAATTGTTATACTCTGCAATGGAGTTTATGGACTTATGCAAGAGATACAAAGTTAGTTTTATTTGCAGTGGGCATTATCATTATAAAGAATTCCAGAAAATAGACAGTATCTTTAATTTCATCTGCCCAGCTTTAATTGAGTTCCCACATCAGTATCTGACAGTATTAGTTTCTTCAAAAGAGGTTAATATCTCTTCTCACAATGTATTAGACATTATAACAATTGAAGAATCAAGGAATAAATTAGCAGGGAAAATTAGAAAATTACTTTACTCTTATCCTGATATTAGTGAACAACAAATATTAGATAAGATGATTGGTAAGAAAGTGTATAATTATGCAAGATAAGACAGATACATCCAGATTATCCCTGACTAAAATGCGTCAGAAAAAGGAAGAGATAAATAATTATTCATCTTCCTCTGGCAAGACATATACTTCTTCAAGAGTGGGGAAAGGTATATTTAACTTCTTCCAAAAGAGCAAAGGTTCATTAGATAAGAAGTTAGATGAACTAATAAGAAAGAAAAATATAGAAGAATCTACAGAGATAAATATTAAAGAATATCTGGAAATCGCTTACCATTATAAGTTTTTGATATTACTTATTTTATTAACAGTGGTTCTGGCTATTTTTGCATATACAAAGAGGCAAAGGGATATTTATAAAGCAAGTACAAAGATTTTTATTCAGCAAGACCTAATGGAATTGCAGATAATAAATAATAAACCTATGTTCAAGCAAGACCTTGACATTAAAACATGGCTACAGATTATTAAGTCATCAGAGATAGCCAAAAGAGCTTCCAAGATACTTGAAGGAAGAGTATCTCCCTCCCAAATTTCAGCAATGATTGAGTGTAAAACAGAAAGAGATGAGGAGCATATAGTAAATATTATTGCTACCTCTACTAATCGTGTAGAAACAGCTGAGGTTGCAAATGCTATGTATCTTGCGTTAAAGGAGTATGATACAGAAGTTCGTTCAACTGGTTTTAATAACTCCCTTGATTACATTAAGTCCCAACTAAAAACCAAACAGGATGAATTAGATAAATTAGACGAACAAATAGAGAATTTCTACCATGCTCATAACATAAATAAATATACTGATGATGTGGAGATTAATTTACAAAATGTTAATAAATTTCGGGAGATGCTGAGCACTGCTGAAGTTGAATTGTCTGCTGTAAAAGCTAATATTAATAGCATTAAGGAAAAGTTGAAAAGTGAAGAGACCGATATAGTAGCACAAACGACTTATAGCGAGCCACTAAAAATACGATTAATGAACTTGGAAGTTGACTTAGCAAGAGCTCTAACAAAGTATACGGAAAAACACCCTAAGGTACAGGCAATTAAAAATAATATTGAGAATGTTAAAAGATTAATTCAAGAAGGTGCAGAAAAAAATATCCAGTTAAAAAATCTTTCTGCCAACCCTATAAGGCAACAACTTGTTAATGATCTTATTGAAAGAGAGGGAGAATCTATTTCATTAGAACAGAAAATCAATGCCTTAAAAAAACTCATAAGTAGCTATGACATCTTACCAGAATATAGAACAGAGTTGAATAAATTACAAAGACAAAAGAATGCTCTTGAAAATGTGTTAGTCAATTTGCAGAGTCAGTTAAATGAGATAAAATTGAATGCCAATATAAAAGTAAGTAGAATTTATCAGCTTCAAGAGCCAGTTGTGCCATCATCACCAGCAAATAGTGGTAAGATGAA
>Ga0164318_10004683_pt1 | contig 13181 bp, 7 predicted proteins | sample GuaBasSedimGuay9_FD_113734 | JGI IMG/M metagenome (GOLD analysis project Ga0164318, IMG submission 113734) | Subseafloor sediment microbial communities from Guaymas Basin, Gulf of California, Mexico - Guay9, Core 4571-4, 0-3 cm | ecosystem: Environmental > Aquatic > Marine > Hydrothermal vents >...
AGCCGGAACCAGCGGTGGGGAACGAAGAATTCTTCAAAGAGGTTAATGGCGTAGAGGTCTGTCATACCGGAAACATAGTCCGCTACCACCCGGTCCCGCTTGCTTTTGCGTTCAAAGTAAAACGCCGGGATTCTCTCTTCGGCGTTTTCCATCAGGTATTCGAAGAGGAATTCGATGATTTTTTCGGATTTACTGAATTCCTTTTTGACTTTTTCGTTGAAGTAGACGTCTTCGTACATGAAATCTTTGTATTTCAGAAAAGCTTTCTCAATTTCGGGACTCATCCGGATCACTGCTCCCTCTGCACTCCGGCTGTTCAGGATCAGATCCTGAACCAGCCGATTGATGCGTTCCCGGGGAGAGCGGCCGATAACCTTCGCAACAGTATCCGGTACGTCTTCTTCCCGGATAATCCCCGCCCGGATGGCGTCATCGCAGTCGTGGTTCAGGTAAGCCACGACGTCGGATACCCGGACCACCCGTGCCTCCAGTGTGCGGATTCCAAGGTGTGCACCGGAGGGGTCGCCGGAGCGCCCTTTGGAGTGCTTCCCGATTCCCTCTATCACTTCTTTCGTCAGGTTCAGGCCCTGGCCCTTTCGTTCCAGGAAGTTTACAACCCGGACACTCTGAACAAAATGGCGGAAGCCACCCTCCACAAGCTTATCCAGCACCGCTTCCCCGGCATGGCCGAAGGGAGTATGGCCGAGATCGTGGCCCAGGGCGATGGCCTCAGTCAAGTCTTCGTTGAGGCGCAGCGCCCGGGCAATGGTCCGGGCAATCTGGGATACTTCCAGCGTGTGGGTGAGCCGGGTTCGATAATGATCCCCGACAGGGGCCAGAAAAACCTGGGTCTTGTGTTTCAGCCGCCGGAAAGATTTGCAGTGGAGAATCCGGTCCCTGTCCCGCTGGAAGCAGGTTCTGATTTCGCAGGGGGATTCAGCCTGGTGCCGGCCCCGGCTTTCAGATGCAAAGCATGCGTTGGGTGACAGGATTTCCCGCTCCAGGCGTTCGCTTTCTTTCCGAATATTCACGCGTCCTTCTCCCTGGTCATCATCGACACTATAAGTCCTGCCGCAAGGGACAGAAAGAAGGCGGGGATCAGTTCATAAACGGCTTTGTCCAGCAGCGGAATGTTGTTCCAGATGACGACGGCCAAAGGACCGACAATGAGGTTGGCCAGTGCTCCCCATTTGTTGAATCGCCTGAAATAAATCATGGACAGGATCATCGGGGAGAACGCCGCTCCCAGCGCCCCCCACGCGTAGAGGACAAAGGTGTAGATGACCTTGACGTTGAAAAGTGCGACGAGGATGGCAATACCGGTCATGGTAAGAATTACCAGACGCGTTGCCAGTACCAGGTGGCGGCCCTCAATTTTTCGTTTTGTCAGTTTCAGCCACAGGTCGTTGACCAGTGAAGTTGCGGCGTACATAAGCTGGGAATCTGCCGTTGACATAATGGCGGCGGTAATGGCGGCCAGAACCACCCCGGCCAGAACCGGGGGCAAGTGTTCGGCGGCAAACCTCGGCAGGATATGCTCTGCGTCTTTCAGGGCGGGATAGAGAGCACGGCCCGCGATGCCCAGTGTTACCGACCCGGCCAGCACCAGGATTCCCCATACAGTGGCAATCATGCCGGAACGGCGGCCTTCTTCTTCATTTTTAACTGTGATATAGCGAACCACCACATGGGGCATGCCCTGATAGCCAAGCCCGATACCGAGCTGGCCCACGATGAAACCCGCGCTGCCCCAGACCGACAAGCCTCCCAGGGACCAGAACCCTTCCAGTCCGGCACTTTTCAGCACTTCATGGATATGCAGTGGCCCCCCGGCATCCACAACCGCGAGGATGGGCAAAGACACCATGATGAGTGCCATGAGAATCCCCTGGAGGGCATCGGTCCAGCAAACAGCCGCATAGCCCCCCATCAGCACATAGGCCCCGATGATGATACTGCCAAGGAGAACCCCCTGGCGGTAATCCATCAGTCCCATGCCGTGGAGGGTTTTCCCCGCCCCCACAAACTGGGACACCACGTAAACCCCCATGAAAAATATAATTACCACACTGCCGATGATGCGCAGCATCTTTTTTCGGTCATTCAGCACATCTTCCACCATGTCCGCCAGTGTCAGGGAATTGTGCAAGCCGGAAATCCGGCGCACCGGCACAATGACAAAGAACCAGTTCACCGCATAACCCGCGACGCAGCCGATCACTGCCCAGTAGGCAGCCAGGCCCTTTGTGTAACCCAACCCGGAAAGTCCCAGCATGACCCAGGCACTTTCGGAGCTTGCCGCGGCACTGAGTGCGGTAACCACTGAACCCAGTGACTTCCCGGCGGAAACAAAGTCATCGTAATTTTTGGAGAATTTGCGCTCCCCGAAGTAGCCGATGGCAATCAATGCCATCAGGTAAAGGCCGAAGGTTATCATCAGCGCTGTTTCATGTGTCGCCATTCACCCCTCCCGAAAACCGGTTTTGTATTGGTTCAGTTATACCAGAAAATACTCTGCTCTGCCAATTCTCCTCACGATTAACGATGGTTTTTGCCTGACCATTTTGCAGTGTTTTGCAAAATGGTCTTGACTTTTCTGCAAACGAATGCAGGATGGTCATATGGAAAGACAGTAGACAGAATATATTACAGAAGACCTGAGCCGAAAGCTTGTGTTCATCGTGGGGCCACGGCAGGTAGAAAAAACATGGCTGGCCAGACGGATTGCCCGTAATTTCAGTTACCCCGTTTACCTGAACTATGATCGCCGCGAAGACAGGCGGATCATTCAGAATGAAGAGTGGCTGCAAACCACTGATTTACTGATATTGAAATGGTACTGGAATTGCTCCGGCACCGGGTGGGGTCTCCGATTTCGTATTCATCCATTGCAGGGGATGTGGGAATTTCCCCCAATACCGTAAAAAAATATATTTCCATTCTGGAATCCCTTTACATCGTGTTTCGCGTAATGCCACATTCCAGAAATATTGCTCGATCCATCCGAAAAGAACCCAAGTTTTACTTTTTTGACGTGGGCCTGGTTCGGGGCGACAATGGCGCCAGATTTGAAAACCTGACAGCCTTATCCCTCCTCAAACATGCCTACCTGAAAACTGACAGAGAAGGCCTCCTCTATGAAGTGAGGTATCTGCGAACCAAAGAACACCGCGAAATTGACTTCTGCCTTGTAATGGAGAACGACATTTTATTCGTTCTGGAATGTAAACTGAAAGCCCCGAACATTTCTAAGCCCCTTCTGTATTTAACAGAAAAATATGGAATCAAGGGCATTCAACTGGTAAAAGACCTGAAGCGTGAACGCCAGATCGGCAACATTGAGGTCAGAAGGGCACTCCCGTTCTTAAAAGAACTTTAACCAGTTGACGTCAATATCCCCTTCACGCTATTCCTGCATGAGGACAGCAGGTATGGCACCTTCTCCTCTTGCTTCGATTTTCGTCCGGAGGTTTCCTGCAACAGAAAGGCTCGTTTTACCGTAAAAGAGATTCATGATGGTATTCTTGCGCGTACGTCAATGAAAAAATAGCACGATGAACAAAGGAGGTTTATTCCTTATGAGAAAATTTGCGTGGACAGTAGCTTTTTTGATGTTGGCCGGACTGACATTTGCGGCCGGGACAGCCCGGTTCATGTCAGAACCGGATATTTATGGAAACCGGATTGCGTTCTCCTACGAGGGAGATCTGTGGACAGTGCCGGTGACCGGGGGCGAGGCCACAAGGCTGACCACTTTCCCCGGTACCGAAAGCAGCCCGAAGTTTTCCCCGGATGGCAAATGGATTGCGTTTTCCGGGAGCTATGATGGTGCTCAGGCAGTGTACCGGATTCCTGCGGCCGGCGGTGAACCCCTTCGCTTGACCTGGAATCCGGGCCGTGCCCATGTACTGGACTGGACACCGGACGGGAAACGGGTCGTGTTTTCCTCTTACATGAAGACCTTCATTTACCGGGATCCCAAGCTCTTTTCCGTGGCAGTGGATGGCTCCTCCCCGAGGCAGTTACCGCTGGATCGAGGCGTGCTGGTGGGATTCAAGGGGGATGGCAGCGAGATGCTGTACTGCCGCAAGGGTAACCCGGAATATCAGTGGAAGCGCTACCGGGGTGGTGAGTATGTGGACATCTGGCGCTACAATTTCAAGACCCGCCACTTTGCCCCGGTAACCCATTTCGTTGGGAAAAACACCTACCCCATGTGGTTTCAAAACAATATGGTGTTTGTATCAGACCGGGGTCCTCACAAAGTCTGCAATGTGTTCATGAAAGACCTTGCCACTGGCAAAGTCCGGCAGCTCACCCACTATGAGAAACTGGATGTAATGATGGCGGGAAATGACGGCCGGCGGATGGTCTATGTGCAAAACGGAAACCTCCACGTGCTGGATGTGGCAAGGGGAACCGTGGCAGACATCAGGGTAACTGTCCCCAGCGATCACTGGCGGATGCGGAACAGGGTCATCAACCCCAGGAAATATGTTCACTTCATGGATGTGGCAAACGACGGGAAATCCATCATTCTGGAAGCCCGGGGGGATGTGTACGTGGTTCCCTCCGACAAAAAGCAGGATACCCTGAACCTGTCAGCTACCTCAGCATCACGGGAACGACTGCCCCGGGTTTCACCAGACGGAAAATGGGTCTGCTTCTTCTCCGATAAAACCGGGGAATATCAGCTCTACCGGCAATCCATCGGTGGCGGGCCGTGGTTTCAGCTTACAGATGGGAAATTTGCCTATCCCTATCGGCCGGCATGGTCCCCGGACGGAAAGAAAATACTCTTCGGTACCAAACACTTCCGGATTTATGTGCTGGATGTGAAAACGAAAAAACTGACAAAAGTGGACGAATACCATCAGCTGAAAAACGACGAATTCACCTGGGAGATTGATGATTACGGCTGGGCGCCGGATTCCGACTGGCTCTGCTATACAAAAGTGGCGGAAAACCGGAACAGCGTGGTGAACCTCTACCGGCTCTCTGACAAAAAGCGAGTTGTGCTGACCGATGATTTCTATGACAACCTGAATCCCCGCTTTGACAAGAATGGAAAATACCTCTATTACCTTTCCAGCCGGAACTTCAACGTGCAGATGGATATCTACGAAGATGACCATATTCTCAATTCCCCCTACACACCGGTGGTAGTCCAGCTTCAGGCAGGAGAAAAGCCGCCCTTTGCGGAACGGGCGGCAGTACCCGACGGGGACAAAGACAAGAAAACGGCCAAAAGCGACAAGAAGGAAAAGAAGGGCCCGGAATTTCGAATCGATTTGACGGGGCTTTCTGCCCGGACATTCCCCCTGCCGGTGAAACCCGGGAATGACCTTTACCTGAAAGCAGGAGATGGGAAAGTACTCTATGGTTCAGTGGACAAGTGGGTGGAGCATGACTATGATGCTGTGTTCAAACCCAACCGCTCTACCCGGGTGAGCCTCCATATTTTTGACATGGAAAAACAAAAGGAAGTGAAACCAGCCGGACAGGTGCAGGATTTCCGTCTTTCCCCGGATGGTAGCCAGCTCATCACTCACAATAGCACTGGCTATCATGTTACAACGGTGGACAAGGCGTACAGCTCAAAGAAATTCGGTGATGCGCTGAACCTGTCCAGGATGGTGTACACCGTGGACACCCTGGCAGAATACAATCAGATTTTCAGCGACGCCTGGCGCTGGTGGCGGGACTTTTTCTACGACAAAAACCTCCACGGCCACGACTGGAAGAAACTGAGGGAACAGTATCGTTCCTACATTCCCTATGTCACCAACAGAAACGGGCTCAACTGGCTGATTTCCCAGATGGTGGGGGAAGTTTCCGTAGGCCATGCCTATATTTTCGGCGGGGATATGAACAGCATTCGCCTTCCGGAAAACCGTTCCCGGGTCTATCCTGCCCTGCTGGGTGCTGACCTGGTACCGGATGCCAAGGCAAAGCGCTACCGTTTCGCCACTATTTTTGGCCCCACGAAATACAATTTGGATGTCACCGGCCCGTTGGCCCGTCCGGACGTGAAGGTGGCAAAAGGGGATTATCTCATTGCCATCAACAATCACAACATCAGCGACACGGACAACTGGTATCGCTACCTGCAGGTGGTTTCAGGGGAAACGGTCTCCCTTACCGTGAGCAGTTATGCAGACGGGAAAGAGGCACGGACCTACCGGATTACCCCGACGTTTTCAGAGCGACGGCTTCGCTATGCCCACTGGCTGGCACACAACATTGACTATGTATTGAAAAAAACAGACGGCCAGGTGGGCTACATGCACATTAACGACATGTCCGATGCCGGAATCGGCGAATTTGATAAATTCTGGCGGGCCTTCCGGTACAAAAAGGGCATCATTATTGATGTACGCCGGAATTCCGGCGGCTGGACAGAGTACTTTCTCATCGACAAACTGGAACGGAAGATGGTGGCGTACAACGTGCTTACGGGCATGAACCCCATGCGCTACCCTGGCGCGGCTTCCACAGCAAAATATGTGGCAATTTCCAACGAATATAACGGCTCCGACGGAGAGGCATTTATCGAGCATTTCAAAGCATCAAAACTCGGTAAGGTGGTGGGTGTCCCGTCATGGGGTGGCCTTGTAGGAATTATCAACGGCCAGCTTACGGTGGATAACGGCACCGTTTACCAGCCCAACAACAGTTTTTACGGACAAGCAGGCAAATGGTGGGTGGAAAACCACGGTGCCGATCCGGATATCACGGTGGACAACGATCCGGCGTCCGTTATGGCGGGGAAGGACCCGCAGCTGGATAAAGCCATCCAGGTGGTACTAGATGAAATAAATAAAGAAGGAAAACCGGAAATTCCGGTTCAGCACCCGGCTTATCCCATCCGGTAGGTGCCGCAGGCACCTCAGTAGGAGTAGGAGTAGGAGTAGGAGTAGGAGTAGGGGTTTAGAAAGGGAAGGGAGAAAGCGATAGTTTACTGCTTGTTTCCCTTCCCCTTTTTTGTTTAAGGTTAAGAAACTACTGTTCATTGTACATGAGCAATTCCCTGATTTATCTGGCTCCTATTCCAACTCCTACTCCAACTCCTTTTAATCCGCCGGGACGGCGGATTAAAAGAGAAGTGTCATGTCGATAATGCCGGCGGAATGGGTCAGGGCGCCCATGGAGATGTAGTCAATATCAAGGTCGGCCAGTTGGGCAATCCGGGATTCGGTGATGCCGCCGGATACTTCGATAAAGAAGCTGTAGTTTTCTTTTCGGGTGCAGGCATCGGCAATCTCTTCTGTGCTCATGTTGTCGAGGAGAATGCCATCGGCACCGGCAGCCAGGGCTTCATCCAGCTGCACCAGGGTTTCCACCTCAATTTCCACTTTTGACAGGTGGGGGGCATATTCCCGGCAATGATGGATGGCGGTCTCGATGGAACCGGCGGCCCGGATGTGATTTTCCTTGATTAAAATGCCGTCGGACAGGCAAAAGCGGTGGTTGTGTCCGCCGCCCACCTGTACCGCATATTTTTCCAGGTGGCGCATTCCTGGGGACGTTTTCCGGGTGTCCAGAAGACGGATGCTGGTTTCAGCCAGCAGATCCACAGTCGCCCTTGTCCGGGTGGCAATTGCGGAAAGCCGCTGGAGGAAATTGAGCAGGGTTCTTTCCACCTTGAGAATGGAGGCCGGATGCCCGGTGATGGTGTAGATGATGTCCCCAGCGCTTACCACATCACCGTCCACGTGAAAAACCGACAGTTCGATGTCCGGAAAATAGCGAACGGCTTTTTCAATTGCTGGAAAGCCTGCGACAACACATCCTTCTCTTGTTTCCACCTTTGCGCTGACAATTTCTGTTTCACCACAGAAAATGGCATCGGTGGTAAGATCTCCTGCGGGCATGTCCTCTTTCAGGGCAAGTTCGACAATTTCAAGTCCTTTGTCCAACTCAAACACTTAATTCCCTCCTTAATTTATCGGGAAGTTCTTTCCCTGCCTTCTATTGCAGCAGGGCCTCAATCTGGTCCATGGTCCGGTGAAATACGCGCATCGTCAGTTCAAATGGCTCCGATGTTTCCAGGTCTGCCCCGGCTTTCCGCAGAATGGGGATGGGGTAATCAGAGCAGCCACTTTTCAAAAACGCAAGATAGCGGTCAGCAGCCCCCTGTTCTTTGCTGAGAACTTTTTCTGAGAGTGCGGTTGCCGCAACCATGCCGGTGGCGTATTGATACACATAGAAGTTGTAGTAGAAATGCGGGATAAAAGCCCATTCCACCCCATAGAGTTCATCCACCTGGCAGATGCCTTCCTTATGGCCGTAGTATTTCCGGGCCAGGCTCAGGTAATTTTCAGTGAGGATTTCCCCGGTAAGAGCATTCCCTCCCTCCACAACCCGATGAATTTCCAGTTCGAATTCAGCAAACATGGCCTGGCGAAAGATGGTGGTACGGATCCGTTCCAGGGCATGGCCCAGGAGAAAGAGTTTCATGTCCCGGTCTTCGGTCGTGGCGATAAGGTGTTGATTCAGGAGATTTTCATTGAAGGTGGAGGCCACTTCCGCCACAAAAATAGAGTAGTCGGAAGTTGGGTAGGGTTGGTTTTTGTTGGAAAACCAGCTGTGCATGGCGTGGCCGAATTCATGGGCAAGGGTGGAGAGAGATTCATAGTCGTCGGTGTGGTTCAGGAGTACATAGGGATGGACATCATAGCAGGCACCATTGCTGTAAGCGCCACTTCGCTTCCCATCTGATGGAAAAACGTCAGCCCAACGGGATTCCAGTCCCTGTTTCAATGGAATGGTGTACCGGTCACCGAGAGGGCTGACAGCCGCCAGAACATGCTCCCGGGCCATATCGAAGGGATATTCCACATCCACCCCCTTGACAAGAGATGAGTAAAGATCAGAGTATTTCAGGATATCCAGACCCATCATTTTTTTTCTCAATGCCAGATAGCGGTGAAGGGCGGGGAGGTAGTTGTGGATGTTATCCAGAAGTCCAGTGTAAACCGAGACCGGCACATTGTCAGTATCCAGTGCCGCTTCCACCGATGAGTTGTAGTTTCTCGTGACCGCGTAGAACCAGTCCTGTTGTGCCGAAGCAAAGAGCAAGGCACCAAAGGTGTTCTCATAGTGTCCGAAGTTTTCCCAGAATTCCCTGAAAATGAGCTCCCTGTCCAGGCGGTTATCGCTGCCCCGGTATTTTCCGTAATTGGCCTGATTCAATTCCAGTTTCGTTCCATCGGACAGGGTTACGGTGGGGAAAATCATGTCAGAATTGGTGAAAATACCGTAGGCATTGGAGGCCACTCCGGCCAGCATACCTGTTCTCGAAAGGATTCGTTCTTCTTTTTCCGAAAGGGTGTGCCGGGCGGTACGAATAATGTCTTCGAGATACATGCGGTAGGGTTCCAGGCCTGGATTCTCCGACATGAAATCCTGGATTATGGATTCACCGAGGGAAATGAGTTCAGGGGTGATGTAGGATGCGGCTTCAGAAAAGCGGACACCGAGCTGACGGGTTTCCTTCCTGAGACGTTCTCCGTGGGCATCTTTCATGTTCTGATCCGCAGTAAGGGAAGCATAACTGGAAAGACGGGAATATGTTTTCATCATGTCAAAATAGGTTTCCAGTGCCGTTAGAAATGTGTTTGCGTTGTCCCCCAGCTTTCCCCGAAAGTTTGAAAGATGGTCAATTCTTCCGGAAAAAGCGTCCCTGGCCGCAAGAAAATCCGTCTCACAAGGATAAATATCCGAAAGATTCCACTTTTGTTGCTCCGGGATATCTCCCCTTGGATGAGAAGAATTACCATCAAATGAAACCAGGTTCTTGTTCAGTTTTTCGAAATTATACATGGGGCCTCCAGTTGCAGCACGGCCTTGGAACCGGGCTGTGGTCTGTTATCAGCGGGACTTCCTGGGATGAGGTATCAGAAACTCGATCTTTGGCAGGGGTAGCCCGGTGATTTCATCAAATATAACTTTACCATGTTGTTGATAATACGGTAATTTAAGCAGTTCGTGGATTTTTGTGGTACATTTTTCCATTGGTTCTGTTCCTTTTCGAAAGGTCTCCAGAATAATGTCACCTGGAAGACATCCTGCCGGGGGATTGGCAAGAAGTCCGCTTTTTTTATCAATGGGCACTCGGGTGATATCGAGGGGCATGGGCCAGTCCCGTTTGGGTCTCCCCTTGATATAGGCTTTCATAAAGTCAATCCAGATAGGCAATGCCGCCTTTGCTCCGGTTTCCCCATCACCCAGTGTCTTTGTCTGGTCAAATCCTGTCCATACACCGACAGTGAGATCCGGATCGGACCCCACAAACCATGCGTCAGTATAATCATCTGTGGTGCCCGTTTTCCCGCAGAGGGTCCAGTTCAGTGCCCTTGCACGGATGCCTGTTCCCTCCTTTATAACCCCCTTCATTCCCGACACAATCAGATACGCTGTTGAAGGGGGAATCGCCTGAACTGTAAGTGGCTTGCTTTCTTCCAGGGTCTTACCATAATGATCGGTTACTTTCCGCACAAAATACGGTTCCGTCCGTACTCCTCCGTTTGCGAATGTGCCATAGGCCTTACACGCTTCTTTCACGGTGATGCTGGTTGCGCCCAGCGCAGAGGAAAGAAAGGGTGAAATGTTTGTTGTAACGCCGCAGGCCCTTGCGAATCTTCTCACTTTCCGCTGTCCCACCCGGTTGAATAATTTGACCGAAACAATATTCTTGGACTTTTCCAGCGCTGTTCGCAGTGTAATCAATCCGTCATAAGAGTGGTGATAATTGTCCGGTTCGTAGGGTGCTGGTTCGTCCAGCTCTTTGTCCTTGATTTTCTGCCTGAGCTCCGGAGTCAATTCGAATTGCCGGATTTTGTGGTGCTCATCCACATAAAACAGACCGGGGTCCAGAAAAATGGTTGGCTCGTCAAAAAAGGTGTCCGCCAGTGTAAATCCGCTGTCCAGTGCCGCGGCGTAGAGCAGGGGTTTAAACACAGAGCCGGTCTGGCGGATTGCCTGGCTGTTCCATGCCCGGTTGAATTCCGAATCAGCGAAACTGTATCCTCCGACCATGGCTTCCACTTCCCCGGTGTGGTGATTGATTGCCAGGAGCGCACCCTGCACTTTGGGTTCCTGGTCAAGGGAAATGTTGTACTGGTTTTTTTCCGGATCCCATTTGTGAATTTTAAATTCCACAACATCCCCTTTTTTCAGGATGTCGGACATATGCACGGCCTTGGTCCAGACAATTTCATAGTTGCCGATGGTAATATCTGTTTTCCCGATACGAACGGTAGCTCTTTTCGGTGTTACGCCCACAATGAGGCCATCAACCGTTATGCCCTCCTGAATGTTATGGTTCCAGCTGGGGGACCAGTAATCGTTGATTTGTTCCGGTTTAATGAAGCGTTTATCTTCGATACGAAATCCCTGGCGCTTGTCCAGGTGTTTCAATCCGGTCCGGACGGCATCTTCAGCCGCTTTCTGCAGATCAAGATCAAGAGTTGTGTACACATTGAGGCCAGAGTCAAGGACATGCTTCATGCCATAACGCTTGTACAGGTATTTACGGACTTCTTCCAGAAAGTATGCACCTACCTGTTTTTTCTCACCATCTGCAGTTTGAACAGTCTGAATCGGTTCCTCAATGGTTTTCTTATATGCCTCTTCAGTAATGTATCCCTCAGAGAGCATTCGCTTCAATACATGATTGCGGCGTTTTCGGGCCAGTTCAATGTTTCGGATGGGGGAATAGCGGTAAGGGTTCTGCACCAGGCCGGCCAGCATGGCACTTTCAGAAAGGGTCAGCTCCGCCGCATCCTTTCCGAAATAGGTATTGGCTGCAGCCTGAATGCCATAAAGCCCATGGCCGAGATACACCAGGTTCGCGTACCGTTCCAATATTTCCTGCTTCGTAAACATCCGCTCAATCTGGATAGCCAGAATTGCTTCGGTGATTTTTCGTTTCATGGATGTTTTCCGTTGTTCCGTAATGAGGCGAACCAGCTGCATAGTCAGGGTTGACGCCCCCTGGACAACACGTCCGGCCAGCACATTTCGTATTGCCGCCCGCAACACGCCGTAGGGATCCACGCCGATATGGTGGAAAAAACTGGCATCTTCTGTGGCTACAAGTGCATGGGTAAAACTCTCTGGGATTTCATCGTAGGTGATCAATTCCCGTTTTTCCCTGGAAAAGGTGCCAATTATCCGGCCGTGGATGTCATAAACTTTTGTAATCAAACGAGGCTTGAACTTTCTGAGTTTTTCCATCAGGGTATGGTCCTGCCCGGTTTTGAGGATATATTGGCCGGTCAGATGGCCACCGATCAGCATCACTGCCAGAATCAGAAGGGGAAGCCATACGTATTTGAGCCATTTGCGCCGCAAACGGCGCTGTCTCAGCTGTCTCAGTTCTTTAATTTCACCTGGATCCGGTTTCTTCAGGACCTTGCTTTCTTCTTCAGAATCCGTAACCATCTGCTCTTCTGGTTCAGTCATTGAGTTTTTCCATTACTGCGGTTGTTTTCTTATCCATCCGGTTCAGATCACCCCCTCTGTCATCAATATTGATGTGGGTGAGAACCCTGTTTACCCGGCCTTTCATTTCCATATGACAGTCATAAATCAGGTCAAACACCGCACGGGCTTGCCCCTCGATTATCGTTCCCATGGGAGTCAGGCGGTGAGAAAGCCCGCTTTCACGGACAATCCGTTGAATTTGAGCCACTTCAGCAGATAAAGACTCTTTCCCGGTAAATGGAACGATGGAAAATTCCGCAATCATTTCAGGCCCCCGGCCGGATTCAATTTCCCCGTCATTATAACATGGCATTCAATGCTTCTATCGGGAAAAGAACAGGGAAAAATCTTTGATTCGGTAAAATGGAGCGGGCAACGGGGGTCGAACCCGCGACCTCAAGCTTGGGAAGCTTGCGCTCTGCCAACTGAGCTATGCCCGCCCGGTGAAAAAGATTATAGAGAAGCCCCTGCATTGTGTCAATCAATCTATGGCGAATTATCTGCTATTTTCTTCCAACAGCAGCTTCCATTGTCCCGTCATCCTTTCCTGCTATGTACAATCCATTGATGGCTTCATGGGAACTGGCTGTAACGGCGCTTATTCTATCGGTGTCAATACCGCTGAATAGATCATCCAGAAGCCAGGCTTTCCGGTAGCGACTGCCAAGAATTACGGTTCTTCTGGCAAGGAG
>Ga0164318_10004685_pt1 | contig 13179 bp, 13 predicted proteins | sample GuaBasSedimGuay9_FD_113734 | JGI IMG/M metagenome (GOLD analysis project Ga0164318, IMG submission 113734) | Subseafloor sediment microbial communities from Guaymas Basin, Gulf of California, Mexico - Guay9, Core 4571-4, 0-3 cm | ecosystem: Environmental > Aquatic > Marine > Hydrothermal vents...
AATGGTAATTATTTTTATGATATTTAAATATTTTCATTAAAAATTTTAAGATAAAGAAAAATTTTAAATAAATTAAGAAAAAATATTAAAAATGAGGCTTGATGCGAAGGATAGAAAGATTCTGTATCAGCTTGATTTAAACGCTAGACAATCTAATGCTGAGATAGGGAGAAAGGTAAGATTATCCCCTGAGGTGGTTTACTATAGAATTAAAAATTTAGAAAAGAGGGGGGTTATAGAGTATTACTATACTACCATAGATCCATCAAAATTTGGATATAAAGCTTATAGGGTTTATATAAAAACTCAAAATTTAACACTGGAAAGGGAAAGGGAGATTATTGGGTGGTTGGTTAATAATAAAAGGACATGGTGGGTTTTAAGCGTTTCTGGAAAGTATGATATAGATATTTTGTGGTGGGTTAAGGATGATTACGAGTTTGAAGAAGAATGGTTGAATTTTTCTAAAAATTTTAGGGAGCACATTGATGCTAAGCATATACAAATCTATACAAGGCTTTATCATTTTCACAGAGCATACTTAATTGATAAAAAGATTGATGATGAACCAGAGCATGCGATATTTTCAAGAGAAAGAATAAAGCTTGATGAGACTGATTTTAAAATATTGAGGGAGTTATCTGTTAATGCAAGAGAGTCCTTGGTTAGTCTCTCTGCAAGAATTGGGATATCCCCAAAGAATATATACTATAGGATTAACAGGCTCATTAAGGAAGGTGTTATAGTTGCTTTTAGAGCAAAAATAAATCTTGAAAAGATAGGATATAGGTACTATAAGATTGAAATAAATCTAAACAACTACTCAAATATACAAAAGCTGTATAATTTTGCAAAATTACATCCTTACATCACGTATGTTAACCAGGTTATTGGGCTGGCTGACTTTGATTTTGATGTAGAGGTTCCTACGGAACGGCATTTATTTAGGCTTATAGATGAAATTAGGGCTGAATTTGGAAAGGATATTAGAGATATTGCTTATTTAACTATTAAAAAGGTTTATAAAATATCTTATTTCCCCTTGTCCGAGTTCCCACTTACCATATAAATATTTATATACCTTCAAGAACATAACTTTATAAATTTTTTCTCCAATAATATACACGAAATTTTCATAGAATTTAGCAACTTTTAAGGAGGTGATTGAATGAACGGTGTACAGTTAGCTGGTCAACCAATCCTGGTATTGCAAGAAGGAGCAACGAGAACAAAGGGTAGGGATGCGCAGAAAAATAGCATAGAAGCGGCAAGAACTGTGGCGGATGCTGTAAGAACAACCCTCGGTCCAATGGGAATGGATAAGATGCTCGTTGATAGCCTGGGGGATGTAACAATAACAAATGACGGTGCAACAATATTGGATGAGATGCAAATCGAGCATCCAGCAGCAAAGATGATGGTAGAGGTAGCAAAAACGCAAGATGAGTCCGTAGGGGATGGTACAACAACTGCTGTTGTGCTTGCAGGAGAGCTGTTAAAGGAAGCAGACTCCTTGCTTGGACAGCAAATACATCCAACCGTTATAACCAAAGGTTTTAGAACAGCAAAGAATAAGGCCATAGAAATCTTGAATGACATGGCGAGTAATGTATCAGAAAAGGACAAAGCGTTATTAAAAAATATAGCAAACACCGCAATGACGGGGAAGAGCGCAGAAAAGGCGTCAGATTTGCTTGCAGAGATATGCGTAAATGCCGTAACAAAGGTTATAGAGAATGGTGAGATAGATGTTGATGACATCAAGATAGAGAAAAAACAGGGAGGTTCAATAAATGACACACAGCTTGTGGAAGGTATCGTGCTTGATAAAGAGGTTGTACATCCAGGTATGCCAAAACGTGTAGAGAATGCAAAAATAGCATTGCTGGATGCAGCAATAGAGATAAAGGATTTGGAAGGTGATGCAAAGATTAACATAGACAGCCCGGAGAAATTCCAGGCATTCCTAGATGAGCAGGAGAAGATGCTAAGGGGGATGGTAGAAAAGATAGTGAAGACTGGTGCCAATGTTGTTCTTTGTCAAAAAGGTATAGATGATATAGCACAGCATTACCTAGCAAAAAATGGTGTAATGGCTGCGAGAAGGGTAAAGAAATCGGATATGGAGAAGCTTGCAAAGGCAACAGGTGGAAAGATAGTATCCAATATAAATGAGCTTTCTAAGAACGATCTAGGATATGCAGGTCTCGTAGAAGAAAGGAAGATAGCCGGGGATGAGATGATATTCGTAGAGCGTTGCAAGGATCCGAAGGCTATAACCATATTGATAAGAGGTGGATCAGAGCATGTAGTTGATGAGGTAGAGAGGGCAGTAGAGGATGCAGTGAAAGGTGTGGCTGCAGCATTAGAGCTTGGAAAGTTTGTTCCAGGCGGTGGGGCAACAGAAGTGGAACTAGCGAGAAGGCTAAGAGAGTATGCGGAGTCATTCAAAGGAAGGGAACAGCTTGCAGTAACGGCATTTGCAAATGCAATGGAGATAATACCAAAGAGCTTGGCGGAGAATGCAGGGCATGATCCGATAGATAAGCTAGCATTACTCAGGGCAGAGCATGACAAGGGTAATTTAAACGCAGGCCTTAACGTATTTACAGGTAAAGTAGAGGATATGACGAAGTGCGGTGTTATAGAGCCACTAAAGATAAAGTTACAGGCAATAAAATCATCTGCAGAGGTTGCAGAGATGATACTTCGTATAGATGATGTAATAGCTGCAGGAAAATCGGAAAGTAAAGGAGGTCAACAACCACCAAGCCCACCAGAATATTAGTTCCTTCCTTCATTTCCTTTTTCATAAATTAAATTATTTATATTAGAAGTTGCAAATTATTTATTATGACAGAAGAAGAATATGAAATCATACCAACTTCTCCATTGAGAAGGTTGGAAAAGAGAATAGAAAAGATAGAGACAGGGAGCTATTCCTCTGAGGTAAGGAGGCTTATAGAACAGGTAATGGATCTTGTAAGATCTAATCAAAAAATAATTGATGAGGTAATAAAGAGCAATTCTGATCTCATTAATGAAATCTCAAAGATTCCCGCAAAGGTGGATGAGCTTCTTAGTGAGATGAGAAGCTTTATGACCTTGCTAAAAGAATCTGCAACAGAGGAGGAGGTTGCGAGTATTTCCAAAGAGGTCATGCAACCACTTGTTGACAAGCTTGGAGAGCTTGTAGAGCATAGTAAAAAGAACTTTGAGACGAACCAAGCGGTTTTAACAACACTTGCAGTAATAGAGAAAAGGTTAAAGAGGGTTGCAGCTGCACAACAACAGCCAATTGCTCAGCCACAACAGGAATATCAATATCCTCAGGAATATCAGGGATATCAAGCGCAGCAACAATAAAACTTTATTTTTTATCTGGCTTAGTGGTAGGTATGATAAGATATTATATAAAAACCTCACGCGATAGTAAGTTGAGGGAGATTAAAAATATTGTTAGAGGTTGCTGGATTTATATTGTTAATCCTGAAAAGAAGGAAATAGACAAGATGGTTAAGAAGTTAGGCGTAAGCAGGGATTTTATAACAGATCCATTAGATGAGAACGAGAGGTCTAGAATAGAAGTAGATGGTGATAATATTTTCATAGTATTTAGAATACCTCACTATGTTAACAAAAAAATATTAACAATGCCGCTTGGTATAATCATAACCAAAAGTTATTTTGTCACGGTCAGCATAAATAAAAATGTTATCTTAGATGATTTTTTGAAAGAAAAGGTCAAAGGTTTTTATACAACAAAAAAGACAAGATTCCTTTTGCAGATATTTGCAAGGGTAAATAAATACTACATCTCCTATCTTCATGAAGTAGAAAGGATGGTAAAGGATATAGAAAAGGGTCTTGCATATTCATTTAAGAATGAAAAGATAATATCTCTTCTTGAACTGGAAAAGATTCTTGTCTATTTCAATACATCTGTTATTTCTAACGGTAATGTAATGGAGAGGATATTCAGAGGTAATATAATAAGGCTTTATGAAGAGGATCAGGATTTGCTGGAGGATATAATTATCGAGAACAAGCAGGCAATAGAAATGATAAACATCTATACAAACATTTTAACAAGCTCAATGGATGCTTATGCCTCAATAATATCCAATAACCTTAATGTTATCATGAAGTTTCTGACCTCCGTGACCATAATAATTTCCATCCCTACCATGATCGCAAGCTTTTACGGTATGAATGTATCTCTGCCATTTCAAAATAATAGCAATGCTTTCTTAATAACATTGTTCCTTTCTTTGATACTATCTGGAGTTATGGCATACATTTTCAGAAAGAAAGAATGGCTTTAAGTGCATACTATGAACAAAAAATAAATAAGATGGATTCCCTATTATTTTTATGGATACTTATCTATTGTCTGTTTTAGTCTTTGTTATAGCTACTGCTGTTATTATATACAGGGATAGAAAAAATTGGGAATTCTCGCTTGTTTCGATGAGAAGGACAAAAAAGTTCCTGCACCTGTTAGATAAAACAGCAAAGATTTGCCCAAGGCTATGGAATTTTGTTGCATACACCGGGGTAGTTGTTGCTTTTTACCTTTTTATCTCAGGTATTCTGATATTTTCCCATGCGTTTATGCTTGTCATACAAAAAGAGATAAAGGGGCCAACTGGCGGTATTGTAATACCTTCCCCAAGCCCGAGGTTTGAAATTGGCTATGGGTATGTGCTTATACCGTTTTGGTTTTTCATATTCTTGCTTCCGCTAATAGTTATTCCGCATGAAATGTTGCACGGTATAATAGCAAGGTTAGAAAGGATAAAGATAAAGAGCACTGGGATTATATTTTTGTTATTTATACCTGGGGGCGCATTTGTTGAGCAAGATGAAAAAGAATTTGAGAATGCAAGCACCCTATCAAAAATCAAGGTTGCATCAGCCGGTAGCTTCGCAAACTTTACCATGTTTCTAATCATACTTGTGATTGCAAATGCTTTATGGCCAGTACTTGCGGATCCATCGGCGATATATCTTTTGAATGTAACTAAAGATACAGCAGCATATAATGCCGGATTAAGACCTGGCATGATTATAAGAGGGTTCGATTCTCAGCCTGTAAAAACATCATTCTCAGCAATATATATGCCTCCACAAAAGCATCCTGGGGAAAATATATCGGTTGAAACAGATAGCGGTACCTTCGTATTAACTCTTGGTAAACATCCACGCAATGAAAGTATTGGGTATATGGGTATATCATACATGCCGCTCTATAGATCACCTTTAACCAGGGATATAGTTGTATTTCTTAGATGGTTGCTGCTCTTTGAGTATTGGGTTGCCATGTTTAATATGCTTCCACTCTATCCGCTAGATGGTGGACTTATTATGAAATCCATAGCGCAACACCTCTTTAGAAAAAGATGGAAAATTATAGTTAATACTGTTTCTATTATTGTCGCATCACTGCTTATTTTCATTATTTTTGGCCCTATTATTTTAAGATAAATGCCTAAAATAAATCATGATGGATTGCAAACGTATAATTGAGGATATAAAATCTGTAAAAATACAGGGTGCAGAGAATATAGCCTTGCATGGCGTAAAGGCATTAATCTGCTACGCTAAAAAAATTAAGGAAGATGGGGATTTTGAGAGAAAAATATTAAAATTTAAAGGGGTTGTTGAAAATGCAAGGCCGACTGAGCCATTATTAAGAAATTGCATCGATTATATTTTCCATGCTATACCTTTAAACCTTTACGAGCTAGAGAAAAGGGCGGAGTTTGTAATAAAGCATATGAAGAGTGCAATTAAAAAAATAGAGGAGTATGGAAGCAGGAAAATAGAGAATGGTATGATTGTATTTACGCACTGTCATTCCTCAGCTGTTATGAGCATACTAAAACGTGCATGGGAAGAGGGAAAGCAATTTGAGGTATACAATACAGAAACGAGACCGCTATTTCAAGGTAGAAGGACTGCAAAGGAGCTTGCTGAATTGGGAATAAAGGTAACGCACTTTGTTGACGCTGCTGCAAGAGTAGCAATAAAAGATGCAGATATTATGCTTATTGGTTGTGATGCGATAACGGCAGAGGGTAAGGTTATAAACAAGATAGGTAGTGAAATGTTTGCGATAATCGCTAACAAGTACGAGGTTCCCGTTTATTCCGCAACGGATTCATGGAAATTTGACCCTAAGACTGTTTTTGGTTATAAGGAGCCAATAGAAATGAGGAACCCAGCAGAGATTTGGAAGAACGCACCAAACAATGTGGAGATAAGAAACTTGGCATTTGAAAGGATAGACCCAAACCTTATAACTGCAATCATTTCTGAACTTGGAATTTATAGTGTGGATGCGTTTATACTTGAGGTTAAGAAAAAATACAGGTGGCTTTGATTAGGTTAGTCTTTTGTAACAGCTTTATATTACCAATAATAAAACTTTAAAATATGAAGAAATTAGTAATTTTGATAATTTTAACAAGCTTGCTAGCCTTTTCCCCCTCAAGCCTTGGTATAGAGAACAATAAATATGTTGGTGTTCCGGCAAATGAGACGAAATATTGTGACTTTTTATACCTTCCTCAGGATTTAGCATCAGCAATTAAAGATGGAACTGAGGTTGTGGTAAGTGTGGAGGATTTGATGGCTAGCTCAGATATCAAACACGGTAAGTTTATGATAGCTGAGCATACAGTAGAAAAAATACCAATTTGTTTTTATTATCATGGAAAACCGAGCAAATATAATTTTTACAAAGTAAGGGTGTATTCAAAAGAGCTTAAAATAAGCAAAGAATTTACGGGAGGATTTTGTATAACAAAGTACAGGGATGTGGATATAGTTAGTGAAAATGGTACAGATGTATGTAAAATAATCAATGAGCATAGCGATATATTTGATATAAGACCTGCTTTAGATAGCTTGAAATTGCATGCCAATGAAGAGAAAAATATAGAACTATATGTTGCCGGTTTTGCTGATGTAGATATAAAAATAGAGGCGTATGCTGAAGGTATAGGCATATTGCCCAAAAGCACATATGTAAAAATAAGTAAACAATTTCCTATTCAAAAAAGGGTCTTCAAGATAAAAAGTAGCAAGGATGGTGAGTATAAGATAGTATTTAGAGGGTATATAGAGGGGTGCACATTAAAAACGTGTATGAAAGAAACATATGTCAATGTCTTTGTTAGTAATGAGATTGATAAAGGGTTTAAGACAAGTATAGTGCCGAGGAGTATAAACATTGAGCAAGGTAGAAATGCGTGGGTAAGGGTTTTGGTAACAAACTATGAAAATTCTACGTATTTCAATGTAAGCGTGAGTTATGATGATGGTGCAATAGTAAGCCCAACAAGCAAGTACTTATTCGTGGAAAGGGGTGAGACAAAAAGTGTATTATTTAAGATAGCATTAATGAATAAAAAAATATACAGAATAGAGTTTAAGATTAGCTCAAGATACGGCGAGAGGTTCGAGAATGCCTATATTTCTACAAATGAGCTTGTAAATGATATTAAGCGATATGCTGAAAGTGTTATAGATGAGGTTAGTGATGAAGAGATTAAAAACAGTATAAAGCATTCCACGGCCAGATGGATTGATTTGCATAACAAGGTAGAATATATGAGTAAAGAAGATATTAAAGGGTTAGCAGACATAAGGCATGAGATAGAAAATGCCAAGAAAAAAAGTACGAGCAGCACAGTTAATAATATAACATCAACCAAAAACGAAGAAAAGGGTACAAGCAATGTATTTTATGTGCCACTCTTGGCTCTGCTCATAATAATAGCAGCGATTTCATATATTCTAATAAAGAGGGTGAGAGTAAAACAAGCCGGGGATATATATTTTGAAGGATTTAGCTAATAAATGGATAATATGAAAATATCATTGCTTTTCCAACTTTCTGGCTTCCATAGCACGCTCCCGCTTGCGGAGATAGAGGCTATGCTTTCGCTCTATGGTTCATTCAATCTTTTAGAAAAAACTGAACGCTTTGCAATATTTGATTTTGTAGGTAAAAGAAATGTAATCGATTCGCTTAGGAGAAGGTTATCTTTGGTGCATGGGGTATTTGAATTCCTTGGGAGATGTAAGCTTGGAGATATAGAAACATTCTTTAAAGAAAAACAAGTTCAAATAGAGATGCCATACAGGATAAGAATGCATGGTATGCTTATTAATGATGTGATAGATAGGGTTGCGGATATAATAGAAAATAAAAGTTTGCATCCGTGCGTAAGTTTGGAGCATCCAAAAACCTCTATAGAATTGTTTATAAAGGGCAAAGATGTGTATATAACTAAGTTGCTTTTCTATCCAGATAAATCATTCATGAAACATTCACCAAAGCACAGGCCATTTATAAGACCTGTAGCAATGGATGCAAGAATAGCAAGATGTATGGTCAACCTCTCACGCATTGCCAATGGCAAGCTAATAGACCCTGTATGTGGAACCGGTGGTATATTGATAGAAGCAGCGAGCATGGGGATAAAGGTTTACGGAATGGATAAAGAGAGGACAATGGTAAAAGGAACGAAGCAAAATCTTGAATTTTTTGGATATAGCGGCGATGTAATGCAAGGAGATGTTATAACACTTGATAAATTATTCCCTCATAATTACTTTGATGCTGTAGTGTGCGATATGCCTTATGGTATATCATCATCACTCGGCAATATTAGAAGGGATGTGCTTTATTCTAAGGCTATTGTCGCTATGAGAAATGTTGTGAAAAAAGGTCATTATGTGGTTATAATGGTTCCCGAAGAAATAAATTTATTAAATGTAAAAATGAAATTAATAGAAATCCATAAAGAAAGGGTGCATACAAATCTTACAAGGAGAATATATGTATTAAGAAAGGAGTGTGATTGAATGGATGCGGTATTTTTCATAAAAAAGGAAAGGTATGAGAACATCAAAAACATGTTACTGTCAGATGATATGGTATCGAGGCAATCCCTAGATTTTAGGGATAACAAAGTGTTAGGCATGGAAAATGAAGGCTATTATCTAAAAATATCTGGCAGTAAGGAAAGTATTGAGAAAGCAAGAAAAATAATAGGAAGTAGTGGGAAAGAGTTAATTGGGAAAGAGAAAGAGTTGATATTAAAAAAGATTAATGAGCAAGAGAATGATGCCGTCGCTGGATTTGGCAATATATTTGGATAGTGCGCGAGTAGTCTAGTCTGGTAGGACACAGGCTTGCCGAGCCTGTGACCCGGGTTCAAATCCCGGCTCGCGCATTGGTATTATGGAATACAAAGAAATGTTGGATGAAGCTTTTAAAAAAATCCCAAAGGTAAGCAAAGATAGTTCTAGATTTGAGATTCCAAGAGCTAGGATTGTAAGGGCTGGCTCCCGAACCATAATATCAAACTTTGTAGAAATAGCAAACATGCTAAGAAGAGATAAATCGCACTTGCTTAAGTTTTTACTTAAAGAATTGGCAACATCCGGCGAAATAAAGAATCAGATGCTTGTTGTGCAAGGAAGGTTTAGGCCAGAGGTTATAGATAGGAAGATTGATATATATGTAAAAAGTTATGTACTTTGCCCAGAGTGCGGAAGGCCCGATACAAAAATAATTAAAGAGGGTAGATACTACTTTTTAAAATGTGAGGCATGCGGCTCTAAGCATACAATAAAGAAAATATAAGGCTTATTTGCATTTTATTTCCCTTGCCATACCCTTTTCTACAAGCAGATCCGCATTTTCTTTAGGCAATAGCGCAATATCACCAAACCTAAACGAACCGTAATTTTTCATATTTATTCCTACAAATTTTGGTACATTGCCCTCTATCATAAGTAATGACTTCTCATCCCCGTCTTTCGTTAAATTTTTTAATTGCTCATGATAATTTTTGACCACGCTCACTATCTCATTAAAAAATGTTTTTTCCTTGTCCGTAAGGTTTTCTGGTTCAAATCCCGATTTATCATAGTAAAGTGCAGCTATTACTATCTTTCTTTCCCTGAGTTCTATTATTGCTTCCAACCTTTTTTTAGCGCTTTCCAGCTCCCATTTATCCTTCTCATCTCTAACCATCCCTGCCTTTCTATCCAGGTACAGCCTTGCTTGCTGGAAAAAATTATCTGGCAATTTAACGAGACCTTTTGATAACCTTTCCTCATCATGTATGTTTTTTATTGTCTCATATGTAATCATGGTTATCTGTTTGTAAGAGAGAAATATAAAATTTAGTTATGAAACTTTTATCATGGGTACTATAAGACAGCCAATAATATGCATATTGGGTCATGTTGATAGTGGAAAAACTACTTTGCTTGATAAAATAAGGGGTAGTGCTGTAGCTAAAAGCGAGCACGGTGGAATAACACAGCATATAGGAGCAAGTGAGATACCTCTTGAGAATATAAGGGCTGTTTGTGGAAAGCTTATAGATAGTATGGGTATAGATATAAAGATACCTGGCTTGCTATTTATTGATACACCTGGTCATGAGGCCTTTACTACCTTACGAAGAAGGGGCGGTGCTATTGCAGATCTTGCAGTGCTTGTTATTGATATCAATGAAGGCTTCAAAGAGCAAACGGATGAGTCTCTAACATTTTTGAAGGAGTTCAAAACACCATTTATTGTCGCTGCAACAAAGATCGATAGAATTTTTGGGTGGCATAATGCAGACACACTTTCGTTCGCGGAAAGCATAAAACATCAGAGCAAGGAAGCTCAAAATGAGCTCGAAGAAAAGATTTATAGGATTGTTGCTGATCTTGCAACCAGAGGCTTCAGTTCAGAAAGGTTTGATAGAGTTAAGGATTTCACAAAAGAGGTTGCTATAGTTCCTGTCTCTGGGGTAACAGGAGAGGGTGTGGCAGAGCTTATAATGTTGCTTGCGGGTCTTTCCCAAAAATTTCTTGAGGACAGGCTAGAAATAAAGAGCGAGACAGGGAAAGGTGCTGTTTTGGAGGTGAAAGAGGTAAGAGGCTTGGGTGTTACTATAGATGTTATACTCTATGATGGTTTAATGAAAAAAGGCGATATCCTTGTTATTGGCGGGGATGATATCATTATAAGTAAGATAAAGGCGTTGCTTAAGCCTGCACCTCTAAGGGAGCTAAGGGTTGAAAAAAGATTCCTTTCTGTTGATGAAGTAAGCGCTGCAGCAGGAGTTAAGGTTGTAGCGAGTAATCTTGAAAATGTTATTGCTGGCTTGCCATTTAGAAGTGTAAGGGATGCCAAGCAAATAGATCGAGTTAAAGAGGAGCTCCTCAAAGAGGTTGAGGAAGTGGAGATAGAAACGGAAAATGAAGGCGTTATAGTAAAGGCGGATACATTAGGTAGCTTAGAGGCGTTGGTAAAGATTTTAAAGGAGATTAACGTTCCCATAAGAAAAGCTAAAGTAGGGGATGTTAGCAAGAGCGATGTAATGGAATCACATGCTACCAGCTCCTTAATATTTGCCTTCAATGTTTCCGTGCCTCAGGATGTAAAGCTTGTTGCAAAAGATATGAATGTAAAGATATTTAGCTCTAAGGTCATCTACAGGTTGATAGAGGATTATGAGAACTGGGTAAAAGAGGAGAAACAGAGAGAAGAGGAAGAAATATTACGTAATGTTAGCCTGCCTGCAAGAATAAAAGTGCTTAGTGGGTATGTATTCAGGTACTCAAATCCAGCAATATTTGGTGTTGAGGTGTTAGCTGGCAGACTAAGACCTGGTGTTAGATTAGCAAAGAATAACAAGCTGGTAGGAGAGGTAAAAGAGTTGCAATCCAGAGGTGAAAATATAGAAGAGGCTAAAGCTGGTGAAAAGGTTGCAATTTCAATGCCGGATGTTACTATTGGGAGGCAGGTGAAAGAAGGTGACATACTTGAAACCTATTTAACGCGTGATGAAATAGAGCTTCTTGAGAGGATAAGGAAAAGGCTAGGGGATGATGAAATAAAATTGTTGGAGGAGTTGGATAAACGCTAGCTATAAATTCACTTAAATTTTTATACCTTAATTTATATAGAATTACTTGTGGGCTCGTGGCTCAGCCTGGTCAGAGCGCTCGACTGATAAGCACGCAGAAATCGAGAGGTCGAGGGTTCAAATCCCTCCGAGCCCATTACCTTTTCTTCATAACAAAGAATGCATGATCTTTTTCATACGGGTCCAATATCAGTTTTTCCAAAATTACAAAGTGCTTTGAAAGCTTCCTTTCCTCTGATGCGTATATGTTCTCCGGCATATCTGTCACATCTATGCTTCTTGCCTTTATTGCAATCATAGCATATCCATCTTTTTTTAAATAGAGCTTAGCATTTCTTATCATTATCTCACTCTGGTCATCACTTGCCACATCTTCATATACTATATCGACCTTCTCGATCCACCAGTATTGCTCTGGTAATTTTGCATTTGCGAGTATTGGTACTATGTTTTTCCTTTTTTCTGCTAAAGGCACAAGTTCCCTTAGGCTTCTTTCAGAAACATCAACTCCGTATATAATCCCGTTTCTACCTATTATATCTGAAATAAAACTTGCTGTTGTACCTGAAGCTACACCAAGATAAAGTACCTTGCAACCATTTTTTATTGGGAATATCTTTAACCCTTTCATTATAGCAGCGGCAAGTTTTGAGCGATAAGGGCTCCACTCTCTGAACTCTTCACCACCCTTTTTAATTATCTTCTCTGTATATATCTTTTCTCCTTTAATGAGTGATTTGGTGAAAATCTTCCCATCTATTTTCCATACGCCACCAAATATGCCCTTCATTAACTATTTATATGTGTTGAAAAAATATTAAAATATAGTGATGAGATGTTAGAGAGGGTTTCTACGGGCATACAAAACCTAGACAAGCTGGTTGGTGGTGGCTATCCAAAGGGTTCTGCAATACTCGTAACGGGCGGTACCGGAACAGGAAAAACCATATTTTCTGCGCAATTTTTATGGGATGGGTTAAAGAAAGGTGAGAAAGGTATATTTATATCGCTCGAAGAAAATGAAAATGATATAAGGGAGGATGTTAAGCAATTTGGCTGGGATTTTTTGAGTTATGAGAAGAAAGGTATTCTTAGGCTTTATTATTATGATCCATTCAATGTCGCCGATATAGAGGCCGCTGTTTCAGAAGTGCTTACAGGATTTAAACCGCAGAGGCTTGTATTGGATTCTATTTCTATTATAGGTTTATATCTAAAGGATCCCGCAACA
>Ga0164318_10004686_pt1 | contig 13178 bp, 13 predicted proteins | sample GuaBasSedimGuay9_FD_113734 | JGI IMG/M metagenome (GOLD analysis project Ga0164318, IMG submission 113734) | Subseafloor sediment microbial communities from Guaymas Basin, Gulf of California, Mexico - Guay9, Core 4571-4, 0-3 cm | ecosystem: Environmental > Aquatic > Marine > Hydrothermal vents...
AATTTGAAATGCTACATTTTTTATTTTTTCATTATTTGGATCAATAAAAATTTCTGAATTATATGATTGCTGTTGACAATATTGGGATACAAGATTTGAATGAAAGTTTTGAAGTTCTTGAATATTTAATGCATCTTTACCAGAAAGATCTGTGATCATAAAACTCTCAGCATAAACAACATTTGCAGATATCCCAAGTGTATAATCGCTACAGATATTCTTAGTGAAATTCCAACTTATCATATCATTAAAAGTTGCAACATTGATGTTATTATAATTCTCATTTAAAGCCAAAATATTGCTGACTGTACCAACTAGAACTTCAGGGATATCACAATCGTATTTTATTGTATGCCTGCCAAAACCTGAACAGTTTATTTTATAACCATATCTGATTTGATAACTAACCTTTGTTGGTTGAGATTCATAAATCACTCCCTCAGAATCTGTAAAAAAATCTAAACAACCAGACAAACATAATGTAAGTAGAATAATAAAGATGTTAGTTAATATAATTTTTTTATACATATATCCTATTATCTATTAAAGAGACCCTTTTTTTGTACTTTGTTAAAATTAGCTGCTCGGTACTTGCAGGATTTATTCATTGGGCAATTCATACATTTAGGATTAGTTTCATGACAGAAATTGCTACCAAGTTTTGCAAGTGATTCGAGATACTTATAAACGTTTTCATTCATCTTTTCTGCTTCTTTTGTAAGTGTTTTAATTGCGACATCTGGATCAGCTTCATTCACCCATCCAAGGCGGTTTGCAACTCTGGCTACAGTCTTTGCTTTACTAGTTGCATTTTCTGTTTTTTGGATTGGCGGTTTAGGTTGTTGTATTTGCTGTTGTGGTTGAGGCTGTGGATTAGCTGTTTGAACTAAAGGCGGTGGTGCAGGAGCTTTTGGCACTTTGGGTTTTATAGTCATTTCCTCTAAACCTGTTATTTCCACAGATTTTCCACCATGGCTAGTTTCACGAGTTCTTATTTCAGTCATGACAGGCATTTGTAAACCTGCACCTGAAATCATTGCTACACCAATTGGCAAACGTTGTATTTCATTATAGGTCTGGTTAGTGAGCCCCTCAACAGAATTAATGATAGCTTTTAGATCATTTGGATTTGTAACTTTTAAAATTATGTTGGTATTACATTGGGAAATGATATTTTTATCTACTTTGGCAGGACGTTGACTAACTATGCACAACCCCATACCAAATTTACGCCCTTCAGAAGCAACAGTCCTCAGTATATTTGATGAAACAGCGTTGCCAAAACCCCTTTCTGGGCAATAGTTATGAGCCTCTTCCACTACTAGTAAGAATGGCGGAATCTTTCCAAGTTTACGGTTATCAAATAATTCTTTTGTTAAACGTGCAACTACTACATCTTGGATATCCGGAGCAACACCTTTCATGTTAATAGTTGTGCACTTACCTTTTTTTACAAGCTCAGATGGTTCTGTACCATTCTCAGAAAATACTCCAATAGAATCTAAAGATTCAAGAGAAGCAATGACATTCCAACGAGCATTACTTTTACTTCGAGCAACTGAATCAATTATATCGCGAATATTATACACGCTCTTGTACTCTTTAAGCTCCTTGATGGCTTGATATAAAACACCGACCTGGGGCCCAGAAAGCTTAGCAGAAAGTAAATCAATGATCTCACGAGCTTCCAGATTCATTCCATTGAGAGTAAGATGCTTGATGTTCCCTTTGCTGCCAATGGGAGAATACTCATTTATCTGACCAGCGTAATCCCTTGGTTTTATGCCATAGCGCTCCATGTTTTTTTTGTCTTTGCGATTTTTATTTGATTGAGTTAAAGAATGATATTCTCCATGAGTATCAATAATTACCATTGGGATTTTATGCTTTAGAAGTTCTTCAATCAAAACCCCACAAGCATAGCTTTTACCGCCACCAGTTTTAGCTAAAATACATATGTGTTTTTGAACCAAGGCATCGATATTTAAAAACACCTTGAGGTCATGCCCCTTGAGTAGACCAATATATGCTCCATTTTCTTTAGAAGCGCTTAGACCAAGCACATGACGAATTAAATCTTCATTTGCGATCATGATAGCAGTTCCAGCACTAAAAGGAGTACGAGGGCTTTGCAACAAACCCTTCTTATCACGATAACCGATAACATCTGCAAAAGCACTAAGACTAGTATTAACAGGTCTTAGTTCACCGCCACGTGTCATCAGAGTTGCATCGTCAAATTTCAAATCTGAACGCTGACGAATGTCCATTACTTGCGCTAGCATATTTCCCTCTTTATGAGGTGCATAAATATAGTCAAATTTGCGCAGATTCGAACCGTTAACGGCAAAATTAAACTCAGTAGAACCTACATCTCCATAGATATATCCGACAATACCTTGTTTTTCTGGCATCACATTTCCCCTTACAAAACCGACATATGCTGCCCATGTTTATTATATTTTCTGTAATTTTTCTCCGAGATGTGCAGGTAATTGTGCAAGTGTCATTAAAGCTTCGATTTCCATAAAATGAAATTTACCCGGGATTGCTAGGGAATGTAATGGTGGGCCAAAATCCATCTTTATTAATTTTTCAATTTCATCTGCTCTAACAATTGGTTTCTTTGAACCAGCACTGGCAACAACACAAGCGATAGTATCTTTAGACAAAATTTTATTTCCAACTTTATTCTCCATATCTAGAAGCAAACTTAATCCTTCGTTTGCAGTCATATACTTACTTTTATCATCTTGAATGTCTAATAAAACCAATGTATGTAAACCAATTTTTTTATTTTCTTTTATAATGTCATATGGACTTGTTGGAAAATAATCACCTTCTGGGTAAGCGAGAGTTGTAGTGCGTCCAAATTTATAATTCTGTAAACCCAATAGCCCTGAAACAGCTGTAACAATACTATTCCCATGGATAACATGTGTTTCAATATCTTGTTTAACTGCTCTAATCCTTAGGTCGACATGTGTTGTGGCAGTCATAGGATCGCCTGCTGTTAAAAAAACAACCTTTTGTTTTTCAGCAGCATCGATTATAATATCTCCTTTTTCAGTTTGTTCTCTTGTTAAAACTTCTATTTTTTTACCAATAGTTCTTTCAATTTTTTCGACATCTGTTCCGACTAATTTAGCTGTATAAAACTCTGCAAAAACTTTATTGCAGTTTTTTACCTCTTCCAATCCCTTTAAAGAGATATCTTTTTCGTCGTAAAGACCTAAGCCAACGAACGTCAGTGAGTTTTTAATCATATAAAATCAAAAATCTTAACTAAGTTTGCTTCAAAAACCTTTGTTTTACTTATAATTTATTAACAACCAGTTGAATTACCCCTCGCAATGTTTCCTAGTGATATTCAAATAATTGCTATTCCAGCATTCGTAGTAGGAGTAGTCTTACTGTGGAAAGGCTCAGATATGCTAGTAGATGGTGTATCAAAAGCAGCAGCCCAATTAGGGGTATCCACCCTCATAATATCTGTCTTGCTTGTTGGTTTTGGCACCTCCTCACCAGAGTTTGCAATATCAGTTGGTGCTGCAGTTGAAAAACACTCTGCCATATCTTTGGGAAACATTATCGGTTCATGTGTCGCAAATCTTCTGTTGGTGTTAGGGATAAGTTCGATTATAAGGCCGATAAAATTACAGGGAGGAATCATAAAAAGAGAAATGCCAATTCTTCTTGCCGCAACAGCAGTTCTAGTAGCACTCTCAGCACTTAGCCTTTTAGATAAATATCATCTAATTGGTGGGGCTTTATTTTTAATCTTCTTCTTATTGTTTGTATTGTTTTTTGTTTATTGTGCAAGAAAAGAAAGAGATAATAACCACAAAATTGAAACTGGAAAAACAGCACAAAATATATTTTTTATAATGCTCGGTATAGTTTTAGTAGTAGGTGGAGCATGGCTACTTATCGAGTCTGCAACTACACTTGCTGCATTATTGAACATAAGTCCTTTTGTAATAGCACTTTCAATGGTTGCTATAGGTACATCTCTTCCTGAGCTCGTAGTATCTGTAGTAGCAGCATTTAGAGGAGAAGCAGATATTGCTGTTGGAAATGTACTTGGATCAAACGTTTTTAATATCTTACTAATACTTGGCTTTGCAGCATTGTTTATCCCGTTGGGCGCTATAGGTTCAATGGATAATTTGTTAATACTCTTAGCAGTAACTCTAATAATGGTGCCAATATGCTATTCAAAACATACAATTTCTAGAATTGAAGGCTTTATAATGCTTGTTCTCTACAGCGTTTATATCTGGTATATATTTGCAGGACAAGAGATAGTTCTAAATATATTGTAATTAAATCAAACCCGTTAAATATCAATATTTTATTCTTAGAATTCAAATGACAAAACAAAAAAAGAAAGATAAAAGCGAAATTTTAGCAGTAATAATCATGGGTTGCATGTTCTTGATTGTTTATGGGCTTGTTTTGCTACTAACTAATCCTTTTGTTAACGAGGGTGGAGTAAAATCAGCTTTTGAAAATGAAGACAATCCACTAAACATCGTTTATATAATCGCAATAATGCTTGTGATGACTCTAGTAATTCTTTTAATAGCAAAATACTGGAAAGAAAAAATTATTCAATTTATTATTTTAGGTGCTATAGGATACACTAGTTTTTTTGCGTTTTTTTTACCGATTTTTAGTATCGTTTTATCTTTTACATATTATGAAATAATTTTGACTATCTCAGTCATATGCGCTATATCTCTAGTAATTGCGCTCTACAAATATCCAGAATGGTATATTATAGATGTTGCAGGAATTGTTGTGGGGGTTGGAGCGATTGTTATCTTTGGAATATCTTTGGGCGTATTATTGGTGATAATATTGCTTGCAGCTCTGGCTGTGTATGATGTAATTTCGGTGTATAAAACTAAACATATGATAGATTTAGCAGATACTGTCATGGATCTTAAGTTACCTGTATTGCTTGTCGTTCCGAAGATACGTCATTATTCTTTGATTAAAGAAACTAAACGGCTAAAAGAAAAGCTAGAAAAAAAAGAAGAAAGAGATGCTTTTTTCCTGGGATTGGGGGATGTTGTATTGCCCGGAGTCTTGGTAGCAGCTGTCTATAATAAAATTGGTTTATCAGTTGCTCTGTCGGTGATTGCAGGCATACTAATAGGCTTCTCGGTTCTGATGGTATTTGTAATGAAGGGAAAGCCACAGGCAGGATTGCCAGCACTTTGTGGCGGTGCAATTGGTGGATATTTAATTTCATGTCTGATTTTGTTTGGTGAATTAAAAGGACTTGTATTCTCTTTTAAATTTTAGTCTTAAATCCACACCTTTCACACCATATCTTGTTATCCATGCGAAATAACCTATCTCCACATTTTGGACAAGCTGCTTTTTCTATAAAATACTCAAGCCATATATCTCTAACTTGTGGGACATTTTCATTTTTAATTTTTAAAAGCATTTCTTTAAGTTCAGGTGTTGTAGCGAGCGGATCTAGTTTTAAAAGGTCCATTTTATCGGTTGTTTTAGGATGATATGAATCGTAAAAGATAGTTTGACCTGATTTAGTATGAGTTTTTCTGCCTTTTAAAATAACTGCAGCTAGAATTATACCTCCAATGAGCCCTCCGAGATGTGCATAGTGCGCAGTCCCATCTGGAACATCGATAAAAACAATAACAGTCTCTAAAATGGCAAAGAGTATTACCGCATATATGACTTTAATTCTACGAAGAACCATTATTATGCCTAACGGAATTGGCATAATAACTTCATCATATGGGTAAGAAAATGCAAAAGCTCCCATAATACCAAATATAGCACCCGATGCACCCACCAAAGGAATATCTGAATTAATATTTAACAAAGAATGGGTAAGAGTTGCCGCTACTCCACTTATAAGATATATTGCCAGAAATTTTTTCCTGCCTATTCTTTGCTCAAAAGCCATTCCAACAAAAAATAGTACAAGCATATTTCCGATAAGGTGAAGGAAGCCACTATGAGCAAACATCGATGTAAAAATAGTATATGTTTCAGCTACATTATCTGTTAAAAAAATTGGTTGAAACCCTAATTTAATCGACAATAAACTAATATATTGCCCGTTAGAAAGTTTAACTAAATAAAATAAACCAATTACAAATACAATTATATTTGCAATAATTAGAGCATAAGTCATCATCCATTTTTTTAAATATGCAAAAACAAGTGTGCCTATCATTGCACAAATTGCTAAATAAGATGCAGGCTCCAAAGTGGATATGTCTAATAACATTTTCTCTTTCTCCAATCTCTAGCAATTAAGGCAAAAGTCATAGTGAATATAACAACAATATAAATAGTGTTTTCATCAAATGTTGGAGATACTTTTAGTTTTTCTACTTCCATCTTATTTTGTAGAGGCTGTAGATGCCAATCATAAAAAAATACCTTAGAATAATATCTTGCAATACTCTCATTTTCAATAATAATTCCCGCCTCACGGTTACTGATAACAGAATTTTCATTCCAGTTAATGCTTGATATTAGTACAGATTTATTATCAACAATCATTCCTTTATTATGAACATTTGTGAAGATAGACCAATTTGTGTAAATGTATTTTACTTCAATCCCATTTTCTTCGAGATATATTTTAGTTTCATTACATTTGTCATTAGTACTCCCATAAAATGGATTATAATTCAAGATAACTTTTACATCAATGCCGTTTTTTGATTTATTGACTAAACACTCAACAAAAGGATTTACGGCTTGATCCCAATCTTTGTAGATATATAGTTGTTCGATGTATATGCTGTTATTTGCTGAATTAATCATATCATATATAGCTTGATAACTAGTATCTGGGGATAAGACAGGATAAATAGTAAAATTCCCAATAAACCTATTTGACGAAAAAGCCGACTCATAATATCCTTTGTAAGTTTTTTCCATTAGATAAAAATTAGATGGGACTTTTAGGTTCATCTTATCAATTGAAAAAATATCACAACGACTTAAGTCCCAATCCTCTAAAAAAACATTAAGAAAATAATTGGCAACACTGGAATTTTTTATTACAACTCCCCATTCACGATTGCCAAACGAGGGGTTTAAAGGAATACCAGTTTCAGCCCAATTGCAACTTTCAATTATTACAGTTGAATTATCGATAACAAGATACTTGCCGTGATTGAAGGAATAGCGACCATAGACTTTGTTATCTCTATTGTTTTTTATAAATCTGATATTTCCCCCGTAATTAGCAATTCTCTTAAGGAGGTATTTTTCTTCTAATGAAATTCCACCTACTGGGCTTCCATCTAAAAGAATATTAATGCTTACATTTTTTAACAAAGTCTTAATAAGTTCATCACAGAGATGCAGGCTAGTAAATTCGTAAATGTTTAGATAAATGCAATTTGATGTGTTTCTTATTTCCGATGCTATTGTTTCAAAACTTGAATCAGGAGATATAAACGTTCTAATTTTTCCATTAAATCTAATTTTTTGATAAGAAAAATCAGATTGACCTATGCGATATTCTCTGGGATGAGTCCAGTCAAACGAAGTATTTGTATCAATAGGCTGGCCATCTTTATTAGAATTTCTTTTGAGAATTATTCCTTCGTTTGAACTTGGAATAGGTTTACCATTCCATCCACTTAAATTGTAATCAACATTTCCATAAACGATAGTATCAATAGTATGATTGTATCTGTTTTTTAACGCGAGATAGCCTCCTTTATTACTGAGAGTTAAGTTTTTCGAAGAATTCATTTGAGGGATATTTTTATCTGAGTTTGCATTGTATTCAAAATCAGGTTTTTTGCCAGTTTCCCAGAGATATGCACTGGCATTTTGTGATAAAACCAAAAAATTGTTTGGCAATATCCTCGTTTTTTCAGAGAATATAATTTTATTTTGAACTATTTTGTTTTTTAATGGATTGTTTGTAAAATACCATCCAGAAATGTCAATTTTTTCTGAAGAGGGATTATAGATTTTAATGTATTCATTGTTAATTCCTGGATGTGTGTGGTAGTAAACATCTGATATCAAAATCTGTTTTTCAAGATTTGATGGAGAGGTATTAAAAATTTTTATGTCGCAGGATAATACATTGTTGCTTTCATCAAATTCTTCAATAGAGTTGTAAATATCTGCTACAACTAGTATCTTATGATGGCCAGACTTAACATTTATTGTGTCCCATAGAATTGAAGGATATTTCTGATACCTTCCAACAGAGTCATAGCATTTACATCCGATATAATGCTCATCATCTATAAAATCATAATAAAACCCAACAACAACATCAGATGTTTTTTCCTTACCAGTATTTTTAAGAAAAGCCTTGATTCTAATTATTTCTCCTTGATTTATCAATTTTTTCTCGAGTTTGTTTTCGTTATAAATCTTTACTTTTTTAATCAGTAGATCTGATCCTAACGTTTCAAAAAATAATTTTTCTTCATCAGATTCATTAGCATCTATTCCTGATTTTGCTATTATTGTGATATTACAATATCTTGACTTTCTATTTTTGCTAGAAGTAACAGTCAGACTAATGTTTTTTTCCTGATTTGGATACAAATTTACTACATTATTTTCTAAATCTACAAACCAACCTGGTGACGTACCATTTATCTCAAGCGAAATGTTGTCAGAAAAATCCCCGAAATTTTTAACATTTAAAATAACCCCTCGAGTTTCACCTTTTTTCATTAAAAAGATATTTTGTTCGACATCTAGGCTTATTTTACCGATCATGTTTATATTATTCTTATATCCTGGTGTTGGAAAACCTTCATAAAAACAAGTTGAAGAGCTGTTCCCAAATCGATATCTAGATAATGTTAAATTTTCATCTACCTTTTTTGCTGGGTCACCTGGCACATCACTATAATTCACAATCCATTCTACACAATCTATTGTTTCACTTAAGTTATTTTTAAGAATAATTTTGTCTCCATTATTGCTAAGACCGTTGCCTATGCTTTTATCATCAATATAAAGACAAACTGTGTTGTTTGCAACTATGTAATTCTCATAAGCTTTTGTGCCATGATCGGTTATTACTGCATAGCCATATGATGGAATGGTTAAAGTGCCATTCCCATGGTCAAAATCAGCTTCTAAATAGTCTTCTCCAGAGTTGTCAGTTATGCTCCAACCAGAAATGTTAATCGATTGGTTTGTTGGGTTGTATAGCTCTATCCATTCGTTGTAATTGTCATTTGGTTTTGGATTATACATAACTTCGTTTATTATCAAATTGGCAGAACAATTGATTGATAAAAAAATGATAATTAAAAAACCTAATAAAATAAAGAGGGCGGGGAGGGATTTGAACCCCCGTATGCGGATCTGCAGTCCGCCACATAGCCACTTTGTTACCCGCCCCTTTAGAGCGGGTCTTAAATACACTCTTGGTTTTTGAAGGTTACTATCCTCACACATAAGCTCATTTCATTAACACCCCGTAATAAAATAGTTATGTGATAAATTGAAACAAAATTCATATTAATTGTCTTTATGAAAATTATCTATTCCAATCTACTATATCCTACTTCCCTTTTCAACAAATCAATTATTTTTACTTTATCGTATTCAATAAAATAAATCACTCTATAATCACCTATTCTTAGACGATATTTTTTTGGTTTTGTATCTTTAAGTAATTTAATATCGCAATTGGTTCTTGAATTAACTGGATCTTGTTCAAGTTCTTGCAATGTTGTTCTTATTGAGCTTTTTATGCTTTTTTGAAGCTTGTGAAACTTTTTTTGAAAAGTTCTAGATACAAATACTTTATATGTCATATATTTCACAATTCATCAAGTGGAATGAAATCATCACTAATTAGAATTTTATTCCATTCGTCGTCAAGTTTTTTCCATGCAAATCGTTTTATTAATTTTCTTATGATAGAATCATAAGTTTCACCTTTTGTTCCTAATTCAAGCAATGCTTTTTTTGTTTCTTGTGTGATAGATATTGTTGTGTTTGCCATATTATCACCAAATTTATAATTTCTATAATAATTATAATTTTTATAATATTTATAATTTCCTATCGATTTTTGAAAATTACTATCGTCCTGCATGAACTAGCCATACCTGATATTTAGGATAAAATAGTTGTGTAATAAATTGATACAATACTTCTGTAAAATATATCTTTAAGAAAGAGCGTAAAAGTTTTTTCAAGAGTTAATTGCCTTACTAATCAGATTTTTCCTTGTTTATAGTCATTTACAAATGTTCTATAAGAATAATTAATTGTCGAATTGAATTTCCATGAAATATTGATTTTGCATTTTTCACCTGGAAGGTTAATGCAGTCTTTTTTTACTGGAATGTCTGTGCCATTAATACTAACGTTGTTTATTTGTACAAAGAATGGAACATGAAGTATAATTTTCTCAGGAGCAGATCTCCAAGTAGGTTCAAAACTAATATTTATTCCATTTTCATGTGCAATAGCACTTAAGTTAACTCTTCCAAAATATGATTTCTTCATATTGGATGCCCCCGCAGGTTTGTGTACAACTGCAGAAGATTTGTCACATTTTCTTATAGCTATTATGAATTGGGGAGTATACAATGATGTTAGAATTCTTGAGGAAGATACTATTCAGACTATGCATACAAAGCATTATCCCGGCTCCCATGATTTTTTCCTTGGGTTGTTGTTTAGAGGGAACATAGAAGTCGAGCAAGGTCTTGGTTGGTTTTTTATTAACATTTTTGGCTTAGAGTTACAAGGACACACTGGTGGAGCCCCAGGATACAGTTGTCACATGTATATTACAAAAAACGAAAAAAATGAGACAGTGGGAATTATCATGCTTGCAAATGGGCCCATGCTTTTTGCTTCTGTTGTGTCTAATAAACTTGTTGTATTTGGGTATGAAAATTTATTAAAACTTTTAATTGAAAAAACAGAAGAAATAGAATAAAAAAGAAAGAAATTATTTTTCTTTCTTAGGTGTTGATGGTTTTTCTATTGGCACAATTCCTGCCATCTTCTCTGCTATAACGTTGGTAATGTTCGAGTTTGGATCTATTACATATTTTGTTCCATCTCTTAAGGAGTTTTCAACGGTTTCAAGTTTTTTGTATAATTGTGCTTCGTTTTTGAAGTATTTCTGAATTGCAGTATTTATCTTTTGTATCTTTTCAGCTTCTGCCTGTGCAACTTTAATTATAGCTTCAGCATGCCCTTCTGCTTCAAGTATAGCAGCTTGTTTCTTGCCCTCTGCAATTTTGATATCAGATCTTCGTATACCATCTGCTTCTGTTTCTTTTGCTGTTGCAAAATCTCTCGCAGCAACCTTTTCATTTTCGGCTTTTAAAACCTTGTTCATCGTTTCTTGTACATCTGGTGGTGGAGTAATTTCTTTCATTTCTACACGGACAATTTGAACGCCCCATGCATCGCTTTCTTTATCTAATGTTTTAGCAAGTTCAAAATTAATTTTATTACGTTCGCTGTTAACACTTTTAAAGTTCATTGTTCCTATAACATTTCTTGCTGTGGTTTGCGCCAAGGACACAATTTGAGTTTCAAATCTGTCTACATTATATATAGACTTTTTAACGCTTTCGTCGTCTCTCTTAACCTTGTAATATACAACTAGATCCACTTTTGCATTTAAGTTATCTTCAGTAATTACCTCTTGTGGTAGAACATCCATCATGCGTTCTGTTAAATTAACTTTATACATTTTGTCAATTCCAGGTATTATCCATGTCCAACCTTGATCTGCGACTCTTTTAAACTTACCTAAGCGTTCAATAACTCCTTTCTCAAGTGGTCTTACTACTCTCATTCCAATAAAGAACATAAATATTAAGAACAGTAAGAAAGGCAATAGCCAATTCATCAAGTTTATTCCAAGTATTTCCATTTCTCCTCACCAATATATTTACAATACTTATAACAACTTTTTATTTATAAAACCCGCCTTTTATTTATTACAAAATTTAGAAAATTATTATAAAATAAAAAAAGAAAAAAGTGAAGAAACTAGAATAATTTTATTGCTTTTTCAGATATGGAAGACCGGTTCTTTTGTTGACACCAACTGTATAGTTGGAAGGTTTATCACAGGGTGTTCCACTCTTTGGTGTTCTCTTACTAAAGAAATAGATTTTTTGGTTTCTTCCGCCTTTTAATCTTACGTCTCTACAATATAATGTCCATCCTTCATGTGTAAAGGCCATAATAAATACCTCCAAAACAGGAATAGATATGGAGTATTTTAAATCTTTCCTTATTTTCTCCATAAAAAACCAATTTTTACAGATATATTTAAATATAGAAGCTTATTCCGGCTCTAGAATTGGGTGATGAATATGATCAATGCATATATTCTCATAAATATGCAACCAGGAAATTCAGATAAAGCAATAAATGAAATGAGAAAAATTGAAGACGTGGAAAAAATCTCAGTTGTTGCAGGAGAATATGATATAGTTGTAAGAGTACGGATTAAAAGCTTGGACAAACTTCTTAAAATCACTGATAAAATTCAGCAAATAAAAGGTGTAAAAAAGACAACAACCCAAATCATTGAGAAAGAAATCGCACTATGAAAATAAGAAAGAAGTATCTATTTTATGTTCTTGCTTTTACTTCAGCAATAATTGCTGCTGGAGTATCTGCTATTGATGCAACGATAAGTAAACGATATATCCCTGATGCTTGGGCTTTCGGTTTCTCATGTTTTATTGTAGGTATTGTTATTTCACTTATTATTGTCCTGTTTTTTTCTATACCATTTAAAGGTAAAAGTCTTGGTTCAAGATTTATTGACCCTTCATTTAAGAGGATACGCTTAGTTAGAAAGGAGGAACTAAAATATCATTTTCTTGCAGGTTTGGGAAATGCTATTTTAACTGTTGGCTATCTTTCTTTGCTTTCTCTACTTGGAGATCCATCAACTGTTTTACCATTTTCTCAGATTGTGATTTTGTATCTGGTTGTTATTGAATCTGTTACTGAGAAGAATATGCCCACACTAGTTGAAATTCAATCTGCAATTATTGTGACATTCGGTGCGATACTGGGTTCGATATCGCTCACTGGGACCATAACTCCAGAAGCTCTTGGAATTGTTTTCTTGTTTATGAGTCCTGCATGGGTGTTGTTCTCGATATATCAAAGAAAACTGAAATTACTCAAAA
>Ga0164318_10004688_pt1 | contig 13175 bp, 11 predicted proteins | sample GuaBasSedimGuay9_FD_113734 | JGI IMG/M metagenome (GOLD analysis project Ga0164318, IMG submission 113734) | Subseafloor sediment microbial communities from Guaymas Basin, Gulf of California, Mexico - Guay9, Core 4571-4, 0-3 cm | ecosystem: Environmental > Aquatic > Marine > Hydrothermal vents...
ACTAATCCAAATCCAACTCAGTCTTGCATCGGTTACATCTTATAACACCCCGGAAGACCTTATTGCCACATTCCGGGCAAACGTAGCGGGCTTCTTCCTCCTTCATGAACCTCTCGAGACCCCAGTCCCTTATTTGAGGGATTGCCCTTAATATCACCTTTTTGCCCACGGCCATGGGAAAATTTTCAATGTGCTGGCAAGGCCATTCACTGCATTCATGGCAACCTGTGTAGCCTTTTTCCCGGGTACAATCACGGATCTCACATATTTCACAATACCTAAATAACTTATCCGACATGCACCCATTACACTTGATGTCCTCAATGGCTAAATCCTCGCTGCCGGGAAGTGTGCCTTTGCCAGGGACTCCACCCTTGTAAAGATTGACGAGTCTTTCTTTGAACTTGGTATTGTTGTCGCGATCCGCAATGTATATGGCGCACACACCACAGTAAAGCCCGCAAGGCCCCATCAACGCATGATCCATCTTCAAGAGTTTTTCTCCTATATAATATGCCTATCTGTGAAACTCGGGCAGACGCGTGCTTGCTTCTGTAAGGGCTTCATCCACTTCTCTGTAAATGGTTTTTAATTGTTCAAGCGCCGGACCGGCCAGCGGAATCTTTCGCACAGCTTTTATCCTACCAAGCCTAAGCAGTTTTCTTCCTTGGGTTAGAACTTTGTCAAAGTTATAAAGTGAGATTATGATATCAGAAATCTTTTTTGCGTCTTCTTCAGAGATGTCTTGGGCCGAGAGTTCTACCACAAAATTCATGATGATGTTTCGGAGCTTTCTTGCAGCTTGCGCATATTTATAGCCTCTGTCCAGCAAGGTCCGGTCATTGTACGTAAATCCATCCATTGCGGTTTTTATTACCGCCCGGCAAATCCCTCCAAATCTCACCGTCTCCTTGATAGCCAGCTCAAGGGCCACCGTGGGGTCTTGCTTGGCACCTTCAATGATATAATGGGGTCTAGCAAATTCCTTGGCCGGTATCCTTTTCTCAGGTACTATCCAGGTCAAAAATCGCGAAAACGGCCCTACAATGGGTATAAAAATGACCGCGTCCACCAGCTTTATCATTACATGCAAGTTGGCTATTTGATGAGGCATACTGCCGCCTATCTTGGGAATTACCCAAAGGTAGAAGTGATAAAGAACAGTTAACGTCATAAAGGCCCCGAAGAGGTTGAAAAAGCTATGGGCAGCCGCAGCACGCTGGGCAGCACGGTCTGTCTTCAAAGATGCCAAAAGGGCAGTGGTGCAGGTTCCGATGTTGCATCCCAATATAAGGGGTATAACCTCTCTCAAATCTGTAACCAGCCCCTGGAATGCCAATATTACAATCAAACTGACGGTTATGCTGCTGCTCTGAACAATGGCCGTGGCTACAGTTCCCACCAAGAGCCCGAAGAGGGTACCCTTTAGTGTCCCACTGCTCATAAGAAATAGATGCCTAATGGTTTCTCTGGCCTCAGGGGGGATCGCGTTTTTCATGATCACGATACCGAGGAAAAGCAGACCAAATCCCATTATGGCCTGTCCCGTCTGTTTTATCTTTCTTGTGTCAAAGAAAAGATACAAAATCATGCCCAGCCCTATGGCCGGGAGAGCGAACTGGTCCAATTTTAAGGCGACCACCTGGGTGGTGACGGTAGTGCCTATATTGGCCCCAAGAATGACCCCAATGGACTGGGTAAATTCCAAAAGCCCCGCGTTTACAAATCCCACAACCATTACCGTTGTGGCACTGCTGCTTTGTATAATGGCGGTTACCACCGTGCCAAGGAGCAAGCCGTATATGGGCTTACCTGTCAATCTTGCAAGGATGGACTTGATACGGTTCCCTGCAGCCTTTTGAAGTCCCTCGCTCATAAGGTGAATTCCGAACATGAACAGCCCGATACCCCCAGCAAGGGCAAACAGCGTGGCCTTGATGGCCCCACCACCTCCTTTGGAAGGCACCGAGATGAGCACTAGGTGGCGTGGGCTATCTTGGTGATAAGAAGTTTGATTGGAATGAGAAACTGGGCGGGCTTTGGTGGTCTGAATTGTGCCATCAGTCCCCGATGCCGCTCTGCCATCTAAACAAGAAAGGAAGGTGAAAAAACACAGCAAAAGGATAACGCCGAGGCTGGCCATCTTATAGTTGCCCAAAGCATTCTCCATGGATTAGATCTTTTCTCCAATAAGAAGCACATTGAGTCGGTCTGCGGCATCTTCTATTTGGTCGGAAATAGAGGTCATTCGGCGCAGGAACAATTCCAATTGCATTTTTTGTGCGAGGGCAAGATCTGAAGAAAATATGTCTCTTATTAAGGCCTCTTCCTTTTGATCGATTTCTGATTCCATGTCTATTACTGAGGATATCTTCTCCCTGATGAAAGGCAGGTGACCATAATCGTGAAATGTCTCGTCAGGCATGAACTTTCCCACCGCCTCCCGAAAGCTTTTGTACATCGTGATAGTTGTTTCTATGATTTCGAAGAAGCCGCCCATATAATGAGTAGGTACCTCTGGGCGTTGAAACACAACGGTGTCCGATGCCTTCTCCGCAGTGTTTGCTATCTCATCAACTGCCTCACTAAGCATGTAGACGTCCTTCCGGGCCAAAGGAAGGAAAGCACCTGAGAAAAGGTTGTCAGCGATCTTCCTGCGGATGATATCGGCCTCTGTTTCAGCATAATCGCAATTTTCATGGATATCTTCAGCCAATTTAATGTCTCCCTTAAAAAAGGCCTCAACACAGCCCTTGAAACATTCTAAACAGTTTCCCACCTTCTCTAGATGAAGGTCGATCAACTCTTTTACCTTCTGTTCTTTTTCCGAGTACATGTGAACCTCCAATTTTATAAGACCCCGCCAATGTAGGATCTCAGCTTCTAAGGATAGAACCATCGGGCATGATAAAGTCTTCTTGCCTGATGCCCAAGCGGCTGAGCGAGAAATCATACTTAACAGGGTCGTCCGGGCAAATATTTCTAAAATAATCTGTTATTTCAAGAGCGCATTTTTGATCTGCACTTTTGCGCTGAGTCATTCCCAAGTTCGAGCAAATCCTGTACATGTGGGTATCAAGGGGGATCACCAAAATAGAAGGTGCGATCCCTTCCCATGGCCCAGGATCAACGCTATCTCTACGAATCATCCACCTTAAGAAAAGATGTAGTCTCTTACAAGCACTTCCCTTTTCAGGAAGGGGAAGGAGGCTGTTGTAGGATAGATCACCATTTCGGAGGTTTCGCACAAAGTGACTGAGGGCGGGAATTACAGAAAAGTGGTATCCCTCCAGATAGTGTGCAAAACACTCATAGAGGCTTCCGTAATGCTCTAGAGTTTTCTTGATTCCTTCCAAGAATTTCACGAGCTCTTGAGCTGATGTGAAGCGGTGCTTAAAATCCTTAAACAGGGCTAACCAGACAGACCTGTCAGTCTCCAGTATAAAATTCCTTGGAGATCCCCCCATAGCCTTGAGGACCAACATTACGGAGGACAGTATCTGTTTAACCCTGCCGTAAGCGAGCGAGGAAGCAATGAGGCCAGCAACTTCCTGGTCCAGAGGGCTTTGGTGCTGACGAACAAATTCAAGGGGATCGGGATGTATCCATTTGGGATGGTTGTATTTTTCGTAAAGGACTTTAAGCCACTTCTTATCTGCCTTCAATTCTCATCTCTCCCAATAAATACAGTCGCCAGGGCAAACGGACATGGCCTTCTCTATTTCCTCAAATGGATATGATTCCAGATCAGCCACATCGATAATATACGTATCGGGATTGCGGAAGAATACAGTAGGGCATAGTTCAATACACGATTCGCAATCTGTGCAACAGCGATGATCAATGGCAGGGTTTTTCAAAACTTGTCCCCTGGTTTTTCCCGTGGAGCAGCTTGGGATGGTGGCTCATTTTCTGGAAGGGAAAGGGCAAGGGTAACCTCAAAGGTCGTACCTTTTCCCATTTGGCTGATTACCCTAATGGAGCCCTCGGGATGTTCATCCACTATCCGCTTGGTCACACAAAGTCCCAGACCAGAGCCATGGGACTTGGTAGTGAAGAATGGCGAGAAGATTTTCGCTTGGTCTTCCTCCGAGATCCCAGGGCCATCGTCAGTTACGCTCACCTTTACTTTATCCCCCATAGCTTTGGCCTCAAGATGAATATGGCCGTCGCGCTGGGTAGCTTCCATGGCGTTTTTAACAAGGTTGAGAAAGACCTGCTTGAGTCGAGCTGTATCACCCAGAACCAGCCCAAGCTTTTCGTCGAAGTTGGCTGTGATCTTTATGTTTTTCTTTTCACAGGTATCCTTAAGCATGGATTTTATTTCCAGTAGCAGTTGCTTAATGTCAACAGGGCCAAGTTCCAGTTTCCGGGGCAGGTAATATTCCCTGAGGTCAGTAAGTAAATCTTCGAGCCTTTTAACCTCAGCCACTATGATGTTAAGTTTTTTTGCCACCTTTTCATCAGGTGCAGTCCTTGCTACCTGTCTGGCAAAGCCCCCAATGGTCATCAAGGGGTTTTTTATCTCATGGGTTATCTCGGCTACCAGCTGTCCGAGGGCGGCAAGGCGTTCTGATTGCAAAATTCTTTGTTGAAGTTGCTTGGTTTCGGTGAGGTCTCTTACCAGACCGGTAAAATAATGTCTGCCTTTCAATACCGTTACTGAAAAAGATATCTCTACCGGAAACTGCTGCCCATTCTTTCTGGTGGCAATAAGCTCCCGTTCGTGCCCTATGCTTTTTCCTCTTCCTGTCTGGAGATAGCTTTTTACGGATTCCTTGTGATCCCTTGCGCAAGAGGGGGTCATAATGGTGGTTAGATCTTTACCCAGGACTTCATCTCTGCTGTATCCGAAGATTCTCTCGGCTGCTCTATTAAAGAAAATAACACGGTGATTTTCATCAATAGTAACAAAGCCCTCATTGGTGCTCTCTACCGCTTCTCTCAGGATGTGGAACTCCTCAGAACTATGTGCGTTATCTAGCTTGCCCATTTTTAGGCGCCTTGACAGTATTCCGGCCCCCCCATATACTGATCTAACAGATTTAAACCTCTTTAATGGACCTCACCGCTTACTGGGGCCCCGGATTTGTGGTGGTTGAACAAATCTCCAAATAAAAATGATGAAGGGCCATGAAAATCGTTCTCGTTTTTTCCCCGGTTTACCTTGAGTCGATGTATAACCTGCCTCCACTGGGGTTTATAAACCTTGCGACTATGCTTGAGGGCTCAGGCCGCGAAATGAAGATCTTGGCTTTCGTGCTAGCGATCAGGCAACGGGCCCTCAAGATGGGAAAAAGCATTTACGACGAGTGTGCTGACAGGGTTATGCAAGAAAATCCGGATCTGTGGGTCTTTCGATTCAATGTACCACATATCCTGCAGCACTCAACATTGCTAAGAAGATACGGGAGCGGATAAGCGATGTCAAGATTGTGTTTGGTGGGCACAATGCCTCGTTTGTTGACACAGCCACACTTGAAGCTTTTCCCTTTGTAGACTGCATCGTAAGGGGAGAGAGGGGGGAACACACTTTCGCTGAATTGGTCGAAGCTTATGAAGGCGGCCTGGTTCCCTTTCCTTGGCAGATAGATGGGACAGGAAGCGTATGGTGGAAGATCAGGAATCATGAGAATCACTTTGAGATGATCCGAAGTTGGTACGTTAAAGCTACAAGATAGGAGATGGGGGATGAAGGTTTTTGTCACCGGTGGAACAGGTTTTGTTGGTACCTTGGTTACCAGGCACCTTCTAGCACAAGGCTACGAAGTAACAGTGCTCACCCGTTCCATGTCAAGGGCCGCCCATATGCCTGAAGGAGCGGTGCTGATCGAGGGCGATCCAACTGAAAAGGGTGCTTGGCAAAAGCAGGTTTCAGAGCATGAGGTCATCATTAACCTTGCTGGCAGCTCCATATTCACGAGATGGACAAAAAGCGCAAGGCAGCGCTTGAGAGAAAGCCGCCTCAAAACCACCAGGAATCTCGTGGAAGCATTGGCCCAAAGACGGGAACAAGAAACCCTACTACTCAGCACATCAGCTGTGGGCTACTATGGTTTTAGGGGCGATGAAATATTGGATGAAAACAGTGCAGGAGGGGATGATTTCTTGGCCATTTTGGCTAGAGACTGGGAGAAAGAGGCATTTCGAGCAAAGCAACTGGGGGTACGGGTAGTGGCCTGCAGGTTCGGGACTGTGTTGGGAAAGGGCGGTGGTGCCCTTGACAAGATGGTAAAACCTTTTCGAATGGGCCTGGGCGCGCGATTCGGCAAGGGGACCCAGTGGTTTTCCTGGATTCATCAACAGGATCTTCTCTCTATCTATTCGTTTTTGATAGGACGTAAGGATATTTCCGGCCCCATAAATTTTACTGCGCCCGAACCGGTAACCAACGATCAGCTCACTAGGACATTAGCACGGGTTTTGAGAAAGTCTTTGTATATGCCCCCAGTTCCTGGTTTCATGCTTAGGCTTATCCTGGGAGAGTTCGGTTCTGTTTTGTTAAAAGGGCAAAGGGTCCTTCCCAGGAGGCTCATGAGTCTTGGTTTCAAGTTCCAGTTCCCAACCATAATGGAGGCCCTAAGTGACTTGCTGTCCTAGGCATAGGTCCCGGACTACGCATGTATAAAATGGTCGATGGGCCAGCAAGATTTTCCTTGATTGCCTATCTCCTTCATAATCCTTGCATTGACCAAGGAGTCCCATTACAATAACGCCCATGAAATAGAGACGCTATTTTTTGTTGCCCTTTTGATTGTTTGTGGAGGGGGTTATTGAAATGTCTGAGCTTATCTTGTGGACCAGTAAGGAAATGAACAGGCTTCGCCGCGATCTGGATAGATTGCTCGAACGCCTCTGGGTCTGCTTTGCTGGCGGAGCGGAGCTGCCTGGCGAGATGAAGGGACCCTACTTTGAGATTGTGGATGAGGGAGACACCTTGGTAGTTCTGGCTGAGATGCCCGGGGCATCGCCAGAGGATGTTGAGATTTTTGTCAAAGGGGAAATCCTTTACATCCAATGCCGAAAAAGAACGGTCACCAAGGAGGTGGGGCTGTTTCATAGGAAAATAGAGAGAACCTTTAGCACGGTGTCGAAACAGATAAGGCTGCCGTTCAAAATTGATGCTTCAAACGTAACAGCGGATTATGTAGCTGGTGTATATCGCATTGTGTTACCAAAGCTGCAAAGAGCCAAGAAGAAACCTGTAAGAATAGAGGTCAAATAGATATGCAGGAGGTGGACATGCCCAGGAGGAAAAAATATCCAGAGGTTCCCATAGAAAAACTGAGATGGAGACTGGACCCTAAAACGCTTCCCTTTGAGACTACTGATGAGCTCGACCCCCTTAAAGAGATAATAGGCCAAAAGCGAGGGGTGGAGGCTCTCGAGTTTGCAATCCACATGGATAAGCCTGGATACAATGTTTTCGTAACAGGTGTAGCGGGCACGGGGCGATTGGCAACTGTAAAGACGCTTCTGAAGAAGATCACTAAGAAGGAAAAGGTTCCTGATGACCTGTGCTATGTGAACAACTTCCAAAACCCCGAGGCTCCTGTATTACTCCGCTTGAAAGGGGGGACTGGGGTTGAATTTAAGAAAGACGTTCAGGGTTTTGTGGAGACACTAAAGAAGCAGATTCCTCAACTATTTGAGAGCCAAGAGTATATCAACCTAAAAAAAGAGATAATGGAGGCATACGAGGAGAAAGGGAAAAGCTTTTTCAAGGAATTGGACAAAAAGGTCAAGCAAGAAGGCTTTGCCTTGGTTGATGTCCAGATGGGACCTATCAAGAGACCAGAAGTTGTTCCCTTGGTTGATGGTCAACCCATGACAATCGACCAAGTTGAGGCCTTGGTAGAAAAGGGCAGGTTTCCGAAAGAAGAATTTGAGGCCATGAAAGAGAAACAGGCAACGTTGAGGGAGCAAATTGATCAAATTTTTCTGGAGCTGAGGGATCTCCAAAAAGAGGTTCAGGAAAAGATAGAAAAGATGGATCGTGTGATGTTCATGAAAAATGCCTCCGAGATCATGGCCCCCTTGCTCAAGAAATATAAGTCAGAAAAGGTTAGAAAATATCTTGAAGCCATGCTTGAGGACATGGCGGATAACCTGCATATATTCCGCACTCAACCCCAGCCCCCTGGGGTACAACCAATGATGCCCATGATACCGCATCCGGATCCTTTCCAGCCTTATCAGGTTAATCTGATAGTGGACAACAGCGAGCAAAAAGGACCACCGGTTATTATAGAATCCTATCCAACTTATAGAAACCTCTTTGGAAGCATTGAAAGAGTGGTTGACCGCACAGGTGTCTGGCGTACTGATTTTAGCAAGATAAAGGCCGGATCATTGATCAAGGCAAACGGGGGATACCTTGTAATCAACTTGCTTGATGCCATTACTGAGCCAGGTGTATGGCAGGGGCTGAAGCGTGCCCTTAAAAGCAGAAAGCTTGAGATTCAGACTTATGATCCGTTTTATCTTTTTACCACAACTGGATTGAAACCCGAGCCAATCGAGCTCGATGTGAAGGTGGTCCTTATCTCTGATTATTATCTTTATTATCTGCTGAATTACTACGACGAGGAGGTTAAAAAGATATTCAAGGTGAGGGCCGACTTTGACACTGCTATGGACAAGACAGATGAGTCCATTCGACAATTTGCCGCCTTTGTAAAGAGAAAGACAGATGAGGATAACCTTCGGCCTTTTGATCGAACCGGAATTGCAGCATTAGTGGAGCATGCTGTGCGGATGACGGGCAGGCAAGAAAAGATATCCACCAGTTTTCCCGATATCACGGATCTTATTCGTGAGGCGGATTTCTATGCAGCACGGGATAAGTCGCCGGTGGTAAAGGAAGCCCATGTGGACAAGGCGATTGATGCGAGGATCTTCCGTTCCAACCTGGTCGAAGAGCATATCCAGGAGATGATTGACCGCGGCACCTTGCTCATTGATGTAGACGGTGCGGTGGTGGGACAAGTCAATGGCCTGGCGGTTTATCAACTGGGTGATTATACATTTGGAAAGCCTACACGAATCACGGCCTCAACTTCCATGGGGAGGGCGGGAATCATAAATATTGAGCGTGAGGCGGACCTTTCGGGTGCCACGCACAATAAAGGTGTGCTTATAATGGCGGGGTACCTTAGGAAAAAGTATGCCCAGGACAAGCCCCTTACCATGAGTGCTAGTATTGCCTTTGAACAATCCTACAGTGGTGTAGATGGGGATAGCGCCTCGTCCACTGAGGTTTATGCCTTGCTGTCGAGCCTTTCAGAGGTGCCTATCAAACAATCTATTGCAGTGACTGGCTCAGTGAACCAAAAGGGAGAAATCCAGGCTATCGGAGGGGTTAACGAAAAAATAGAAGGATTCTATGACTGTTGCAAGAAGCTAGGTTTTACGGGCAATCAAGGAGTTATCATACCAGAGGCAAATGTTAAGGACCTGATGCTGCGGAAAGATGTGGTCGAAGATGTGAAAAAGGGGAAATTCCACATTTACCCCATTAAGACAATTGACGAGGGTATTGAGATCCTCACTGACATAAAGGCAGGCGAAAGACAGGAGGACGGCAGCTATCCCAAGGGGACAATCAATTTTCTTGTTGACAAGAAGTTGAGGGATCTGGCCGAGGGGCTCAAAAGATTTGGAGAGGAAGAGGCTAAGGAGGAGAAAAAAGGGAAGAGGAAGAAAAAGACCACGCCGAAGAAAAAGAAATGACCATTGAGGAAAAGATCGCCTGGGCTGAGACTCAATTTGTCACGTCCAAAGCCTGGTTTTTCTCAGATACTGTCCTTACAGGCCTTTTGGAGAAATTTAGATCGGCCAGGGCTGATTGCCGATTCTTGATGGCAGAGGCAGGTATCATTGACATTTGTCGCAGGTGCGAACAAGAAGAAGGATCGTGCTGCGGGGCGGGTATCGAGGATCGCTACGATAAGTGGATTTTGCTTGCAAATCTGCTTTTGGGCGCCCGGCTTCCAAGAAAGCGGTGGAAAGAGGATAGCTGTTTTTTTTTGGGACCCTGGGGTTGTGTACTGACAGCACGGCACGCCATTTGTGTTAATTACTTGTGTAAAAATATTACGGACGAGGTTGAGCCAGACAAAATTGCGTTATTGAGAGAAAGAGAAGGGAAGGAGCTTGAGCTCCTTTTTTTTATTTGTGAAAGATTGAGGAAGATAATAAGAAAACGTGGACAGCAAGGTAGAGCAGGCCTTACAGACAGTGGCAGAGTTCTATGACGCCAGAAAGGTTGGAGATGTGGGTCCTTTGGGGTTTCGCAGGTCGTCGGACCTTTCCACGCTGCTTTCTTGTGCGAAAGAATTGAAACGCATTGGGTTGTTGAAGCCAGATTCTATCTTTCTGGACATGGGGTGTGCAGACGGTAGGGTCAATGTATTAATGAGTTATTTTGTCCGTGCCTCGGTGGGTATAGAGGTTGATGAATGGACCTTGGAAGAATATGCTCAACTAAGAAAGGAGTTGGATCAAGTTCTACAATCAAGAAACTTGCCACTTCCACCGCAGAATATCTATCTATTTCATGGCGATGCCTGTGATGACAGAACCCATAAAAAAATTGAAGAGATAGTAGGAGCGGGTCTTGGAGACTTTGATTTTTTCTACACGTATCTGGTAATGCATGAGGAGTTCTCTCGCTTGGTCTCGGAAAAAGCAAAACGTGGTGCTATCTTTATGTGCTATGGTATTAACAGGGTTGTCCCTCAGTATGAAGGATTGAGGTTACTAAATAGCATCAGCCCATTAATGGGTATCTTAGCCTTATACACTAAGGAATAACCAATGTGGTTGTGACAGGATTTCATGAAGTATGAAGGTGAAGATGAGAGACAGAAGAATCCTGATCAAGAATGTTGGGCTGCATCAAGCTTAGTGCCGAAAGGAAACTGCTAGGCTCAAATATTTATCACCTTCTTCAAAAACTAACCGTTTTCGAACCATCATCTTGAGAAAGGCCTCAATATCACTTGCACTAAAGGAGGGGAACCGCGCTGTTATTTCTTGGATATTGCGTTGAGTTTCACAAAAGAGATATATTTGCCTTGAAGTTCCCTTGAGCTTGTGGGTCATGGGATAAGCATCGGGGCGCCGCTCTCGAATAATGAGAAAATCGCCTCCATCCATGTATGAGAGAATGGGGGGTGACTGGGGTGCCTGGTGTAACCTCTCATACCATTTGGCCCACTGAATCACCTTTTCCCTGACAGGTCTCCACAATTTTCTTTGCCTCATCACTCCGCCATGATAGCCCTGAATCATTGTAAGCAAGGACTTGTAAACAGCCTCAGGAAAAATAACCCGATAGTTGGGATGATTAAATATTCTCTTGATTCCATATGTCTTCCTGTTATTCCATACGGGACTGCCATAGCCTAACCAGAATGGAATTGCTTTGAGGGGTCGGAAAGGCATGACGAAGTCAAGGGCATTGAGGGTTTCATTTACATCTTGCTCGTCACTTCCCGGGAATTCCGTAATAAGATTGCCGGTAAGATTTGGCAGGCCGGATGTTTCACAATTTTTCATTATCTCAATGTTGTCCATAGTTGTGGTTCCCTTGTTGAGTTTCTTGAGGAGGCTGGTACTAAGTGCCTCAATACCTACTTGCACTTCCTTCATACCGGCTTGTCCCATTGCCTTGAGGATGGAAACACCAGCATTTGCCCGGATTTCTGCAAACAGTTCAAGATCCATGTTAAGCTCACAGATTTGCTGGAAGAATGCCTGAAGGTCTTTTTGAGGAAGAAGGTTGTCCATAAATGAGAAACCCAATACTTGATATTTCCTGGCAAGGAAGATCAGCTCTGATAGCATCTTTGCCGAGGATTTACTTCTATATCCTCTCCATTGAAGATTCAGGTTGCAAAAGGTGCAACGGTTCCACCAGCATCCTCTGGACATCTCGACGGGGATTCTTGGAAGAAACTTTTTTCTTGTTTGAAGGCTCTTCAAGTCCAGAAAATAATCATCATAGTCCGGAGGAGGGAGGTCATCCATGCGAACTACCTGTTCAGGGTCCCGCAAAGATCTGGTGCCAGGCGCAGGAGCATCGGGGGCTTTGGTAGTGGCTATTTCCTGAACTAGTTTCATCAATGGCAACTCCCCTTCGCCTTCTATCACAAACGTTATGTCGGGAAACGTTTGAAGCAGGCTTTTTCCCAGTGCCCCGGCACACGATGATCCTCCGACTACAATCGGCACATCTGGGGCCATTTTGCGGATTTGGGTGATGAAATAAATAGAGCTTGTCAGCTGTGAAAAGCACACGGAAAGACCAATGAGGCGATATCTCGCCCAGTCTTGCGCCGAAAGTATCTCCTTCGAGCACTTACTGAGCTTTTCGCATAATTCAAGAAAAGGAAGTTGCTTGCAATGGTTGGTGCGGGATACCCTCCGGTTCCAGAATCTCTCGATTGCCTCTAATTGTTCCGGGTACAGCAAGGCGGCATAAAGTGGCTCTGCAAGCCAGGCACTTTGGGATATCTCTTCGTACAAAGGGTAACCAAGGGCGGCTGCCACTTGAAGGTAAAGGTGGAAAGTGTCCACCTTTACCTCGGGCAGTCGATCAGAGATGAAGGCCTTTAGGGAGCCGAGCTGGATTGATGGGCGATTGAAAAGGGGCCACGGCGTTGAGACAAGGGCTATCCTCATTGGGCTTTTGCTGATTCATAACCCAAGTCAAAGGCCTTCAGATTGGATTCCAGGAAGGCCTTCTTGGTTGATTGCTCAATGGTGGTCTTCATGGCTTCAGCATCTATGGGGATAGCACCGGAGCCAACTAAGGCGCCAAGCATGACCATGTTAAGAGAAAGGGGGTTACCAACCTGAGCTGCCATGGCGTCCCCGTCTAGCGCTATAACATGTTTGATCTTTGCCCGCAGAAGATCCAACAACTCCTCTACCGGGGGATAAGACCCTTGGCCTATAGAAACAGTAAAGGGCGGTAAGGGATGTGTGTTGGTAATGACAAGGGTGTCCTGATTACATTTCCTCAGCGCCCGCAAAGTCTCAATAGGCTCAAAACCTACTAGTACGTCGGCCTCCCCGTCTGATACAATGGGACTGCTTACGTCACCCAAGAGCACTGCTGATTCCACTATTCCTCCTCTTTGGGCCATACCATGGATCTCGCTTACCAC
>Ga0164318_10004689_pt1 | contig 13175 bp, 12 predicted proteins | sample GuaBasSedimGuay9_FD_113734 | JGI IMG/M metagenome (GOLD analysis project Ga0164318, IMG submission 113734) | Subseafloor sediment microbial communities from Guaymas Basin, Gulf of California, Mexico - Guay9, Core 4571-4, 0-3 cm | ecosystem: Environmental > Aquatic > Marine > Hydrothermal vents...
ATGGCATCAGAAAACACATCAACAGGATTGAGATTAACCCTACCCTCATCGTACCTCCATCATGTTCTCTCTAAATCATATATACAATAACAGATTAGAGTAGCGGCTGTCAAGTAGATACTCCTGGTTCCCAGTAGTATGAGTATGTGAAAGGGTTGATGGATGTTTGCTCTCTAAACAGGAAGTTTGTTCTATTAGTAACACAACAGGATCACAATTTTTTCTTCAAAGGCGATTTCTCCACACGCCAATTGCCCTTTCCTACATTGCGCGCCCCATCGAACACCAGATAGGAGTACTTCCCATAGTGCGGGACCAATTGTCCCAAGCGCGGGAGTGATTCCGGATCACTGGTCACAACTACCATATACTTCTTGATATCCTGCCAATCCTGACCGGTGAGAACAAAGGTGTGGCCTTCCCGTGGATATGAGGTACCGCCGATTATTACAGAGTCGTCCACATGGCGAATCCTCTCTCCTAAGTAAGTCGGCAACTCCGCAGGATTAAGTACCACTAGAAAAACGTCAGGGTTACCAGAGTGGAGGGCATCAGCATAATTGATGATGACAGAATCCCCCGTGAAATTCTCACCAAACGTACCAAACGACTTATTGATACTAGTCTCAGACTCATAAGAAACAAATCGCTTTTGCGGGTTCCCCATAATTGTCGAAACGATTGGTTCAATTTCTTCCGGATACAACTTTCGAAATAGATTACACTCAGGATCAATTGCCAGCGTGACTATGCCTGTCGGCACTGTCATCACATATGTTGACTCGGGAGAGTTCAGTACTACGAAGGTATCAATCGTCGTACCACCACCTTCAAATCGCAACGGAACTTTCAGGCGGTATTCCTGCCCGCTGTTCTCCAGTAGCGTAAAAGTAACTGTTCTCGTCTGACTGTCACTGTTGAAAGTGCCCTCATCAATCTTTATATCAATAACCGGCGCTCCCGTTCGGTCAATCCATTGGGGAATAACATAGGAGAGATCAACACCACTGGTTTTCTCGAAGGTGTCAAGCCATTCCTCCCATGAGATATATTCCCCTCGGTAATCAGCATACAAACGCTTCCAGGCATCGAAGAAAGCATCCGTTCCTATTGTCTCCTCAATCATGTGGAATACCATCATAGCTTTGTTGTATCCAATGGTGCGGGTTCCCGGACTGGTGCGGGATCTAAACTCCCGAATGGGGAAATCGTTCTGTTTGTTGACGAAACTCACGTATTGCTTGAGGATGTCTTTGCGGTAAGCCCGGGCATCGGCAGAAGATCGCAGGAGCTTATAGCGGTAATCAGCTCCATAAACGGTGGAGCCTTCGCACCAGTTACCTCGTTCGTAATCAACATACACACTATTACCCCACCAATTATGCAGCACTTCGTGTCCAAGCGAAGTCCGTATGATGAACGGCAGTCGGATTACCTGTTGACCCAAAAGTGTCCAGGCGGGCATTCCATAACCGGTGGGAAAGAAATTCTCCGCTACTGTAAATCGCTTGTATGGATATGGACCAATCAGTTCTGAATACATACTGATATACCCAATGGTAGCATTAATATAGTTATCTATCAATTCGGTATCCGCTTCAAAGAAGTAGCAGGCGACTTCGATGCTGTCAATCCACTTTGAACGCGTTACGTATGGGGCGGCCATGAGCATAACACCGTCGGACTCAAATGGGTTTTCCCAGGTTTGTTCCTTGCGATTGCTAATCATTTCATTAGCCAGGCGATTGCCGTCACTAACCGACTCCCACGCAGATGGGACATTAACGGTCAACACGCAATGAAATGAGTTCTCATCTCCCTGCGGGTAGTAGTATGACGATGGGCTTAAGTATGCCCCCTGGTCAAGAATCGTACCGGAAACTTCGCGTCCGACATTCTCATTTGAGAAACGCGTACCAGTGACATCATCCGCAAACTCGGCCCGGTAAGTTATCCGAAATGTTGTTATGATGCTGTGGTCATCTTGAAAGAAAATTAGTTGTGGATCACCTTCCAGTTCTATTTCAGGGAATGCGTTGCGAATATCCTGTGGCAGTTCAGCTGTGTCTGCCCAAGCTATGGTGAGTAGTTCTGGGGAATGACCATCTATTATAAACGAGTCGATAACAGCAGTTTGGTTGAGAAAGAAGAGGTTCCAGCCCTGGAAAATCTTCAATGATCCTTCATCCGATATCCGAGCCGTTTGGGCAGGGACATCCAAAGAGATGTGCAGTTGGTGTTGACTGAAATGTACGACTGACACTGGCGCAGATTCTTTCTCGGCGGCTGCCAACATCCCTGTCGCAACCAGAAGCATTGTTATAAGCATTCTAATAATCATGAGACCCTCTCTTTTTTCAGACAACGGTTTATCGATAATTTATTTGTCTAAGATAATTCATAAATACGAAAATTATACAAACATTCAAATTAGAAAAAGCATAGTATGTTATTCACAATGGGTTGTGTCTCTGTTATCATTCTAAAGGTACTAATTTCCCATCACCGTTTACGCAATAGAAATGATCGTTTTCCCACAGTAATGCCTGGAGTGACCCAAGTTTATCCACCGGCACATCTATTGCAAAGATGCGGTTGTCATAAAGACCACACAAGCTATCCACCTCAGTATGGCCTACCACTATAGCCTTTGCGCTAAAGTGAGTTAGTATTCGGTCAATATCCGTATTGGTGGCTTTCGGGTACCGGTTTTCCATCTCATAGTGATATCCCCGATACCACAGCGGTCCCAGGCTACCAAGCAGGAACTTGACCGGCTCGGAAAACGCCAGGCGTGATGATCGCATATCAATTCCTGTATGAACATTGCAATTTAGATCATTAAGAGTTAATCCGCTGTCAACTATTATGGGAGAGATCCCCGCATGAACGAACAGAATGTCGTTGATTATAATCGCCACCTGTTTGGAACGCAGCCATCGACCCAGTGCCATATCGGGACTATATAAATCCTGGTGTCTGATTCTACTATTGCGTGCAATCCCATTAAGATACTTTTCGTTAACGTATCTATCGTCACCCCGGAGTACCATCATCTCGTGATTGCCAAGCAGGGTATGAACCCTCCCGCCGAGTACTCTTGCTTCCTGTTCGAGACGATAGATAAACCATAAGCATTCGGTCACCTTATCTCCCCGGTCGAAGATGTCTCCTACTACAACCAGGTGTCCATCGCCCCAACTCCAATGGAGGTCGCTGTCGATAACTCCACCCTTGCGGAGAATGTCTGCCATGTGTTCATATTCACCGTGAATGTCACTGATAGCGAATATCTTGCTTGCTCCGATATAAACTTCCGGCAAAAACTCAGAGTTAAACGGCGGCACAACATACTGAAAGCCAGTATCATTACAGAAGCCGGAGAAGTATAGGGTGTCAGTGTACACGAAAGTCCGACTCTCGATAGCTTCGTTGCAGTAGTAGAAAACAATTGCTGTTGAGTCTGTTTCCAAGAACACATGCGGACCGTCATCTAATTTGACAGCTACTACAGCAGTGTCGCTCAAGACATTATCGCTGGCAAAGCTAACACTGCATAAAGTAACCAGTAGAACTGTGATAATCGTTAGGATATAGAAAAGCTGAGACTGACGATAAACCAATCTTATTCTCATTATTATTCTTTCTTTGCGTGCATTATTTCTGTTAGGAAAATATGATATGGAAGTTGTAGTTGCAATGGGTTTTTGTGTGGCAGCTATTTTGTACAATTACAGAAATGATCCGATCCTCGATAAATTAGGAATTAACCCTATTTGTCTATTGCATTATAGTGAAACATCAAACTATGTTAGCTAATAGCATGAGTGCAGAGAATCCCTATAATCAGAGGTCAGATAATATGAACACAGATGATCTTATGATTTTTTCCGGCAGCGGCAGCAAGAGACTGACCGACCGTATCTGTAACTACTTAGGTGTTGCTATGGCAAAGGGCGAGGTGATTCATTTCTCAGAAGGAAACACCTTTGTGCGAGTACTGGAGAATGTTCGCGGACGACGGGTTTACTTGGTTCAATCCACTGTCTTTCCGGCAAATGACAACTTTATGGAACTTTTGTTCTGGATTGACGCTTTCAAACGGGCCAGCGCCGAAGCCGTGACTGTTATCATCCCTTATTTCAGCTATGCCAAGGGAGACAAGAAAGATGAGCCGCGGGTTTCTATCAGGGCCAGGGTTTGTGCTGATGCTATCGAGGTAGCCGGCGCTGACCGTGTGGTTACCATGGACCTCCACTCGCCTCAGGTTCAGGGTTTTTTCCGTGTTCCAGTTGATAACCTATATGCTCTTCCGACATTATGCGACTTTTTCAAAGAAAAGAACATTGAGAATATCGTAGTTGTCTCTCCCGACAGTGGTTTCGCCAAACATGCCCGCAAGTTTGCCGCTTACCTGAAAGCGCCGGTAGCTATTGCTGACAAGCAACGAGTAGCTCATGATGAACATGCTGAGGTTTTAGAGGTTGTCGGTAATGTTAGGGGCAAAACAGCAGTTGTTGTCGATGATTTCACCATCTCTTGTGGTACTCTCATTGATATTGCTGCGAAGCTGGTTGATCGAGGAGCAAAGAAAGTGTACGCCTTGATCTCGCATGGTGTCTTTGCTGAAGGGACAATGGAGAAGATCGATAGTAGCCTGTTGGAAAAGATCCTCGTGACTGACACGGTTGAGAATCAACCGGTGGTGTTGTCAAGCAAAATCGAGATTGTATCGGTGGCATCAGTTTTCGCTATGGCTATCAGGTGTATTCACAACCGCGAAAGTATCAGCGCAATGTTCCCGTAAACTGAAATGTTATTACTGCATCTCAATCATGTATCTATCAGGTTGTTGAAAAGATAATATTTCGGTTATTGCGAACGAAGTGCGGCAATCTCCGAATGTTATGGGGGCAACAACTTAGAGGTCGATCTGACCGGTGAAGCCGATCTCTCAATGATGATTGCAGAGTTTTTTATCAGTCTGCTAAACTTAAGATATAAAGACTGGCTGAAAGGATGGTTTTTCTTTGCTGTATTCAGATATTATATTGGTAGCAGGTCTGTATACTCTGGCAGTTACTGTTTCTTAGTGGGTTGTTTATTCTTGACTTATGAGGATTATCTGTGTAAAATTATTGGCTATGAAATTATGCCTGCGGGATATTGATGCCTTTCCCGCCCGAGTTTGTCTGAAAGCAGACCCTGACTCCTTTAAGATAAATTATGATGGGGTCTTTGGGACACGGCAGGTAGAGGTTGATCTGGATATCCAGAAATCCGGGGACGAGTTTTTCTGTCAGGCGGATGTGCGAGGAATTGTAGTTCTGGAATGTGCTCGTTGTCTTGAACATTATGAGGCTGAATTGACCTCTATTATAAACTTTATTGTTTGTTCTAAGGCAACTTATGATGAATTTAGAAAGGAAGCCGAGGACGACGAAACTTACATCTTTTATAGGGGTGAAGAGCAAGCAGTAGATATTTCCGAGATAGTTCGGCAATCGATTATGTTGGCCGTGCCAATGATGCCAATATGCTCTGACGACTGTAAAGGCTTATGTCCCACTTGTGGTATAAATCTCAATTTACATGATTGTGACTGCAGCCAAGAACATATTGATGAAAGATGGGAAGGTCTTCGAGATCTTCGGGATAGATAAACCAGGAAACGATAGGATAGACTGATGCCACTTCCCAAAAGACGACATTCGCGAACACGTGGACGCAAGCGGCGGACTAACTGGAAAATTGCCTCTCCTAATGTAATTGAATGTCCCCACTGTCACAGTCCCCGGTTACCGCATCATGTATGCACTAGCTGTGGATACTACAACGGTCGACAGATATTGTTAGCTAAAGAAGCTTAACGAAGTTGACAACCCCCAGAAATATCATCAGGAAGACATTATAGGATGGATAACAAAGGCAAGTATACCGTTATCCTTGATGTTATGGGGTCTGATAAGGGGCCTGCTGAGATCATCAATGGTGGTTTGGAGGCAGCTCGAAGTTTGAGAGGCTCTCTTCATGTAGTCCTGACAGGCCAGGAAAAGGTAATTAAGAATGTATTAAACCTATGTTCGGACCTTCCAAGCAATATCTCTATTATCAATGCTGATCGCATAGTGTCGATGGGCATCTCGGCTATGGAAGGTGTGCGAATGCGAGACAGCTCTGTCTCTATTGGTATTAATCAGGTGAAAGAGGGTAAGGCGGATGCTTTTATATCGCCCGGTAATACAGGCGCAGTTATGGCTACCGCCCTGCTGACACTGGGTCGTATTGAGGGGGTGAGTCGGCCAGCTATTACCAGTCTTTTTCCAACATCCTCAGGTAGACCGATTGTTGTTCTTGATGTTGGCGCTAATGTCGATTGCAAACCTCATCATTTATCTCAATTCGCTGTTATGGGATCGGTATATTCGAGTCTTATTTTTGATCTTGAATCTCCGCGTGTAGGAATGATTTCAATTGGCGAAGAACGCAGTAAGGGTAATGAACTGGTTTTTAATGCCTGCAAATTGCTGCAGGATTCAAAGGTTAATTTCGTAGGTAATGTTGAGGGTCGCGATATTCTTTCAGGCAGTGTGGATGTTGCAGTAACCGACGGATTCATGGGCAACATCCTGTTGAAGTTTGCTGAGTCTGTAAAGCCGATGCTGGTCAGTTCTATGCAACGTCAGATTCAAACCAATATCTTTTCTCGTATCGGAGCAGTCCTATTATTGCCTTTCCTTAGGCGTATGAGGAGCCTGTTCGACTATACCGAGGCGGGTGGGGCGCCGCTTCTAGGAGTAAATGGTAATGTTATAATTTGCCACGGGTCTTCTAACTCGAGAGCGATTACAAATGCGATATTTCTTGCATATGAGATGACTTCCAAAGGCATCCGACGAAGGATACGCAACGAACTGAAAAAAAATCATTTTGGAAATCTCAATGGATCAAAAAATAAGGGCAAAAATAATAGGCACGGGGTCGTTTGTACCGTCTCGGCGGATGACCAACGCTGATTTCGAAAAACTTGTCGACACCTCTGATGAATGGATTATCTCTCGGACAGGGATTAAAGAGCGACGAATAGCCGATGCTGATATGTTTGGTTCAGACATGGCTTCTAATGCATGTCGTAACGCCATGGAAATGGCTGGTTGTTCGCCAGAAGATATTGATGTGCTTATTGTTGGTACAGTCACGCCAGATTATCGTTTACCTTCTGAAGCTTGTGTAGTTCAGGAAAAACTTGGTCTGGTTAACGCAGTCGCTTTTGACATCGCTGCAGCATGTACCGGTTTCATTAATGGCCTGACAATTGCCAGACCCATGATTGAGACCGATCCAACAAAAAAGTGTCTTGTCGTTGGTTGTGAAAAGCTGTCGTCTATTACCAATTATAAGGATCGTGGTACCTGCGTTTTATTTGGCGATGCCGCCGGAGCAGCTGTGTTGGCTGCCGATACCAACGGCGGGGGAATTATTTCAACATTTATGAAATCAGATGGCAGACTTGGTGAATTGCTCTGGCAGGAAATAGGCGGCACTAAAAATCCATATACACCTGAAAATGTTTACAATGGTAGAGACAAGCTCATCATGTCCGGGTCGGAAGTCTTCAAAGTCGCTGTACGCGAGATGAGTATCGCTTCGGAAAAGGTATTGAAAGATGCTGGCCTAACTGGTGATGATATTTCTCTGGTAATACCACATCAGGCAAACATTAGAATTATCGATGCTTTGGCAAAACGATTAAAAGTAGACAAGAGTAGAGTATTTATCAATATCGAAAAGTACGGCAACACCTCCTCTGCCTCGGTTCCGTTGGCTTTGGATGAAGCTAACCGTCAGGGGAAAATCAAGCCGGGTGACTATGTTTTATTGGTAGCTTTCGGTGGCGGACTTATCTGGGGCGCTGCATTGGTAAAGTGGTAATTTATGAGTAAAACAGTTCTCTTCTTCCCGGGACAGGCTTCGCAGTATGTCGGTATGGGCAAAGAGTTGTATGAACTCTCGGATGAAGTGCGTGCGCTATATAAAATAGCCTCGAGCGAAATGGACTTCGATATCGCCCGGCTCTCGTTTGAAGGTCCGGCTGAAGAATTGAAGCGCACTCGCTTTACACAACCAGCCATCCTGCTGCATTCTCTGGCGGTTTTGACCGTCCTTGGTGATCGATTGCCAACCTTTGACTTTGCTGCTGGTCATTCTTTAGGGGAGTATGGCGCTCTGGCAGTTACCGGGGCAATGTCCTTTGAACAAGCGATCAAAGCTGTTGTCAAGCGGGCTTCATTGATGGAAAAAGCCTGCATTCAAAGACCGGGTACTATGGCAGCTATTATGGGACTAAAAGCTGACCAGGCGGAAGCCATCTGTAATCAGGCTTCAGCAGAGGGAGTGGTTATTCCAGCCAACTATAACTCCGCTATCCAGATAGCGATTTCCGGAGAAATAGTAGGCGTGGAAAAAGCCGTTGAGCTTGCTCGCGAAGCCAAAGCTAAACGCGCTATGATTCTTGAGGTTGGTGGCGCTTTTCACTCGCCTTTAATGGAACCGGCCAGGGCAGGATTGGAGGAATATCTTGCTCAGCAGACTTATCAGGTTCCATCACGTCCGGTCGTGGCAAATGTAACTGCTCAACCAATCACGACTGCTGATGCTATCTGTCCCTTGCTTGTTGACCAGGTGACTTCACCGGTTAGGTGGGCACAGACAATGAAATATCTGGTTGGACAAGGAGTTAACACTGTCTATGAAATAGGTCCGGGCAAGGTGCTTTCCGGACTATCTCGCCGAGATATGAAGCCTGAGATACTGGTTAATCTTGATACATTAGCTGATATCAAGGCATTTACTACTGCTTAAGAATAAGGGTTGGAATGTGATGGACCTATCAGGGAAGACGGCCATTGTAACCGGGTCAGCACGCGGGATTGGCTTGGCTATAGCAAAAAAAATCTCTCAGGCTGGAGCTCGGGTTGTAATCAGTGATCTGAATCAGGAAACTGTTGACGACGTGGCAGCTTCTATGGTTGGGGAAGCCATCGGTGTTAAGGTCAATGTTACCAGTGCAGGCGAAGTTGAGGCGCTTTTTGCTCGGACAATCGAAAAGTTCGGTCGGGTTGATGTGGTAGTTAATAATGCTGGTATTACGCGTGATACTCTTTTGGTGCGCATGGATGAAAAAGACTGGGATATGGTACTTGACATCAATCTTAAGGGGGCGTTTCTTGTCACAAAATCGGCCGCGAAGCTTATGATGAAGCAGCGTTCAGGCCGGATCATAAACATTAGTTCGGTGGTAGGATTGAACGGGAACGCTGGCCAGGCAAACTATGCTGCATCTAAAGCCGGTCTGATTGGCTTAACCAAAACTGTAGCCAAAGAGCTGGGTTCACGTGGTGTTACGGTTAATGCGATAGCTCCCGGATTTATTGAAACTGAGATGACAGAGTCTTTACCGGAGGTCGCAAAGAAGCAGTTTCTCGACTATACCTTAACCAAACGGGCTGGCACGCCCGATGACATAGCCTCGGCGGTTTTGTTTCTGGCGTCTGAGGAAGCTGCGTATATTACCGGACAAGTGTTGGCGGTAGATGGTGGTATGTCAATTGTGTAAAAAATTGGAAATATAGTTACATACAAGGAGTATTGGAATGTCCGTAGAAAATGATGTCAAAGAAATCATTATTGAACAGTTGGGCGTAGAGGCGGATCAGGTAACACCGGGAGCTAAGTTTGTTGATGATCTTGGTGCTGATTCCCTGGACACAGTTGAATTGGTGATGGCGCTGGAGGAAAAATTTGAGATTGAAATTCCAGATGATGAAGCAGAAAAAATAGCATCTGTCGGTGATGCCATCAATTATATTAGTGATCATGCCAATAAGTAAAGGTTGTTAGCATTAACGCCAAACACATCGAAAATATGAGATCAAGAGTAGTTGTTACGGGTTTTGGAGTTGTAAGTCCGGTAGGAAATACAGTCGATGAGTTCTGGAACTCTCTGCTGGAAGGAAAGTCCGGCGTAGGCTCTATTACGCGTTTCGATACATCTGCCTACCCGACTACAATAGCGGCGGAAGTAAAAAACCTGGATACAAGTGCATTTATCGAGAAGAAGGAACTTCGCCGCATGGATACCTCCGAGCAGTATGCTGTGGCGGCATCGGAACAGGCTATTAAAGATTCCGGACTCGATCTTGAAACGCTTGACCTTGATAAATGTGGGGTAGTTATTGGCTCCGGCATCGGGGGCATCGGAACCTTCGAAAAACAGCACAGTCTACTTGAGAAATCCGGACCAGGGCGTGTATCACCTTTTTTTATCCCGATGATGATAATTGACATGTGCGCTGGATATGTGTCGATCAAGTATGGATTTCGTGGCCCTAATTATGCAACCGTTTCTGCTTGTGCTTCATCAGCCCAAGCTATTGCAAACGCTATGCATATTATCCAGCGGGGAGAGGCCGATGTGATGATAGCAGGCGGCTCTGAAGCTGCAATCACTCCGACAGCGCTGGCAGGGTTCTGCCAGGCGAAGGCAATTTCAAGACGTAACAACGAACCTGAAAGAGCATCTCGACCATTTGATATAGATCGGGATGGTTTCGTTATGGGCGAAGGATCAGCAATAGTGGTTCTGGAATCATACGAACATGCCAAGGCCCGTGGAGCCAGGATCTATGGTGAAGTTTTAGGAGCGGGTTCGACTGCTGATGCATATCATGTTACAGCTCCGGTACCCGATGGGCACGGAGCCAGGCGAGCTATGGAAATGGCATTGAAAGCAGCCGCTATAGAACCGAAACAAGTCAACTATATTAATACTCACGGTACAGCTACACCGCTGGGTGATATTTCTGAAACCAAGGCAATCAAGCAGGTATTTGGCCAGAGAGCATCTGAAATCCCTTGCAACTCGACCAAGTCCATGATTGGCCATATGCTGGGGTCAGCAGGAGCGATTGAGCTTATTACCGTCTTTAAGTCAATTGAAAATAAAATTGTACATCGTACGATTAATGTCGATAACCCCGATCCTGAGTGCGATCTGGATTATGTGACCGAAGGTAATCGGAAATGCGACATTCGCTACGCCATATCAAATTCGTTTGGGTTTGGTGGCCATAACGTATCACTGATAGTCGGCAGGATTGACGACGATTTATAAGAAATGAGTCTCTGGGAAAAGTTCTCCGCTATTTTGGGACGATCTTCTGTCCCTGAACTCGAAGTGGACTTAGGAGCAGTTCAGGATATTATTGGCTACCACTTTTCTGATTCGGGTATTCTCCTACTGGCGCTCACACATCGTTCATATTCATACGTTCATAACAATTATTCACAGTCAAATGAGAGACTGGAATTCTTAGGTGATTCTGTTCTTGGTTTGGTCATTGCCGAACAGCTCTTTCGAGACTTTCCGGGAATGCGCGAAGGGGAATTAACCAAGACAAAAGCTCTCCTTGTAAGTGAGACTACTCTGGCCGAGCTGGGTATTAAGTCTGGTCTTAATAAGTATATGTTGTTAGCTCCTGAGGAAGTCCGTTCTGGAGGCAGAACACGACCATCAATTGTATCAGATGCTTTCGAGTCTGTATTAGGAGCAGTGTTTCTCGATGGTGGTATAAATGCTGCACGCAATGTAATCATCCGATTGATTTACTCTTGCAAAGATGATATTACTTCTGATGCTTCACGGCGCAATTTCAAAGGGGAATTGCTTGAGCGCATTCAAGCCAAAGGAAAAGGTATGCCTCACTACGATATAGCGTCAGAATCCGGGCCGGACCATGATAAGATATTTATGGTCGAGGTATATGTCGAAGGCAAGGTTGTCGGGATTGGTAAGGGGCGCTCAAAAAAGGAAGCCGAACAGATAGCTGCTGGAGATGCTCTTGAAAATCTCAAGTGGTCATCAGAGTAGCCTAGTGATTTGAGAGAGTTCTACCTTGTACGATTCGCGAGCATATTTGCCCAATATCATTCTTTTTAAGCGAATTTGAATTATTTCAAGCTGTAAGATATCAAATACTATACGCCGCTATGAGAATTGACATGCTGTAGAAAGCAATTTCTTTTCTCTACGAAATTGCTGGAGAGTTGGGAGTTTTTTTGTGTTCCTTAACAATTTTCCTTATAGCAGCGATATGTTCAGGAGTAGTGCCACAGCAACCACCAATGATGTTCACTCCACACTCGAGCAATTCTCGACATCGCATAGCCATGTACTCCGGTGTCTCCGAGTACACCGCTATGTCACCTTCCATCTGAGGCAGGCCGGCGTTTGGTTGGGCAATTACAGGCAGTTTGGTATGAACTCTAAACTCACTCGCGATGTGAATCATGTTGTCGATTCCGTTACCGCAGTTGGAACCGATTATATCCGCACCGGCCTCAGTCAAACCTGTGACTGCCTGCTCAATACTGACTCCCATAATTGTAAAAAAACCATTAGGGGTCGGATCAAAGGTCATAGTAGCACAGACCGGTATTGTAGGAGCAACAGATTTGGCAGCCCTGACAGCCAAAATAGCCTCGGATAGATCAGTCATCGTTTCAACGCATATCATATCCGCTCCCTCAGCGACACAAGCGCCAAGCTGTCTTTTAAACCCGTTAAGCACTTCCTCAGGGTCAGCCTCACCTAATGGCGCCAACAGACTGCCGCATGGTCCGCAGGAAATGGAAAGAAAAGCTCTGTCTCCGATAGCATTTCGTACTGCACGAACAGCCGCCGCATTAATCTCCTCAGTTCTGTCGTCAAGAGAATAATGCGAGAGTTTCAGCGGTGAGCCGCCAAAAGTATTTGTATTAATAATTTCTGAACCAGCCGCAAGATATGCACTGGCTATCTCTTCAAGTATTTGAGGTTGTTCGATATTTATCCGTTCCGGACAGTCACCCATTTGCAATCCACGTTGGAAAAGCATTGTTCCCATAGCACCGTCAGCGACAAATACCTCTCCTTTTTTCAAGCGATCAAGTAATGTCTCCATCTACCCTGTTCCCACATAGGCCTTAACGCTTTCAACTGCGCTGATACCATCAAAACAATAAGCAACCACTGCCGTATATAAAGAAAAAGATAAAAAAGAAGATAGTATCTTCTCCAGGTTCATCACCATGAATGAGACCATGATCACAACTTCGGAAGTCTCAGCAAGTTTAGC
>Ga0164318_10004690_pt1 | contig 13172 bp, 6 predicted proteins | sample GuaBasSedimGuay9_FD_113734 | JGI IMG/M metagenome (GOLD analysis project Ga0164318, IMG submission 113734) | Subseafloor sediment microbial communities from Guaymas Basin, Gulf of California, Mexico - Guay9, Core 4571-4, 0-3 cm | ecosystem: Environmental > Aquatic > Marine > Hydrothermal vents >...
GAGATGTTTTTGATTTAGAAGGAACCAACGAAACCATAAATATAAATAACTGTTTAATTCACAACAACGCAACCCTAGGAACAAACTACCCAACAAATCTAGGAATACTAAACAGCAAAAACACAAACGGCGACTCCACCGATACCTACGGCAATTTATTTCTAAATCCACTACTTGCCGATACTGCCAATAGCAATTATCATCTATTAGCAGGCAGCCCATGTATTGATGCAGGAAACAATACTTATGTTAGTACTACTAGCGATTATGATGGTAATTTAAGAGTTTATGATGGCGATTTGAATGGAATAAACACCATTGATATTGGCCCTTATGAGTATATTCCTGCCTCACAGCTCGATGCTGGTATCTATTCACTTAGCACTTCTAATTCGTGCGAAGGCAAACAAAATGTAAATGCAGAATTACGGAATTTTGGTACAGACACCATTACATCTGTTATTATTGGATGGAAACTAAATAATATTAGTCAGACTTCTTTCACTTGGACAGGTAGCCTGCTCCCTAGCGCAACTATTAATATTATAATTGACTCGCTATATTCTCCTTCAGCAAATACATCTTATAATTTAGAGGCTTTTATTACACAAGTAAACAATAGCAGCAACGATACTATAAGTGCTAACGATAGTATTTGGCTCAATAACCAAAGCTATTTAGCAAAACCAATAATTAGTATTCCTGCTTTAAATACTCAGTGTATTAATGCCGCAGATATTATTTTGTCGGGAGCAACACCACTTGGTGGAGCTTATAGTGGCTCTTATATTACAGCCGGTGTTTATAGTCCGTCAACTGCCGGTATTGGAAATCATCAAATTATTTACACTTATACCGATAGTAATAATTGTACAAATTCCGATACTATTACTACTGCTGTAAGTGCTTTGCCAACAGTAAGCTTTGCAAGTTTACCCGATGCTTGTGCCGATGTGCAACAGCTAAACTTATCGGGAGGAAGCCCAGCAGGAGGAGTTTATAGCGGTGCAAATGTAAATTCTGCTCAAGGAATATTCTACCCTGCAGTTGGTACATATCCAATAACATATACTTTTACCGATGCTAATGGTTGTATTGATAGCGCAAGTGCAAATCAGCATATTAGGGCACTCCCAACAGCAAACTTTAGCATTCCGCCAACGGCATGTATTAACGATACCGTAAACATAGTTTATACTGGTATAAGTGGTGCTAATGCTATGTTTAATTGGAATTTCGATAATGGAATTATTAGTTCTGGTAATGCATCTGGTCCTTATAATGTATATTGGGATACTACTGGATTGGCACAGCTAAGCTTGTCTATTACAGACAGTGGCTGCACATCTAGTTTTAATAATTATGTAAATATTATTTCTACCACTGCCATAATTATAGCAGCAGATTCTACCACCCAATGCTTTGGCGATTCGGTTAGACTAGTTGCTAATACTGCCACACATTACTCATATCAATGGTATGACGCCAATGGGATATTATCAGGAGATACGCTTTCTTCATATTCTGCTACTCAAAGTGGTAGCTATTACTGCGAGCTTATTCCACCAAACACTTGTTCGGCTATTTCTAATATTATTACCATTAATATTAAAGCTCAAATAATTCCAGATTTCAGTTTAGCAGCTACTGCTTGCAAGGACGATATGGTAGCAATTAATTTTACTGGAACAGCTCCTGCTAATTCTGTTTACAATTGGGATTTTGATGGCGGCACAATAGCCTCTGGTTCGGGAGCAGGCCCTTATAATATTATCTGGAATATGGATAGTATTCGTATTGTGGGTCTTAGCATTAGCGAGGGTAGTTGCAGCTCTATACTCAAGCAAAAGTTTATTAGCATAAATCAAACGCCGGCTTCTGCCACAGCTTTGGGTAATACCGATATCTGCCAAGGCAATTCTACAACTTTATCTGCCAATGTTGGTTCTTTCACATATCAGTGGATTAAAGATGGTATAAATACATCTGGAACATCTGCTTTATACAGTGTAAATCAGGCAGGTAGCTATCAGGTAGAAGTCACCGATATGAATACTAATTGTTCATCAATCTCTGACTCCGTACTAATCAATGTAAATACTACCAATTTCAATATTGCATTTAGTGCTAATCCTACGGCTTTTACTATTCCACCGTTCAATACCACTTTTACTAATAGCACTCCAAATGTAAATAATTACTATTGGAACTGGAACTTTGGTGATGGCAATACCTCTACTTTTGTAAATCCAAGTCATCAATATTTGTACGATGGCTTTTATAGCGTGAATTTAATAGCACAAAATATTACTACTGGATGTTATGACACCTTAACAAAAACAAATTATATTTCGTGTAATGGAGGTTCTGCTAACCCTTGTTTGCTTGACCCAACAATTGCTAGCAACGGAGCACATCAAGTATGCCCTAATGATAGCGTTAAACTATGGTCAATTGACCATACAACTGGCATAAACTACCAATGGTTGCGCGATGGAATACTATTGGCCGGAGCCACAGACTCAGTATATTATACAAATACCACAGGGCTTTATCAGTTAATGTTAAGCGATACTGCTTGTTCTGTTTTCTCACAACCTTATGCCCTAACCCAACACACAATAGTTACACCTAGCATATTAGCAAATGGAAATATACAGCCATGTAGTAATGACAGCATGGAGCTTTATGTTTCAACTTCTTATAATACCTATCAATGGTCTAATGGAGAAAATAATGCAAGTATTTATGTAAAATCTTCAGGGAGTTTTATTGTTACGGTTACTGATAATAATGGCTGTAGCGAGAGCTCCACTCCTTATGTCGTAAATGCTTCATTACTACAAGTGCCAGAAATATGTATCGTTGGAATTGATACTTCCACCAATCACAATAGGGTAATTTGGGAACGTCAAAATAGTACTATGATTGATAGTTTCAGAATCTACAAAGAATCCTCTGTAGCAGGAGTTTATAATCTAATCGGGAGTCAGCCTTTTGCAACACAAAGTATATTTGAAGATGTAAATTCCAATCCAGCCCAACAAGCTTATCGTTACAGAATTACCGCTGTGGATACCTGCGGAATGGAGACTGCTCCTAGTAATTTTCATAAAACTATGCACTTAACTATTAATGTAGGTCTTGGAGGTGTTTGGAATCTAATTTGGACTAGTTACAAAGGTTTTATTTTTGGGTCGTATAGAATATATAGGGGAACAGATAGTCTAAATCTTCAGCTTTTAACCCAAATTCAAAGCACTATGACTAGTTATACAGATTTGAATCCTCCAGCAGGAAATGTGTTCTATCAAATTGAAGTAATATCACCTCATCCTTGTTATCCAGATTCTGTATATAGTAAAGCAAATACTAACTATAATACATCAAGATCAAACAGTAAAAATACTATTACAGCATTAAATATGGGTATTACTTTCGTAAGTAACAATAATCTTAATATGCAAGTTTATCCAAACCCAAACAAAGGTAATTTCATACTTGAAGTAAACACTGATAAAGTAAAAGCTAATCAGAAGTATAATATCGAAGTTTATAGCGTAATGGGTAAATTAGTGTATCAAGAAAGCATAAATGCAGTAATAAATCTTCGCAAAAAAATGTATTTTGAAACTATGAGTAAGGGGGTTTATTTTATTAGATTAAGAAGTATTGATGGAGTCGTGAATGGGAGGTTTGTGGTTGAATAATGGAACACGAATGACACGGATTTGAAGGATAAGCACGAATTATTGAAAGATAGTAAAGGATGGTAAGGAATAGTAGAATATTGCAAGCAATACTTTACTACCCCTCACGCGAAGTACTTTAATAATTCTTTAATTTCAAATCAGTGCAAATTCGTAATATTTGTGTTCTCTGTGTTCCCAAATTTTCTCGATATTTGTACTTATTAAAACGACTTTATTATGATTAGAATATTTCTTCTTATTTTATTCTTTCCAATTTTAGTTAATGCTCAATTAGAGAAACAATATATAAACACCAATTGGGGGTTCAAACATATCGACAGTACTCAATGGCATAATGCCAAGGTTCCAGGTTGTATTCATACTGATCTGTTTGCAAATAAGCTTATTCAAAATCCCTTTTATGGAAATAATGAGAAGAATTTGCAATGGATTGAGAATCAAGGATGGATTTATGAAACTTCATTTAAAGTTGAACAAACCAAACTAAATTCCAAATCTGCCCATATAATATTTGAAGGCTTAGATACTTACTCTACAATTATACTTAATGAAGATACCATTGGTGAAAGCAAAAATATGTTTGTAAAATATGAGTTTGATGTGAAAACCATCCTCAAAGAACATAACAACCTCAGAATAGTATTTCAACCGCCTTTAAGCAATATTGATACAAATTCTAAAAACATAAAATACCCTGGAGGCGAACAAGTTCACATTAGAAAAGCTCCTTTCATGTTTGGCTGGGATTGGAGTCCACGCTACGCAACTATGGGTGTTTGGAAAAATGTATATCTTGAGTTTTATGATATTATAAAAATTGAAGATATTTATGTAAAACAAGCTTTTGCAAAAGATAGTTCTGCAAATTTAGATTTTGAAATAGAATTAAACAATCTTAAAAAGGGGAAATATTATATTGAAATTGCAGACAAAAAGAATAAAATATTTGTGAAGAAAAGGATTAAACTACAAGCTACTGACACAATAATAAATATTAAATTGAAAATAAAAAATCCAGAGCTTTGGTGGCCCAATGGGATGGGAAAAGCTTTTCTTTACAATTTTGGAATATCGATAATAAAAGGAAAAGACACTCTTGATTCTAAAACTATTAAAACGGGAATTAGAACGATAGAATTGGTAAACAAAAAAGACAAAAATGGATCTTCCTTTTCTTTTAAAATAAATAATAAGGATATCTTTATTAAAGGTGCAAACTATATTCCTCAAGATATATTCTTAAACCAAGTTAGTGACAGAGATTATACAAGAATAATTCTTGATGCTAGAAACTCCAATATGAATATGTTAAGAGTTTGGGGAGGTGGAGTTTATGAAAAAGATATTTTTTATAATTTATGTGACGAATATGGAATATTAGTGTGGCAAGACTTTATGTTTGCTGGTAGTATGTATCCAGGAGATATAAACTTTAAAGCTAATGTTTCTGTAGAGGCTATTCAGCAAGTTGTTAGATTAAGAAATCACCCAAGCATTGCTCTTTGGTGTGGTAATAATGAAATATCTGAAGGTTGGCATAATTGGGGCTGGCAAAAGCAAATGGGATATTCTATTGATGATTCACTGGATCTATCACAGGCATATTCTGATATTTTCAGAAACATATTACCTACAATTGTTAAAGAGTATTCTTCAACTGCCTATTGGGAAAGCTCACCACAATATGGCAGAGGTAACCCACTTAGTTTAAGCAATGGCGACTCCCACTATTGGGGAGTGTGGCATGATGCTGAGCCTTTTGAGAATTTTAATACTAAAGTAGGACGTTTTATGAGTGAATATGGCTTTCAATCGTATCCAGATATTAAAACTATTGCAAATTTTGCTGATAGCTCAATGTGGTCAACAGATTCAAAGCTAATGAGAGCTCACCAAAAACACAGCAGAGGAAATAAGCTCATAAAGCAATATATGAAAAATCTTTATGATACTATTCCTGAGAATTTTGAGGACTTTGTTTATTTAAGCCAGCTTACACAAGCCTATGGAATTGAAACTGCAATCAAAGCTCACCGGAGGAATAAACCATATTGTATGGGAACACTTTATTGGCAATTAAACGACTGTTGGCCAGCTATTTCTTGGTCTGGAATAGATTATTATGGTAGCTGGAAAGCAATGCAATATAAAATCAAAGAATCTTATAGACCAATAATTATAAGCACTATTAAAAATAATGACAGTTTAGATGTCTATATTATTTCTGACTTTAACGAAGATAAAGAATGTTATTTAAATATTTCTAAAACCAATTTTTATAAGAATCGGCAATTTATTAAAACAAAGAAACTTATTATTGCTGCAAACTCTAGCAAGAAATATATTAGTATTCCCATTAGCAATATTGATAGCTCAAAAACTGCATTCTATATTGAAGTAACTTCTATGATAAGCAAGACATATAGTAGTGAATTGGTTTTTCTAGAACAACCAAAATATATTGAACTACCAAAAGAGGATTATAGTTTAGAAACTACCAAAATTAATAACGAAATAGTAGTTAAACTTAGAAGCAAAGTCTTAATGAAGAATGTTTGGGTAGATATTGAGAATATGGAAACTGCTAGTTTTTCTAACAATAATTTTGACCTTATGCCTGGGGAAAGTATAGACATTCGTGCAAAAATTAAAACTGGGAATTTGAATAAGCCTATAGTTAGAATACGGAGTCTTAATAAATTATTAAACCAATAACTTACTTCTGCTTTTCAGTATTCTCATCTGAATTATCAGTACTTTGTCTCCTATTAAAAAAATAATCTGACTCTGTCATTTTATTAAATCCATCAAGTGCAACCTGAGCAATACTTTCAAAGGTATTAAATGACTTTTCAGATTCAATTATTGCTTTCTTTTCAGAGAAAACTTTACCAAGCTGCTTTCCAACTTTCTTAAACCCTTTAGGTACAAATTTAGCTATTAAAGATTCCTTCTTTGGTGCAACAACAAGAAAATATCCGCTATCTACTTCATTATATGCTAACTCAGGGCGAATCATCATCAGTTGCATTCCATTTTGAATAGCATACTTATCTGGACCAATATTCTCGCAACAAGCTATAGTTTCGACTCTCTCTAGAGCATAAGCACTAATTCTTGTATTAGAATTACTAATATATTTTTTTACTGGTTTAATAATTTTTATTGATTCTTCTTTTGACTTAATACCACTTTTAACTATAACATTCTTTCTATCAGTAATATTAGAATCAATAATTTGCTCATTGGACAATAAATTAGTATTCTCAGGCTTAGACTCATTAGTAACTACTAATTCTGATACAATAGGATTATTATTATCTATCTGATAATTAGAATTTTTAGTATTAACATCAGGGAAAATATAATAGATAAGTAAAAATGCTATTGAAGCTACTACTGCTGGAATATAAATGGCTTTCTGACCAATAAATGGTAGAATAACTCTCTTCTTCATATTAGCTTTATTTGGCATTATAATATCCAAATCAGCACTCAGCTTTAGTTTAGAGTAATCATTGAAGATAACTTTTGCCATTTCTGAACCAACGATTGAAGAATCAATCAAGGCTTTTTTATTATCTACCAAATCATTTTCGAAATAAGCAATACAAAGCTTCTCAAAATCTAACTCACTAACAAATTCTCCATTGGAAAGCTCAATCTTCTTTATTGAGTTTAATTCTAATTCTGGAACTTCCTCAAGTAAACTAAGCTTTAATTTCTGAAACACTTCATACTCTTTTTCAAGATTCGGATTTTGCTCAATAAACTCTTCCAACTGAATTAACTCATCAGAGTTCAAATCTCCTTCTGCAGCAGCTATAAAATAATGCTCGTAATTATCAAGGTTAATATCAAATGATTTCTTTAAACTTTCCTTATTTGGCAACTCTATATTACAAAAATCAAGATTAAAGTCAGCTATTCCATTAAACTCCTCGGCTATATCAGGGTTATTCTCCAAAAACATAACAACAGCAGCATGCTCCTCTTCATTTAGAGTGCCATCGATGAAATCTATTAAGAATTCCTCGTAATTCTGTATGTTTATGCTTTTGTTCAATTTATTTGTTGTTCAGTGTTTGTTTCCAATTTATCGGAATAAATGTTTGTTGTTTTAGCACCTTGCTTTCGATACAATTTACTTCGCTCCACTACGTAAATCACTCAAGCTGACGACTACTTTATACTTTAGCCTTTAAATCACCATCTCCAAGCTACCGATATATTTCTTCAAAGCAAGTCTCGCTCTATAAATATAAACCTTCACTTGCGATTCATTTAATTCTACAATATTTCCAATCTCTCTATACGAATAGCCTTCATAATCGCGCAAAAGAATAACTGATTTCTGAATAGAAGGCAATGTTTCCAATGCATCATTAAGCACTTCGCTTAAATCTGAATACGAATTAGTATCTGTTCTATTTCTTTCTAAAAACCCATCATCTACTTCTTGCTTTCTGTCCTTTCTAATATAATCAATCATAGTATGGTAAGCAGCCGTAAAAAGATAGGATTTTGATTTCTTAGCATCCACATCCTTATGCTTTACCCACATTTTAGTAAAAGCATCTTGCACCACATCCTTTGCTGTTTCTTCGTCTCTTATATTTTTTAGAACGAATCTAAATACAGCATCGGCATAATTATCCACACATTGATTATAGTCTTGAGTAGTCATTTTCGCATATAAACTCTTTAGTCTTCATTTCAGACGGAGTAATGATTAATTAGTTACAAAGGTATTAAGGAAAAGTGCTTAGTCAATATTTCCTAATTTAACAATTATCATAACTACTTATTTCTTATCTATTTACAAACACAGCAGGTTTCTAAATTTCAAAACATTTCTTCTTAGCCTAAAGTTATCAAATCACAATAGTTTAAACAGTATTAACATGATTTACAGGCTTATTTTACTTCGTAAAACTATTTCATAGCCATCTCTATTTCCTCCACACCAACAGGAAAATCAATCATCAAATCAATGGGTTCTTCCGCTACAACAATATCAGTCTCTATTCTAATTCCAATACCTTCTTCTTCAATATAAAGACCAGGCTCACAAGTTAGAATCATACCTTCTTTAAATGGAGTCTGCTTAGTTCCCACATCATGCACATCTAATCCCATAAAATGCGAAGTTCCATGCATAAAGTAGCGTTTGTAAATTGGCTCTTCACCTTCGTAATTATCAACTTCTGCTTGAGAAAATAAACCAAGTTCTACCATTTTCTCTTGCATCCATTCTCCCACTTGCTCATTAATAATGTCAATAGTATTGCCTGGTATATATAGTTTTTGAGCTCTTTGATATACATCAAGCACTGCGTTATAACATTGCTTTTGTCTTTCGGTAAACTTTCCATTTACAGGAATTGTACGCGAACAATCAGCAGCATAGTTTGCATATTCTGCACCAAAATCCAAAAGTAGCAAATCACCATCTTTCATCACTTTATCATTATCAACATAATGGAGAATGCAAGCATTTTTGCCACTGGCAACTATTGGTTCATAAGCATGCCCTTGGGCTCCATTTTTTAGAAATTCGTAAGTTATTTCTGCTTCTATTTCGTATTCCTTTTTATTTGGTTTTGTGTTTCTAAGAATAGAAAAATAAGCTTTACGAGTTATTTCAACAGATTTCCTAATTGTATTAATTTCTTCTTCTTGTTTTACTAATCTCAATTCTTGCATAAAATCGGTAATTGGCAAAAAACTCTTTTCAGGGAATTCCTTTTTCAAACTCTCTATTCTTCTTCCATTAGCAGAAGCACAGTTATCAAAAGATTTAATATTTGCGGATTCTATATAATATATTGTATCCACAAATTCCATTTGGCTATAAAGATAATTCTCAAACTCAGTATTCCAACAAACATCTTTTATTCCTGATAATTCAGAAACCTCCTCTTTTGAATGTTTCTCACCATACCAAATTCTTTGTTTTTTATCAATATTCTTAACAAAAATTCTTTCCTTAAAGCTAACGCCATTATCAAAATGTGTTAAAGTCAATATAGTTTCTTCCTGATTAATACCACAAAGATGATATAAGTCAGAATTTTGTCTGAACGAAAAATATTGATCACCATTTCTAGGGTACTCATCTGGTGAAAACACCACAAGAATACTATTAGGTTTTATCTTATTAATCAGTCGTTTACGATTATTTTCAAAGAAACTATTAGGAAGTGTTAAATATCTCATATTAACTTATTTAGAAGAATTTTAAATAAACTTTTCAGAATGCAAATATCCGTCTTTATAACTTACATTTGTGGCGCTAAAGGAAGAAAATTTTGCTAAAACCATACAATTTAATGATTTACTGTAAGTTACAAGTATTTTCTTTCTTTTTTGAAAAGGCAGTTTAAATTGCCCGGCGGATAAAACCGTTGAAACTTATTGTTCAATAATTTACATTAAACAATCAAAACACTATGAGTAATTCATTACTAAACTATGCATCAATCACAAAGAAGATTAGTATGTCAATACTAGGGCTGTTCTTAGCAGCATTTCTATTGGTGCATTTGACAATCAATTTGATGTTAATATTACCAGACGAAGGTGAATGGTTTAGAGCATCAGCTGAATTTATGGGCACAAATCCCCTAATAAAAGTATTTGAGATTGTTTTATTTGCTGCATTTATAGTTCACATCTTGATGGGAATAATATTGTGGTTTGAAAACAACTCTGCACGACCTGTTGGCTATCAAAAAACCAATGTGTCAAAAACTTCCTTAATGTCTAAATACATGATTCATACTGGTATTATTGTATTTATATTTTTAGGACTTCACTTCATTCATTTCTATTTTGTAAAAGTAGGTTTAATAAGTGGGCTAATGGATGCAGAAGGTCATCCTGATTTTTACAATTCTGCAATTGAATTGTTCAAGCAACCACTCTATGCTATTATTTACATCATCTCATTCTTAGCATTAGGTTTTCACCTAAATCATGCTATACAATCAGGATTTCAATCCTTAGGATGGGAACATAGTAAATATACAGCAGCTATTAAAATTGTGAGTACCTTATATTCACTATTAGTAGCAATAGGTTTTTCTATTATTCCAATCTATTTTTTGATTGCTGGATAATTAATAATTAATGAATTTTAATCCTAAAAATACATTTTAGATATGTTAAAATTAGATGCAAAAATCCCAGAAGGGAAAATGGCCGATAAATGGACAAATTATATTGACCATGCAAAACTAGTTAACCCATCCAATAAGCGAAAGCTAGATATTATTGTAGTTGGAACAGGTTTAGCTGGAGCTTCTGCTGCTGCTTCAATGGCAGAAATGGGATACGAAGTAAAAATATTCTGTTATCAAGACAGTCCTCGTCGTGCGCATAGTATTGCAGCACAAGGAGGTATTAACGCAGCAAAGAATTACCCAAATGACGGTGATAGTATTTACCGTTTGTTTTACGATACTGTGAAAGGTGGTGATTATCGTGCTCGTGAGGCTAACGTATATCGTTTGGCAGAAGTAAGTAATAGTATTATTGACCAATGCGTTGCACAAGGTATTCCTTTTGCTCGTGAGTATGGTGGATTACTTGACAACCGCTCTTTCGGTGGTGCTCAAGTATCACGTACTTTCTATGCCCGTGGGCAGACCGGCCAACAATTATTATTAGGTGCTTATAGTGCTTTAAGTCGTCAGATTAAGTTAGGAAAAGTTACGCTTTACAATCGTCGCGATATGCTAGATGTAGTTAAAGTTGACGGACGTGCAAGAGGGATTATCGTACGTAACTTAGTTACTGGTAAAATAGAAAGACATGCAGGTCATGCGGTAGTTTTAGCTACTGGTGGTTATGGTAATGTTTTTTATCTTTCTACAAATGCAATGGGATCAAATGTATCTCCTGTATGGCAAGCTTATAAAGCAGGAGCCGCTTTTGCAAACCCTTGTTATATGCAAATTCACCCTACCTGTATTCCTGTACATGGCGACTTCCAATCTAAGTTAACTCTTATGAGTGAAAGTTTAAGAAATGATGGTAGAATCTGGACTCCTAAAAAGAAAAAGGATGCTGAAGCTATTCAAGCAGGAAAACTTAAGCCTACACAAATTAAAGAAGAAGATAGAGATTATTATTTGGAACGTCGTTATCCAGCCTTTGGTAACTTAGTGCCTCGTGATGTTGCTTCTCGTGCAGCAAAAGAGCGTGTTGATGCTGGTTGTGGTGTTGGACCAACAGGAATTGCTGTTTATCTTGATTTTGAAGAAGCTATTGGTAGATTAGGAAAAAGTGTTGTAGAAGCTCGTTATGGTAATCTTTTCCAAATGTATGAAAAGATTGTTGACGAAGACCCATATACTACACCTATGATGATTTATCCAGCCTCACATTATACAATGGGTGGACTTTGGGTAGATTATAATTTAATGACTTCTGTTCCTGGCTTATATGCTTTAGGAGAAGCTAACTTCTCTGATCACGGTGCAAATAGACTTGGTGCTTCTGCTCTTATGCAAGGATTAGCTGATGGCTATTTTGTAATTCCTTACACTATCGCTGATTACCTAGCTGATCAAATTCACGTGCCTCGTTTCACTGGTAAAGAACCTGAATTTGAAAAAGTTGAAAAAGACGTTAATGACCGAGTTAAAAAACTCATAAACATTAACGGAACCAAATCTGTTGATTCTTTCCATAAGCGTCTTGGCCATATCATGTGGGAATACGTTGGAATGGCTCGTAATGAGGAAGGTTTGAAGAAAGCATTAGTTGAGATTCCTAAGTTGCGCGAAGAGTTTTGGAAAGATGTTCGTGTTACTGGAAATATCGACGAATTCAACAATGAACTAGAAAAAGCAAGTCGTGTAGCAGATTTCCTTGAATTAGGAGAGCTCATAGCACGTGATGCTTTAAATAGAACAGAATCATGTGGAGGTCACTTCCGCGAAGAAAGTCAAACTCCTGAAGGCGAAGCTAAAAGAGATGACGAAAACTTCACTTATGTGGCAGCATGGGAATACAAAGGCGATAACCAAGAGCCTGAATTACATAAAGAACATTTGACATTTGAAGCCATTAAATTGGTTCAACGTAATTATAAATAGGAGAAAATATGGATTTAATATTAAAAATTTGGCGTCAGGCCAATATGCAAGCCAAAGGAAAAATGGTTGAGTATAAAGTCTCTGGTATTTCTCCTGATAGTTCCTTCTTCGAGATGCTTGATGTTTTGAATCAAGAATTGATTGAAAAAGGAGAAGACCCTGTAGCTTTTGACCACGATTGTCGTGAAGGTATATGTGGTACTTGTAGTTTATACATTAACGGACGTCCTCACGGACCAGATAGTGGAATTACTACTTGCCAACTTCATATGCGTAAATTTAGCAATGGTGACACTATCTACATCGAACCATGGAGAGCAAAAGCTTTCCCTATTGTTAAGGATTTGATTGTAAA
>Ga0164318_10004691_pt1 | contig 13172 bp, 7 predicted proteins | sample GuaBasSedimGuay9_FD_113734 | JGI IMG/M metagenome (GOLD analysis project Ga0164318, IMG submission 113734) | Subseafloor sediment microbial communities from Guaymas Basin, Gulf of California, Mexico - Guay9, Core 4571-4, 0-3 cm | ecosystem: Environmental > Aquatic > Marine > Hydrothermal vents >...
AAAAGAAAAAAATAGATCCACATTTTAGAAGAAAATTTGAGGAAAATTATGAAATATGGAATAAATCCTTCCTAATCTTCTATAGTGCACAAAATCTCACCGAAGATCTATTTTTCAAGCATCTATATTGCGTGATTATAATCAAAGAAATCTTTTGTAATCTAGAATCATCGTTGGATTTTAACCGGGTTTTTCCTGAGCTTAGCGGTTCCTCTTATTTTGGATGGTTTACCGAATTTTTCTCCGACTTTCATATCAACACGCCTATTTCGGATCAATTGAAACTAAATTCAACGGAGCAAAACCATAAATCTTATCCAATTTTTGGAGATTTTTTTCATTTGTTTTATCAAAAACTAGTATCTCCTAAGGTTCGCCACAACTTGGGTGAGTTTTACACTCCACCGGACTTAGCTTCGAAAATGGTTGTAGAGACTTATGAATTTGGCCAGAAGATTATGGATCCCGCTTGCGGTACTGGAGTTTTTCTAATCGAAATTCTTAAAATTATAATTTTTAATACTCAACATTCACTGGATGAAAAAAAAAAAGCAGCGAAAAATGTTTTTGGATTTGATATTAACCCACTTGCTTGTGCTTTGGCGAGAATGAATATCATTTTGGCCTTGCATCTTTCAAAAATCGATTTTCCTTGGCAAAAAATTCAAATTTATCATGAAAGTGTGCTTTTTTGGGAAAATAGATATTTCTCTGTAGATAAAATAACTCACAAATTTGATTTGATTATTGGAAATCCAGCTTGGATTACCATTAAAAGCATGCAACATCTGAAATATAAGGAAAAGGTGAAAAAATTAGCATCTAAGTTAGGATTTAAACCGAAGCCTCATCAAGTTCCTAATATTGAAATTAGCGCCTTATTTTTTTTTCAAAGCCGTGAATTTTTGGTTAGAAATGGTGTTATTGCTTTGGTAGTAAGTAATGCGTTTATCACTGGAAGCAATCACGCAATAACACGAACATTTCCTGAGTTTGACGGCATATCTATTTGGTCTTTCGACCTCGATATATTCTCTGTTCCCCATATTTGCATTTTTGCTAGATATTCTCCCAGATTGATTCGATCTGAAAGTGAATTAAATAATCTGGAGCTGGAAAATCTTGAATTTAGTGCTCATAAAGAAGGAAATAACTGGAATTTCCACTTAAAGGAGCGATATTTTTTGATTCCTTCCAGAATAAAGAGACAAAATAGTCGATTGCAAGTTCAAAAGTTGATTAAAAAGGAAGAAAAGAAAAACCTGCAATCTCTCCTACCTCATGGAAATAATTCGTACTATCGTCTCTCCCATCGAGGAGCGGACATTTTTCCTCGCTCGTTGCTTTCGATTTTGCCCCAATTTGAATCATCTGGAAAATTGGTTATAATTCCTCAAAATAAAGAATCAAAAGCTAATTGGGATTTTGATTTGGAAAGTCAATTGAAAAAATATCCAGATATATATCATTTCGGCAAAATCTTAGTGGAATCGAGGTATATTTTCCCAATTTTAAAAAGTAAGCACTTGATTCCTTTCGCTTTTACTCATTTTGATTATGCTTTTATTCCAATTGAACTTGATGGTGATTCCCATAGATACAGAAAAATCCAAGAGAAAAACTCAAAGGGATGGCATTATTATCAAATATTAGAACAAATTTTTCAAGAAAATCATAAATCAGGTGCAGCAATACGCTCTTTATGGGAAAGAATTAATTTCCATAATAATCTAACCAATCCTCGACATCTCAGTCCAATTAAAGTGGTGTATCAGCGAAGTGGATCCTACGTAAAAGCCGCACTGCTTCTTGATCCACATGTTATTGTAGATACCACCAACTATTTTTTGAAACTTAGTTCCATAGATGAAGCATACTATGTAATGGGCTTTTTAAATGCTCCCGATCTCACTAAAGCCGTTAGAATTGAAAAATCCGCCCGCGATATTCATAAACTCCCATTTACCTTCTTTCTCCCAGATTTTGATTTGCATAACCCATTACATCAAAAACTGGTAATGCACTCCCAAAATATGGAAAGGAAAGTAAAATCAATTGCAAATTTGGAAATCGAATCATTATTAAAGAGAAATAACTCCAGTTTGAAAAAAGAGAATTATTATAACCTAACCATTCTAAAAGAATTGAAAACCAGGCATTTGCAGACCAAAATCTATCAGATTTTAGGATGGAATGTAAAAAAGGATCAAATTATTGGAGATTTTGCAGAATTAAATAAAATTATATGGGATATCACACACGAACGATAAAGAGATTGAGGTATTTAATCAAGTTTTTCTTCCATAAAGGGATTCAACCATTTTATCGCCATCCAATAGAGGGGGATTAATGCCAGCTCTACAAAAATAGAGATTCTGAATGGCGCATAATGATTTAAATATTCCCATGCCAATCCTCCCAAAATCGGACCTATAGCAGCACCTAGAAGAGATACCCACTGACGCGCCGAAAAAATCTTTCCTCGATTATTTTTGGAAATTCTACTCATCAAGTTAGCCAAAACTAACCCATTTGCCCATGCTAAAGATGTATCAATCAGAAGAATGAGCACAAACCATATAATTGAATGAAGATTTATTAGCAGCCATGTAATTAAACTTCCAAGACCACAGATCACAGTAATCCCCAATTGAGGATTAATTTTATCTCCTAATTCCCCCATTTTCGGAGCAAATAACTGAGAGAGTACTTCGGAGGGAAGATATATGAGCATAATACTAATCCCGACCTCATAGGTATCTTGCATTGGGAAAAATGTATCTGTGATATAGATCTGAAGGAAGGGAGAAGCAATAGATTGATTAATGGCGGATATCATGAATGCAATGAGAAGAGCTCCCATACCCAAATAAAAAGTGCGTTTATTTTTTATTTCTGGAACAAAATTTTCAATTTCAGTATCTTTTTCATTATAAGTCTGTTGTAGAAGATTAGATTTCTCAACTAATTCATCGTTAAAATATATAGATTCATCTACGTGCAAATAGAATCGGATTCCTGCAAATACATTGAATCCGCAAAATAGGATCAAAGGTAGGAAAAGAATCCATGGATTATTTGGAAAACAAGAATTCATGAGATAATAATATAAAAGTGTGAAAAGTGCGCCAAGTAGATTTCCCCAACCTATCATACCAGCTTGTTTACCAAAAGCTGTGGAACGAACCGTTTTATAGGTTTTTTGTGAAATCAGGGCGTTAAGCGGGGTCCAAAAATAAACCACTGCAACCCCCAAAAAAAACGTTCCCACACCGAAAAATACCAAGTTATTCATTCCTAATCCGAAATAAAGAAGAATATACGAGAATCCCCTTCCAACAGCGCCAAATAATACCAATTTCTTCTTTGACATGCGATCGGTTAAATATCCCACCAGAGGTGTCATTAATAACCCCCCAAAAGTTTGGGCCGCAAATACCAATCCTGTTTCCGTTCCAGAGGCATTTAGCAATTTATTAGTGGCAAACCGAAGCAAAAATGTGAAAAGGAAAAAACCTAGACTATTCCAAAAAACGATATTGTTCATCTGATCAAAATCTTTAGTAGCATATTGGTAGAATTCTTGTGAAGATTTCTTCTTTTTTCGAGTTACATGTTCTTTTTGATCTAATGGAACATCAGAAACTGAAATTTGTTGGGAAGAAATTTCCCGGTATATATCATTTTCTGGAAGAGGTGAAAGAATTTTTGTCATAGATATTAGCCAAAATTTTTTTTACAGAAAAATACTAGAAAAGATAATTTACAAGAAAAAGAATTTTGACTATATTATAAAATATCACTTTCGAAGTTCATTCATTTCCGAACTTCGCTATTCTAACAAGAATTCTTCATTATCCTTATTAATCTTCAACCTTTTTAAGCAAATCGTATATCACAAATTCAGAACTCTTCTTCCAATCATGCTTCTTCTCATCGAAAGCATCAGGATCAAGAGAAAATACATTGGATTTAGGATAATCAACATACATAAAATGTAGTTCATAAAGATTTTCTTGCAGGATATGAAGTAAATCGGATAATTGGTGGGTTGGCAAATGTAAATACCAATAAATTGTAAACTTTTCAATATTAAACACGGAATAAAAGGGAATGGGATGATTTTCAAGACGAATTGTGATTGATTTTAAAAATTTTTCTGGCCCATAACCCCAAATCAGAACCGTATTTACAACGTCGAATAAATGTGGATCAATTTGGACTTTATATCCATAAATTGCCTCTAATTCTAATTTCTTCCTACGTCGACTTATAATCGAATCACTTATTTGGAAGCCTTGATTGTTAAGTTCTTCACGCAGTTTTGTATTAGGACAGCGTGCATTAGTGATGAGTTTATTTAATAAAGCAATATCTCTCCTTTGAATCCATGATTTCACATCGTATGCTGGAAAAGAAGGTTGTTTTTGATATTCTTTTTGAGGATCTTTATGAAATTCAGCAATTTGAAACCAATTTTTCCAATTAAATTTCCAAGTGAAATTTTCGGGATTCCAAAGAGTCAAGTTAAATGGAGTAATCAAGAATTGATGAGGAAAATGGAGCATAGTGAAATTTTTTATTTTATTTTGTGATTTCAATTCGCGGAACAATAATTCTAGATTTTTTCCTAATTCGAGTGGTGCGCGAAATTGAAAATAGATACCTGTAATTTTGCCATATATCCTAGCATAGTAGTAGATATAGGGATGTTTTTGACCGATCTTTTCTAAAAATGTTAAATTTACTAGAGAATTTACTTCTGAAAAAACATCATAGGTAGTAAGGCCCAAATTAGCTAAATTGGGAATAGCCGCAACCCAAAAAACTGGTTTAATTTTCTGAATAATTTCATAGACGGTAGTTTTTGGAATGTGAGTTATTTCAGCCAATTCTTCAAAAGTACCGAAAGGATGCTGATGTAATGTAAGAAGAATTTGTATTTCTTTAAATGTTATATTATCAATTGAAATTTTTGAGTTAATTTTCATCCCTCTGAGCTACTTATAAAAAAAAAGATTTTAGGTGTAATAAGCATTATCAATGCATTTTAAGAACGATCTTGCAGAAGATGCTGGTAGAACAAATAAAAAATGTAATTAACCCGGAGTTCCGCCTCCACCACCAGTTTCTTTTTCTAAAAAAGAGAAATTGGAGAAGAAGGAATTAATTCGCATCCATACATCGCTCAGATTTCCATTTGGGTCAAGATTTCTTAGGACTTGAGAGAAAAATGAGGAATCAATTGCGGTAATTACAAATCCAACGATAACACCGACTAAGACGATTGAGAAAAATACCCATGCCAATTTTTTTACTGTTTGCCCATTCATAAGAGGTTTCCCTCAAGTTACTTGAGAAAGATGAAGTATAAAAAAGTTGCGAAAAAATTCAAAGCTTTATATAGTATGTCTGATTCTTTTTCAACTTACAATTATGATAAAATCAGCATTGAATTAATTATATCCCAAATTTCCAATATTTTTTTTAGAATAATATAAGTTATAATATAGTTTTTTTTTGTTATATTCTCAAATTTTATATATTATTTGATTTCATTTTGTATTTTTATATTTTTTACTAATTTTTTTTTGATGTTTTATTCAGAATCCTTTTTATTATAATCGAATTTACAAATTTTTTTATATGATTATAACTATAAATACTTCGACAATAAACGTTTTGGGGAAAAAAATTATTGGAAAATTGATTTGAGAAGAGTGTCAATATTTCTGTCTAAAATCTCCCTTCGTTTTTGTAAATCTTGATATTGATTCAATTGAAATGAAAGGCTAATCAGCAATGGCAATGTTTAAAATGGATAATACAAATATGTCTCACTTCATTAACCATGTGTCTAACCGCCAAGATATTAAAAGCAAGATTTTACTTCTCACTAATTCGGCGGTTGGACTATCCATAATACTATTTTTCGCTTCATTTTTACAAAGAAATAACTTAAAAACTCTAGAAATAATTGTTTTGATATTAGGAATCTTGTTTGTTCTTATTAATTTAGGATTTCTACTCTTTTTTGGAGCACATAAAAGGGAAGAAATTCCTTCTTCTGTGAATAATAAATCATTAGATTTAAATCAAAACGAACGTGACCAAGTAATTAAAGGAATTGCTCATGATTTCAATAATATTTTAACTACACTAACTGGAATTCTGTCTATTTCATTAATCGATATTCAAGAAAATCCTGATTATAACATATTCCAAAATTTACAAGAAAACTTAGATATCGCATTAAAAGCAACTCAACGCGCCACGGGACTTACAGAACAACTTTTAAGTTTCGGAAAAGGAGGACAACCTATTAAAAAGAATGCATCGTTGGAGGAGATTGTTAAAGATTCTACCAAGTTTATTTTGGCAGGATCAAGCGTAGCCGCTAATTTTGAAATACCTTTTAATATCCCCCCGCTCGATGTAGATCCAAATCAATTTTCGCAAGTAATTCAAAATTTAGTTCTAAATGCAAAGCAAGCAATGAATAATCGGGGCCGAATTTCTGTGAAAATGGAACTTTTTAAAAATCAGGAGAATTTTTATGGTAAATACCAAAAAGAAAGGCTTATCTGGGCAAATAACCAACATCAAAAGAGATTAAAATTGAAATTCCCCATGGTATGCGTCTCAATACAAGATAATGGGCCTGGAATTCCCCCAGAAGTCCAAAATAAACTTTTTCACTTTAATGTAACTACTAAAAATAGGGGAAATGGCTTAGGTCTGGTCTCATGTTATCATATTATTCGTAAACATGACGGTCATATTGCTTTTCATACCCAATATGGGAAAGGGACTACATTTTATATAACATTGCCTCTAAATAATAAAAGTGATTTTTCTCAACGATCAATTCTCAAAAAGACAGAAATGCAACAAAGCATAAGCGATTTGACAAAATTAAATTGAAATTGAAACAAATAAAAAGACATATTTTTCCGAAATGACAAAATTTCAAAAAAAACAAAAAGTGCAAAATATACTTTTTTAAAATCCAAAAAAGACAAAAATATTTTTTTCAATCACTCAGCACAAATGGTGGATTTGTTGATTTCAAACCATATGTATACCATCATCGACACAATTGCATCTTCCAAACAGTAGAGAAGAACATTTTGCTGTTTATGGCAGTCTGCACATATATGCTTTAAAAAATGATTTATAATTGTCAATTATTGGCTGGATTGCTTGGGATAGCCTATCTTGTTGTTTTTCTTGAACGACAATTGTTATTTCAATAGAAACCAGATATTTTTTTTGTTCTTTAAGCTCTTTTTCATATTTTTTAAGAATTTTTTCTTCTGAGGTGTTTTGATGTACATTCTTTTTTTTTTTTTGACTTTTCTCAGATATAGTTGATTCTTCTTGAGATTTTTCTTCTTCTGGCTTGTTCGATTTCTGATTCACAACTTCTACCCCATTATTCAATTAACATTAGAGATTTGATTATTTGGATTAGTTATATCATATCGAGATCCATAGATAAAAGAATTCTCTTAAAATTATCAAATATTTCGACATTTCCTTGAAAATTCATCAAGTTTTCTGAATATTCTGTAAAAATCGCCAGTAGATTTTCAACAAGGTTCTTTTATCTTCATCGACATCGCTGAAAGCATCCCAATTAACTATAATCACTCCAAAAAAAGGAGTATACTGAGTGATGTTTGACATTTCAATTCCTTTTAATTTACACTTAGGTAAACTTTCGCAATTTTTTGACAATTTTTTGATAAGTTGCCAAAGATTTATCGATATCGCCTCTTTCAAGTGTATTATAAGCTTCACGTGTCAATTTATCCACTAAAATCTTTAAATTTTCAAATTGAGCCAAATTTAACAGACGATATTGATGTTTCAATTCCTTATTTTCAAGAATTTCGTGATAATTCCACTTAATAAGTGCTCCAATTGGTTGTTCTACTTGAGAAGCAGGTAGTGCATCCTTAGGAAGTTTAATTTGGAAATGATAAAAGGTTGGAATTATATCTTCAATAACAACGCCGATGACTGACTTTGCAAATTTGTTTTTGAAAAACATGGTTACATCGTACAAACCTTCTGGAGAATAATCTTTGATACTCGTATGGGTTTTTATTACCTTTAATTGCGTTTCCAAGGGAATTAGAATAGTTCGTGAGACTCTTTTACGTAATTCATAATTAATTTTAACCGAGTTTTGGGCGGGAATGTTATTTAATTTCCATTTTAAGACGAAGCCGTCTTTGTGTAATTGTTCTTCGGGTTTTTCGAAATTATCGCCCCCCTCCACGTTTATATCAGAAATTTCAAAGTTATAGGGAATAATATCTTCAATAATCACCTCAGAAATTGCGTCGTGAAATGGATTTTCCAACACAGAACTTGCCTTAAATTTCGTAAACGGGGAGATCTCCAAAGTTTCCTTATCAAGTGAAGCAGACTCCATTGAAACTTGTATTTTTGCAGTGATCTCCATAGTTTCGCCCGAGGCACTGGTTAACAGCATTGAACTTTCCATATCATCCTTAACCTCAACGCGCTGCTTATCTAATACGCTTTCAATTTGAGTAAGCATTTCGTTGACATCGGTAGATAAATTCGGTAAGATGTCTTCTAATGATAAATCCTCCACCAATGGGAGTATTTTTTTTTCACTCTGGATGATATTTTCGATTTCTTTCGCTTTATTTAATAATTGAGCCAATTCTTCTTCTTTCTTCTTCTCTTTCTCCTTAATTTTTTGATTGGCTAAATTTTCTATTTCTTGAAACTTTATGTGCTCATTTTCCTTATCAATTTCAGGAAGGATTTCTTGAATGCGTTTAGCATTACGGGTTAAAGCCATCCATTGCTCTTTATTTTCATTCTCTTTGATTTCTGTAGATAAGCGATTATAGAGCGCTACATTCTTCGAGTATTTTTCCTTCAATTCTTCGATGGACGATTTGATTTCTGATAATCTGGCTTTATGTTCGAGTGAATAATTTATGGCTTCATCAGAAAGGAATATATTGAGATCGCTTAAAATTGTATCATACTGCTTGGTTTTTTTCAATTCAGGGAAAGATTCTTCCCATTCTGAAATTTTTTTCAATAATATATCTAACAACTTTAAGTTTGTTATTTTTTCATTAATTTCTTTCCGATAATTGGCAATTTCTTTTTCAATTTCTTCGTCATGAGTTTGTGAGGCAAAAAGATAGAGTTTTTCCACGGAAGCAAAGGTTTCTGGGAAATTTCTATTATGTAATTGTTGTTCAATTTCTGCTTGCATTTGCTTAATTTTATCACGATTTTCTAACTTTTTCTTTTTAGCTTCTTCTTTTTGCAGCTCCCATTGTTTTTTTAATTCTTTCAAATTCGATATTTCAGTTTCCCATTGTTCTAATTCACTTTTATGATCTGAAGTTTGAATTAATTCTATTATTTTCTCCAAATGTTGCTGAGCCTCATCAAATTCATAGTTACTTTTTGCTCGTTGGTATGCTGATGTTAAGGTGGTTATATTATTTCTATATTCTTTTTCTGATTTTTCCCATTCTTTGTATTGTGCCTCAATTAATGAAATTTGTTCCATCATTGACTGATCAATCGTAATATCGTCAAATTTTTCATTTAATTGGACGAGTTTTTTACCAATGCGATAGAGAGTTCTTAAATTTCTTTCCGGTAAGAACTCATTAAACCGCTCTTGTAAATCATTAATATCTTTCTTTATTCTAATATATTCATCGTACAACATTTTTTCTGAGTCTAATGATCTTTGAAATTTACGGGGAATGGGTTCATTAAATAAAATTGAGTAATATTCTTGAATTTCAACGGCTAAATCATGGGCTTTTATAACCTCATTTTCTGCCATTAATTTATCAAGCTTGGCAATTTTATGGGGAATTTCGCGCTTGATTTCATCTTTTCGAGATCTCAAATCTTTTACTCGAAGGATTTGATCACGTAATTGTGTGAATTCATCGATCAAATCCCAATCATAAATTTCTTCTGCAACTTTAAGTATTTGTTCAATATAATTTATTGCGTTTTCAAAATCACCAGTATTTTTAGCAGATGTCATATTGATTCGAAGTTTATCTAACAAAGCATATTGATCTAATCGGAATTCAGACCATTTTTGCTGAATTTTTCTAATATTTTCGGGATTAAGAGCGGTATCTTGCCAAAAATCATGTGTTTCGCTTCCTTCATCTACCGTAAAATGGCGAATAATTGTGATATCTGGATTTTTTTTTAAAATTATTTCTTCTGCAGTAGGTATTGTCTGCTTTAATTTCTTTCCTGCATTTTTACCAATCCAAATATATAATCTTTTCTTTTCATAGTGATAAAAATACAAAATATTAACAGAAATTAATTTTGAAGGAATATCTTCTATATCAAGTGGTTCTATCTTTCCTTCTGGTTTGAGTATATAAGGAAGAAGAATTTTGGAAGAATTGCTCATTATCTATCATGTTAATAATGTAAATGATACTTTAAGGATTTCATATGTTAGGTATTTAGGAGATTGATACTTTAAGGATTTCATATGTTAGGTATTTAGGAGACTAATATTTCAAATGACCTATATAAAACGTGTCGTGATGACTGGGTTCAAATCTTTCGGAAATCGCACTGTATCAGTCAATCTTGCTAAAGGGTTTACATGCATTGTGGGACCGAATGGAAATGGAAAATCTAATGTAATTGATGGTTTATGTTTTGCTCTCGGTCGATTGGCAAAGTCTACCATGCGCGCCACAAAATTAACTGATTTAATCTTCGCAGGATCTAAAAAAGTTAAACCAGCAACTCGTGCAGAAGTAGAAATTGTTTTTGATAATAAAGATCGGGTTTTTCCCAGCGATTCTGATGAATTCAAAGTGTCGCGATGGATAAAACGCAGTGGAACTAGTGGTTACCGTATCCAAGGCAAGGCAAGTACCCGAACGGCCATTTTAAATGCTCTTGCTCAAGCAAATATTGATCCTGATGGCTCTAATCAATTTGTTCTTCAAGGAAAAATCGTAGAATTAACTCATATGAGTTCCAATGCAAGACGTGAATTTATTGAAATGTTGATTGGATTAAGTAAATATGACGAAATGAAAGATAAGACATTGAAAGAACTAGAGAAAGCGGATAAAGATTTAGGTCAATTTGAAGCGATATTTAAAGAAGTCTCTACTCAATTGAAAAAAGTTGAAAAAGAAAAAAATGATGCTCTTCGTTGGAAAGAACTAGATAATAAAGTAAATTTATTCAACGCTCAGTTAATCGCACTAAAAATTCATAAAATGCGCTTGGAAGAGGATGATATTAATGCAGAAATCGAATCTACCCAATTGGTAATTGAAGACTTAAAAAACAGAATTCAACGACAGAAAGATAAAATTGAAGCAGAAGCGTTATTTTTAAAGGGATTAGAAGAAGATATTGAAGTTCAAGAAACTGAAAAAACAAAATTAGATGAAGAAATTACCGCTCAAAAAGCAGAACTTTCTGCAAAAGAAGCAACTCTCAAGGCCACGGAAGAAAATTTAAAACGGCTTCAACAAAATATAATCAAACTTGAAGAACTTCAAGAGAAATTAGAAGAAGGTCAAACTTTTGATGATTTGATAGCACGCACTAAGACAGAAATTGATGGAGTACAACAAGCACTTGATGAAAATGCAGGACTTATTGAAGAAAATAAAGTAAAACAAAAAGAAGAAGAACAAATCATCACTGATATTAACGCCGAAAAGGCTCAAATAAACAAAGAAATTTCTAAGATTAAACAAGACAGTAAAGCTTTAACTACTGAAATTAAGCTTCTTGAGAAATCTATCAAAAAGAACGAAAAAAGAAAATCTCAATTAGATAAAGATTTACAAAAACTACAAAAAGATGCAGAAAGCATAGAACAGGCCATGGAACAAGCCAATACCGAAGCAAAAGCTATTCAAGATCAAATTACCAAACTTAAGCAATCTATTATTGAACAAAAAAACCTCCAAAAACAATTAGATGAAGAAATTCTAAAATTAGAAAAACAAAGAGACACGGTTGCCAAATCTCAATCAGATATTCAAGCAGCAGTCTCTTCAACTGGTGCAGAAATAAATTTAATCAAAAAACGAATCGAAGATCTGGAATCAAAAAAGAACACTCTTCAAAAAGAATACGAAAAATTAACTAAAGGGCAAGCTGTGGAAGATCAAATCAAAATCCTAAGATCTAAAGAAAAAAAAATTGGTGACCAAGTCAAAGATTTAAAATCTCAATTAAACTCTGCCAACGAGGAACAAAAACGCAGTCAAACCAAGCAAGAGTCATTTGAATTAAAAAGGCGTGCATTAGAAGGGGAATTAGGAGACTTAGAAAAGAAACTTACTGGAATAGGGGTAGAACTTAAAACAGCAGAAACAGATCTTCATTCCAGCCAACGTCAGCAACAACATATTCAAATTATTCACGATAATCTACAAAAAGAAATTGCCGCTCTATCCGCTGAACAAACTAAATTACAAGCTCAACTTGATAATTTCAGTGAAAAAATAGAGCATATGAAAGAGGAAAGGGAAAAACTGCAGGAAACCATTGATAAAAAGGAAGCAGAACATAACGAAACCCAGGTAGAATTAAACTCTGTTCTGGATAATCTCACTAATCTTATTCTGAATATTGACCGATCTGCAGGCGATATTAAATCAGACATTCAAAATGTGAGCCAAGTTGCCATTGATGAATCCAGCAAGGTTTTTAAGGCATTTGTGCTCGATGTTACCGATATGCTTCGATCGATTGAAGAAATTTCTGAAATGACACCTGATCAACCCCAAGAAATTCAAGAACAACTCTCTTTTGCGGTTAATACTTTAAAACTGTTGATTGAAAATGCAGAACAACCTTTAATTCAGTTAAATGAAATGGTTCAAGAAGCTAGTGATGAAGCATTAAATGAATCCACGGCGAATTTTGATGGTTTTATTCAAGATTTTACAGATAAATTTGATTCAATAAGGGTAGCACTTCAAGCTGTGGCTGTTGCAGATACTTCTGAGCATTATCGCGCTTTGGAGGATCTCAATACAGCTATCTCTGCTCAAGCAGATGGATATTCTAAGGCTTCAATTCAATTTACTAAAATTACTGCCCAATTAGAGCAGAAACAACAAGAATTAAATCAAGTAAAC